>LNFM01002167.1_pt1 | contig 41747 bp, 38 predicted proteins | sample 596031 | NCBI WGS metagenome assembly LNFM01 (sample SAMN04254537, study PRJNA301005) | activated carbon metagenome | isolation source: dual media filters at the Ann Arbor, Michigan drinking water treatment plant | place: USA: Ann Arbor
GGCCCGCAGCCGGGATGCCGCCGTCGACCACGTCCGGCTCGGCCGGCTCCTGGCGCAGTTCCTGGCAGCACTTGCAGGCCCACTTGCCGTAGATGTGGCGGTGCACGAAGAACTTCGCCGGGATGATGTCGAGCTTCTCGCTGACGTCCTCGCCGATGCGCTGCATTTGCCGGCCACAGTCGGCATTCGGGCAGGTGGTGTCCTCGGGCTCGTGGCGGTGCTCGACGCGCTCCAGATGATCGGGCAGTGCTTGGCGTCGCGGCCGGCGAGGCGGTGCCTTCGGCGTCTTGGGGGTCTCGGGCAGGCCGCGCTGCAGCTCGGCCAGCTTGGCCTGCAGGCTGGCCTCCTCCTCGGCCAGGGTGTCGGCGAACAGCAGCCGCTGCGCGGCCGTCATCGTCTCGGTCTTGGCGTCGAACTTCCAGCGCTTGAGTCGCGCGAGCTCGAAGTTGAGCTTGTCGATCTTGACTCGGGCCAGCGCGATCTCGCGGTCGCGGCGGGCCAGCTCCTGCTCATTGGCCAGCGCCCGCTGCTGCAGGCGTTCGATCAGCGCGGCCACCTCGGCCGGCAGGCTCGTCAGATCGATGGCGTTGGCAGCAACATCCGGCATGCGCAGCATGGTGCCGCGCCGCACAGCCGTTGGCCATTGGCACTTGTTCTGTCAACGGTCGCGGAGGCTGCTTTAGCAGCGTCGGATGGTGGCCAGTTCGCCCAGGCGCTGCCAGGGCAGGCCCAGCGCCAGCGCTTCGAACTGCTGGGTGCTGAGCTGCAATGCTGGTGCCACCGAGCCCGGCTCGGGCGCGTGCCACACGAAGCGACCCGCATGCAGCCGCCGCGTGGCGCGCCAAACGCCGAAGCCGTCGTGCACGAGTAGCTTGAGCCGGCTGGCCCGCGCATTGGCGAAGAGGTAGCCATGGTGCGCGTGGGCCTCGCCCAGCGTGTTGACGACCACCGTCAGCAGCCGGTCGGCACCGGCGCGCATGTCCTGCGGCTGGCTGCACAGCCACAGCGCGTCGATCCTGATCATGGCGCCGGTCAGTCCTTGAGGGCCACGGTGGCCAGTTCGTGCAGCCAGGCAGCGCATGCAGCGGCCTGAGTCGATGGCCAGCGCACGGACAGTTGCGTTGCGCCGCGGGTCAGCTCGACACGGATCTCCTCGGCATCGGGCGGCTCGGTCTGTTCCGGCCCAGCGGCGGCGGCGGTCGCGGCCACGGGGGCAGGCGCGATCTCCACCGGAATGAACTGCAGCGACGACACCGATGTGTCGACGCCAACCTGCTTGCGCGTCACCGTCCTCGGCGCGGCCAGCCCGGTGCGCTTGATGCCACGGCCGACGAGCCACTTGCGCAGCAGGTTGACGTTCAGGCCGTGGGCCAGCGCCACGGCTGCCACCGACACGCCGGGCTGCTGGCACTCGGCCAGGACCTGCGTCTTGAACTCGGCGCCGTGCACGCGCCTCTGGGATCTGGGTTGCATAGGTGCCCACCTCTTCGAATTGGTGGGCACCATCGTCAGGGGCGCCTCAGCGCCGTTCAAGATGGGTTGGCCGGACGCTCACGGAAGATCGCTAGAGGCGCCATCTCGCCTTGCTCCACGGAGCGTTCCACGGCAGCAGTTGAACTTGTTTACGACTATGTTTGCCGACCCGGGACAAGGAGGCTGCGTCCAGGCCTGTCAGTTCACGACTTCTCAGAGGACTGTGGTCAGATCGCCACGTCGGAAAGCCAGTGTTTAGGCGGGGTGCCGTTCACGACTATTTTTGTTCAGAACAGGCGCTGTGTGGCGTTGCTGGACAGTTCACTTTAGCAATTGGAGGCACCAGTCTTTCCTCGTGCCGGCGCAGCTCTCTGACCGCAGAGCAGCGGTCACTGCCGACCACGGACGTCGGCAATCGGTCGCGCAACTTGGGGCAGTTTCTGGCGGCGAAGTGGGTCAACCTGTTGTCGCTGGCCGACCCATCAGCGACGTGCGCGACGCTGAACTGGCCGCCCCGAAGGAACCGGTCGCCTGGTGCAGCGGCAGACCTTCCGTCGAGTCTCTGAGCGCGACCTTCGTAGCTGCGCGTCGTCGGTCGAGCGGGATCCGATCGGGGTCTTCGGCCTTCTGTTCTCGCGCGCCTCAACCGCCAATCATCACCGTGGGCATGCCCATGACCACGCTGCCGCCATGTGCCGTGGGGTCGCCGACGCGGGCTGCCGGCCGCCCGCCGATCATGACGGTGGCCGAACCCTTGACGATGGCGTCGAGCGGGCCGACACAAACCGCGTTGTCACCGATGACCGCGGCCGGCAGCTTGCCGATCAGCACGGTCGGCACGCCGGGACCAATCACCGGTCCACCGACATGCGGAATCGGCACCTGGCCCGGTGTCACCATCGGGCAGACGTGCATGTCAGTGAGGCGGGCGGCGGGCGGCATGGTCGGTACTCAAATCAACACTCAGTTGATCATGACCATCGCGCCCTTCACCGTGGTCTGCCCCGCGGCCGAGAGTTCGGCGCTGGCGGTACCCTTGGCGATGAAGCCCACCTGCGCTTCGCACGAGACGTTCAGGCCCTCGCTCTTGATGTCGCCGGTGGAGGTGAGCGTGATGGCACCGACCGCATCGAGCGTGATCGCGCCCTTGGCCGTGATGCACACATCCTTGGGTGCCTCCAGCCTGATGCCATCGGGACCGAGCGTCAGCTTGTTGTGGTTCTGGTCCACCAGCATGATCGACTTGTCCTTGTCGCTCAGCACCACCCGGTTGCCGGCATTCGTGGTGAGCGTGACCACCTGGTCCAGGTCGTCGAACTCGAAGCGGTGGCCGCTCCTCGTGGTGAACGACTTGAGGCGATTCGACGCGGCCATCTCCACCGGGGATCTGTGCTTGGCGCTGTACAGGCTGCCGAGCACGACCGGGTGGCGTGGGTCCTCGTTGAAGAAGCCGACCACCACCTCATCGCCGACTTCAGGCACGAAGAAAGCTCCGAAGCCAGCGCTTGCCGTCCACTGCGCCAGTCGTGCCCAGAGGAGTCCGCCGGCGCCGTCGGCACCCTCCAGCGCCGGAACGCGGATCTGGATGCGCATTTCCCCGGCCGGGTCGGGAGCGAGTTGGCTCACCACGCCGACATGCAAGCCGCCGATGCCCGGCAGCAGCGCAGAGGCCGGCAACGCGCTCACATCGGGCCGCTCGCCCGAGGGGGTGGCCGGCGGACCGAACTCGGCTCGAGTGGTCCAGTTGCCATCGCTGATCTCGTGCTCGACAGCCGTCACGAATACCGTGCCGTTGAAGCGCTCGCCGACTCCGGCCAATTCGATGAGGCCGGCCGGCTGCACCTTCGCGCTGCCCTGGAATTTCATGTGGCCGCGGATGCGCACGAGAGTCGCCGAGCCGAGGTTGCCTTGCGACCCGAAGCTTGCAGGCTGCGCCGCCTGACCCTCGACGATGGCCTGCTGGGCCACACTCCAGGCCACGGCCTTCACGCTCGTCAACTGCGCCCGAGCATCCAGGTCGGCACGGAACTCCATCAAATCAACGCCCCATTGCACCTTGATCGCCGCCACGCTCGACGTGTCGGGTCGCTTCACGTGCAGGCCGTCGTCGGTGGGGAAGACGAGCAGCCCGTTGGCCTCGGCGCGCGCGCTCAGGAAGTCCCAGTCGGTGGCGCCGTATTGCACGAGCTCGCGGTGCTGCACCGACGTCGCGTCCACGATGGCGGCCAGGCCACATTCGCCGACGAGGCTCTCGATGGCCTGACTGTCTGTCTTGTCGACGAAGATGCGGTTGCGCCGACCCACGGTCAAGGCGACAGCCCTGTGCCGGCACTCGACGATGACCCGGCTGCGGTTGTCGCCATCGATGCGCATGCCCAATTGGACGACGAGGCCCACGAAGATCGTCGTTGCCTTGTTGTTGCCATAGCCGGCGCTGATGCGAATCGCCGCACCGGGCGCGAAGGCCGCGCCGTCGGCAACGGCCCAGGCTTGAGTAGGCATTTCGCCATCGCTGAGCTCGATGCGAGCACTGGCGATCTGGCCAATGGCGCGGCGCACGTGCACCGAGATCACTTGCACGGTGTCTTCGATCGCTCGGCCGTTGCTCTCGATCCCGAGGCGGACCACGCCATCGCTGCCGGACGAATCTGACTCAGGTGACTCAGGCATGCAGGCCTCGGCTCGGGGGGTCCGGCAGTGTAGCTTTGTCCCTTTCAGCCCCGGGTAGTTGGCGAAGCGGTCGCCGGTCGCTGGCCCACCCGATGCGGGAATACATTTGCCCAGACTGGCCGTTGCGAAGCAGCCATTGGTTGCTGCAGTTGACGCGTCACTGCTGGTTCAGGAGCTGGGCCTTGTCTGCACTGGCAGCCGAGCGCCGCGAAGTGTTGGCGGTGGTCGCCCGGCCGCGCTACGCTCACACCACAATTCCACCGCCAGGAGCGTTGATTGTCCCCAGCCGCCGAACACCCCGTATCCGACTGGAAATCCAACGCCTGCATCCTGTGCGAGTGCAACTGCGGCATCGAAGTGCAATTGGGCGGCGCCGACGGGCGGCGGCTGGTGCGTGTGCGAGGTGACGATGCACACCCTGCGTCCAGGGGCTATGCCTGCGAAAAGGCTTCGCGCGTCGACTTCTACCAGAACGGGCCGCACCGGCTGACGAAACCGCTGCGGCGGCGCGCCGACGGTAGCTTCGAAGAGATCGATTGGGACACCGCGATCAGCGAAGTCGCGGTCAGACTGACTGCACTGCGTGACACGCATGGCGGCGAATCCATTCTCTATTTCGGCGGCGGCCGGGGCAATCACCTGCCCGGCGCGTACAGCCGCGCTACGCGCGCTGCCCTGGGCATGCGCTACCAGTCCAGCGCCCTTGCCCAAGAGAAGACGGGCGAGTTCTTCGTCGCCGCACGCATGGTCGGCGGCATCGTGCGCGCAGACTTCGAACACTGCGAAGTCGGCCTGCTGGTAGGCAAGAACCCCTGGCATTCGCACGGCGTTCCACGCGCCCGCGTCACTCTGCGCGAGATCTCGCGCGACCCGGCGCGCACGCTGATCGTCATCGATCCGCGCGTGACGGAAACCGCCGAACTTGCCGACATCCATCTGCGCGTCAGCCCTGGCACCGATGCATTCCTGTTCGCCGCGATGATCGCGGTGGTGGTGCAGGAGGACCTCGTCGCGCACGACTGGATAGCCGCGCATGCCGACGGGCTGGCGGACACGACGCCGCACTTTGCGCACCTTGCGGTGAGCGAGTACTGTGCCAAGTGCGGCGTGGCCGAAGAACTCGTTCGCCTGGCGGCGCGCCGCATCGCCAGCGCCGGCAGCGTGGCCAGCTTCGAAGACCTGGGCGTGCAGATGAACCGGCACTCCACGCTGGTGTCCTACCTGCACAAGCTGCTGATGCTGGCCTGCGGGCAGTTCGGGAAGAAAGGCGCCATGTTCCGGCCATCGGCGCTGGTGCCCTTGTTCGGCAGCGCCGGCGCCCTCAAGACCTCACCCGTGACGGGCGCGCCCATCATCGGTGGACTGGTGCCCTGCAACGTGATCGCGGACGAGATCTTGGGCGATCACCCCAAGCGCTTCCGCGGCATGTTCATCGAGAGTAGCAACCCCGTGCACTCGCTGGCCGACAGCACGCGCATGCGACAGGCGCTCGCCGCGCTGGATCTGGTGGTAGTGGTGGACGTGGCGATGACCGAAACCGCAAGGCTGGCGCATTACGTGCTGCCGGTGGCCAGCCAGTTCGAGAAGGCCGAGGCGACCTTCTTCAATTTCGAGTTCCCGCACAACGTCTTCCACCTGCGCCGCGCATTGCTGCCGCCGCAGCACGATCTGTTCTCCGAAGCCGAACTGCACAGCCGCCTGGTGGAAGCCCTGGGGGCCATGCCGACGGAGGCCGTGGCCAGACTGCGCGCCGCCTGGAAGGCTGGGCGTGCGGCCTTTTCGCGCAGCTTTGCCGAGCTGACGCGCGCCGACCCACGACTGGCAGCGGTGGCGCCGGTGCTGCTGTTCCGGGCCATCGGCAGCCAGCTGCCCGCGGGCTGCGCCGAAGCCGCGGCGCTGTGGGGCGTGTGCCAGCTGGCAGCGCCGAGGCAGTCGGCTTCGCTGCAGCGTGCCGGCTTCCAAGGCCAGCCGCATGAGCAGGCCGAGGCCGTGTTCGACGCCATGCTGTCGTCGCCCAGCGGCTTTGTGTTTGCCGTCGACGACTGGGACGAGAGCCTGCGCCGCGTGCAGACGCCCAACGGCCGCGTCCAGCTGGCGCTGCCGGAGCTGTTCGACGAGCTCGACGCGCTGCGCCACGAACCGGCCCCGCTGCGCAGCGCCGAGTTCCCACTGGTGCTGTCGGCCGGCGAACGGCGTTCCTTCACCGCCAACACCATCATCCGCAACCCCGGCTGGCGCAGCAAGGACCGCGACGGCGCCTTGCGCATGCACCCCGACGATGCCGCGAGCGCAGGCGTGGCCCACGGCAGCCGCGCGCGGGTGACGACACGCGGCGGTACCGCCGAGGTGCACGTGGAAGTCTCCGACCGCATGCAGCCCGGACATATCTCGCTGCCCAACGGCCAAGGTCTGGACTTCCCGCGCGCCGAGGGAGATTCGGTGATGACCGGGGTGGCCTTGAACGAACTCACACGCAGCCAGGACCGTGACGCCTTCGCCGGCACGCCCTGGCACAAGTTCACCCCGGCCCGCGTCGAAGCTTTGGGCGGCGGCCAGCACTTCCGGCCTCCCGGTGTTGGCACGGAAGATCCGGATCACGGTCGCGGAACCAGCCGTTAGCGCGGCGAGCTCGTACGGTCGCGGCACTGGGGTCAGCTGAATCTGGTGTGGCTGAGGCTCGAGCCACCGCCGGCCCCCGAAGTGAACGTCAGCTTGATGGCGCCTACCGCATGTACGTCTGACGTCTGACGTCGGCGACCGGCAGCAACCGCGCTGAACTCGTCGCCCCGAATTGGCGGGTCGCTGCACCGTGCAAGTCTGCCTGCTTAGTACGATCCCATGTAGTCCTTCTTGCCGATCTGAATGCCGTTGTGCCGCAGGATGGCGTAGACCGTGGTGACGTGAAAGAAGAACTGCGGCAATCCGTAGTGGGCCAGATAGGCCTGGCCGCTGAACTTCCTCTCCTTGGGCGTGCCAGGGCGCAGGACGATCTCGCGCTTGTCGCTGCCGTCGAACTGTGCGGCCTGCAGGCTGTCCAGGAACACCAGGCTCTCGTCCAGCATGGCGGCAAGGTCGGCAAAGCTCTTCTCCTGCCCTTCACTGGCAGGGACCGCAACCCCTGCAAGACGAGCAGAAACGCCGCGCGCAAAGTCGGCCGCAATCTGCACCTGCTTGAGCAAGGGAAACATGTCGGGGAACAGCCGCGCTTGCAGGTACGCATCGGGCTCGACGGCGTGGGCAGCGGCATGTGCTTCAGCCTTTGCCAGCACGGCCTTCATTGCATTCAGCATTTGCTTGAAGACTGGAACCGATTGGATGTACATGTCTGAGCTCATGGTTTTGGTCCTGATGGTGGTGTGGAACAAAGCGCCGGCGAAGACGGCGCGCTGGTTGGATTGTCGGGCTGGGGCTGGGGCTTGGGCGCACGCCATGCGTTCGCACGCGGACAGCTCTTCGCGTCTGCTATCGGTGTGATGATCGCGGCGGCCGTGCCGGGCGCTGCGAACCGGATGCAGCAGACGCCTGTTGGGTCTACACGGTCGAGCGGGTCTGATCGACATCGATTCGTGCGATAGGTCTGCAGTTCGAACATGTGACCTGGCGCTGCCGACCCATTCCAGTCACTCGCCCACCTTCCCCGAAGCCGAAGGTCGAAGCTGGGCGAGTGCCTGGGCGCGCGCGGGTGTGAGAAGCGAGGGTCCATGCGCAGGAGCAGCGTCGGATTGCCTTACAGCCAGGTGGTCCTCACAGTTCCGCTTGAGCGCCATGATGTTGACTTACAACAGTTTTTCGGATTCCAGCGAGGGTGGTTCAAGTTTTGCCGAACGTAGTGAGCACCGGTCGTTTTTCAAAGGGAGCGGGAAGAAGTTTTCAAAGACTTGGGCGGCTGCGGCAGCAATGGCGGCCGTGGTGGCTTTGTCGGGTACGGCGCAAGCCGGGCTTGTGCTGCAGTCGAACGGGGTCGAGGTGCTGGATACCGACACCAACCTGCTGCGGCTGTCCAACTGGAACAGTTCAGGTTTGAAGAACTGGGGCAACGCCAAGGCTTGGGCGGCCGGTTTGGCGGTTGGCGGAGCGACGGCGGGCGATTGCCGGTTGCCTGAGATCGCCGAGTACGAGGATCTGTGGACTGATCCCGATGTTGGCTCTTCGTTGGCCGGGCTGCAAAGTGAGTTCGCTAACGTGCAGTTCGGCGGCTACTGGTCCGGTACGGAGTACGCGCCGGATCCGACCGGCGCGTGGCTCTTCCGCACGAGCAGTGGCCTCCAGTTCAACGCCGTCAAGGGCTTTGCGTTGTATGCCGTGGCTGTGCGCCCCGGCGATGTGACCGCCTCCGTGCCGGAGCCACAGACGCTGGCGCTAGCGCTGCTGGCGTTGGGCGCGACGGCGGTGGCGCGCAGAGCGCGGTGACGTTGAAGCATCGTCGCATCGCCCGCTGGATCGACCCCTTCGGCATCACCGTGCAGCCACTGCACGAGGCCGCCGGCAGCGACCCGGATGCCGGTCCCAGACGTCGTTCATCGGCATCCCCGTGGTCGCGGGGATCCCGGGGTCGCTTCACACCGTTTAACACGGCCGCCCCGCAGACTCGCGGTCGTTGGGTGCAGAAGCACGCTGGCGGATGTCGGCGTGGACATGCCGAGGCAACGATTGGAGGACAAATATGACGAAGTTGAAAACTTGGGCGGTTGCGATCGGCCTGATGATGTCGATGGGCGCGGCGCATTCGGCGCCGGTCTTCCAGGGCCGTTTGTCCGATGGCACGGCCAGCACCACCTGCACGGTGTCCGGTCCAGATAAGTGCGCGATGTTCTACAACACCACGCTGGACGTCACGATCCTGAACGACTGGAACATCGGCAGAGGCTTCTGGAGCGCCACGGCTGCTGCAGGTTCGGCCCAGGCCCTGGTTGAAGCGGCAGGTGCTGCGCAGACCGACTTCACGGATTGGTTCTTGCCGACCGGCGCCGGCTCTCAGGCTGCCGGGGCGCTAAATCAATACCGGTCCATCTGGAACGACGTTGGCAGCACGCTGGCAGGTTTGCAGGCTCAGTTTGACGGCGTGCAGGCCGATGTCTACTGGTTCGGTACGGAGTCCGCGTCGAATTCGAGCCGCGCGTGGCTCTTCTACACCAGCTTTGGCTTCGAAAACACCGGCGGCAAGGGCAATGCGTTGTATGCCGTGGCTGTGCGCCCCGGCGATGTGGCCGCCCCTGTGCCGGAGCCACAGACGTTGGCGCTGGCACTGCTGGCGTTGGGCGCGACGGCGGTGGCGCGCAGAAGGCGGTCACGTTGAGGCATCGTCGCATCGCCCGCTGAGTCGACCCCTTCGGCATCACCGTGCAGCCACTGCACCAGGCCGCCGGCAGCGACCCGGCTGCGGTGCGCGAGCACCTGCTGAACGAGGGCGCGGGTCCGGGCGGGCCGACAATGCCTGCCCCATGACACGTGCCGCCAACGACCAGACACCCACCATCGAGATCGACCCCGACCGGCGCCTGGTGCGCCAGGGCGACCAACCGGTCGACCTGGGCAGCCGCGCTTTCGAGCTGCTGGCCGCGCTGGCCGAGCGGGCCGGCCGCACCGTGGCGCCGGACGACCTGATAGCCGCCGCCTGGCCTGGGCGCGATGTCGAGCCCAGCAACCTGCGCGTGCAGATCAACAACCTGCGCAAGGCCCTGGGGCGCGACAAGGTCGTCAACGTGCCGGGGCAGGGCTACCGGCTCGTCGGGCCCGTGCGCTATGCGCTGGCCGGGCCATCGCCCGAAGTGGCCGCACGACTGCAGCGCCTGCAGAACGACGCGATGCGCGAACTCGCGGCCCGACGCGGTGTCGGCCCGCAGGTGCTGGCGGCACTGGCCGGGCGCCTGGCGCTGGACGTCACGCAGCCCATCGGTCGGGCGCGCGACGAACTGGAAAGCGCCATCGAACTCGCGGCGCAGCTGATGCAGGGCGATCGCGACGCCGCGCCCGCCGACAGCGCGGCCGTGCTGCTGCACCCGGAGCTGACGCGCGCCGCGCTGGTGGCCGCCGCGCATGCCACGCGCGCCGGCCAGCTGGACCAGGCGACCCTGCCGCTGGACGATGCGCTGGCCGAGCTGCAGCGGCGCGAGCAGGAGCACGCCGAGGCGCTGCGCCGCACGCGGCGGGCGCTGCTGCAAGCCATGATGCAGCAGCACCGGCTGCGCCGCGATGCCGAGGCCGTGGCCGCCTGCATCGAGGCGCTGGTCATGCTCGACGAGCCGGTCGAGCCCACGGCCAGCGCGGCGTGGCTCGCGCAGGAACGGCACCACCTGGCCGAAGCCGAGCGCCGGCTGCCCAGCCTGGCGCCGGACATCGCCGCCGCGCTGGCTGCGCGCCGCGCCGCCGCGGCGAAGACGCCTCTGGCGCGCGCTGCCGCGCTGTGCGTGCAGGCCGACGCGCTGCTCACGCGCGGCCTGCTCCGGGTCGGGCCGCAGGACATGCAGGCCGCGGCCGACGTCGCGCACACGGCGCTGCAGGGCCTGTCGCGCAGCACCGAGCCGGCCGCCTGGGCGCAGGCGACGGTGATGCTGGCCAGCGCGCTGCACGACCTGGGCCGCCGCAGCAGCCGCCGCGAGACGCTGGAAGAAGCCCTGGCGAGCGCCGATGCCGCGTTGCAGGTGCTGGACGCCGCCACCGATGCGGTGGCCTGGGCCAATGCCCACCACGCGCGCGCCGGCGCGCTGCTGTGGCTGGGGGCCGCCGATGCCGACAGTGCGCGCCTGCTGGCGGCGCTGGAGTCGTGCGACCGCGCGCTCGAGGTGCGCAGCCCCGAGCGCGGGCTTCACACCTGGGTGCGCACGCGCCACCAGCGCGGCACGGTGCTGAGCCACCTGGCCAACCGCGAGGCCGGCACGGCTCGCCGCCGCGAGGCGGTGGCGCACCACCGCCAGACGCTGGCGCGCTTGCCGGCCGAAGAGGCGGCGGCCGACTGGGCCACCGTGCAGAACCTGCTGGGCATCGACCTGATGCTGCAGGGCCGAGAGGAGGGCAGCGTCGAACACCTGCGCGCGGCAGCCGAGGTCTTCCGGACGCTGCTGGAGCGCGTGGGCCGCGAGGACGGCGGCGCCCTCTGGTCGTACGGCCAGCACAACCTGGGCATGGTGCTCGCCCGCCTGGGCACGTTGCAGCGCGGCGCGCCGCTGCTGCGCGAGGCGATAGAAGCCTACCGGCTGGCGCTGGAAGAGCACACCGTCCAGGCCCAGCCGCGCGCGCACGCCGCGGGCCAGAACGAAGTAGCCGAGGCGCTGCTGCACCTGGCCGCGCTGCTGCCGCCGGCCCAGGCCCGGCGTTGCCTCGAAGAGGCCGAGACCGCGCTGCACGCTTCGCTGGCACTGCGCCCGAAGAACGAAGTGCCGCTCGACTGGGCGCGCTCGCACGCCGACCTGGCGCGCGTGTGCGCGGCCCGCCTGCCGCTGGGCGGCACCCCGTCCGACGCGCAGGCAGCCGTGCGTGCCGCCGAGGCCGCGCTGCAGGTGGCCGACGCCACCAACGCGCCCGTGGAACACGGCCGCGCCATCGAAGCGCTGGAGGCGGCCCGCACCTGGCTCGCGCAGGCCGCCGCGGGCTGAGCCCGGCGCTGCTGCGCGTGCGCTTGGGCGGCGGCCGGATCAGACGGCCGACCGCGGCCCGGATGCCGGTGCCTGTCGTCGGTCATCGGCACCCCCCGCGATCGAGGGTCCCCTGGGTCGCTTCACACCGTTTAACACGACCGCCCCGCAGACTCGCGGTTGCCGGATGCAGGAGCACGCCGGCAGATGTCGGCGTGAACATGCCAAGGCAACGATTGGAGGACAAGCATGACGAAGTTGAAAACTTGGGCGGCCGCGATCGGCCTGGTGATGTCGACGGGCGCGGCGCAGGCTGCACTGGTCAGCAATCCCGATGGCACAGTGACAGACACCAACACCAACCTGATCTGGCTGCAGAACTGGAACGTCAATGGCTTGCAGAACTGGAGCACGCAGAAGGCCTGGGCCGAAGGTTTGGACTTCGCCGGCAGCACCGACTGGGAGCTGCCCGAGATCAGCGAGTACGCCGCACTCTTCGCCACCTACGGCGATCTGACTGGCGTGACGGCATTCACGAATGTGCAGTCCGACTTCTACTGGTCCGGTACGGAGTACGCGCCGAATCCGAGCGTCGCGTGGAGCTTCTACACCATTGGCTTCCAGAGCTTCGGCGGCAAGAACATTGCGTTGTATGCCGTGGCTGTGCGCCCCGGCGATGTGACCGCCTCTGTGCCGGAGCCACAGACGCTGGCACTGGCACTGCTGGCGTTGGGCGCGACGGCGGTGGCGCGCAGGAGGCGGTCACGTTGAGGCTTTGACGCTGCGAGCCCTTCGACCCTTTCGGGGGTTTGGGGGCGGTAGCCCCCAACGGCGAGTGCTTGCATCGGTGATTCCGGGCGGGGCCAAGCCCGCTACGAGCGAACGACCGGTCTGACTGGGCTCGAATGTCGCTTGATGGCCGGCTGCTGCCCCATGCGGCCGCTGCAGTCAGCTACCCTTCAGCCTGATGGGAGTCAGCATCGAACGCATGCAGTCTGCTTTCGTCTCTGATTGCATGGACCGTTGCGGTTTGATATCTGTCGGCTTGGTTTCCATTACATGGAGCCCCCAAGAGTCGTTGCTCTTGGTCCGCATCGCGGATAGCGCCAGTCGCCGAAACGCAGCTCGCCCTCGCCCTCGCCCTCGCCCTCGCCCTCGCCCTCGCCCTCGCCCTCGAGGATGAAGAACATCTCTTCCTCGCTGCGTTGGTTGTGGAACGGGCATTGCGCCTTGCCCGGCGGCAGCACGGTCAGGTTGCAGCCGAGCTGGCGCGCGCCGAGTCGAACACGGCATCGGCGAGGTTCATCAGGGTTTGGGCAGGGTCGGCGAAGGGAGTGGGGCGCCGGCATCATGCCTGTCCGGCGCAGCGGCAGCTGGGGCCGGTCGCAGGCCGTTTCGTCGCATGCAGGCTTGCCTTGCAACCCCGCTTCGGGAGACTGCGCGCTTCGCCAGCCGGACACCGCCCATGCCAAGATCCACGCTCCTGCCGGCGCTGCTGCGCCGCCTCGGCCTGCTGTTGCTCCTGTGCGGCCTGCTGCTGGCCGCGCCGCTGCGCGCGGCGGAGCTGCTGCACACCCATGCCGGCGACGCCAGCGTGCGGGCGCCGCTGGCCATCGCGCCGGTCGACGACGCCTGGCGGGCTGCGCTGCCGCGCGACGCGAAGCTGGCCACCCAGGCCTACCTCGACCGCCTGCCCAAGGAGGCGGTGCAGCGCTCCGACGCGTACGACGAGGGCGGCTACTGGCTGCAGGTCTGGGAGGTCCTGATCGGCCTGCTCATTGCCGGGCTGCTGCTGCAGGGCCGCCGCACGGCGCAGCTGCGTGACTGGGCGCAACGCGTCGGTCGCTATGCCGTGCTGCGCGACGGGCTGTATGGCGGAGTCTATGGCCTGGTGGCCGGCCTTCTGATGCTGCCGCTGGGCTTCTACAAGGACTACTGGCGCGAGCATGGCTATGGCATGTCAACACAGACGGCGGCCGACTGGTGGGCCGAGTGGGGCGTTGGGCTGGGCATCGAGGTCGTCGGTACGGCGCTAGCGGTGGCGGTGCTCTATGCCGTGTTCCGCCGCGCCGGCGAGCGCTGGTGGCTGTGGGGCGCCGCCGCTTGCTCGGCCTTGCTGGCCTTGATGCTGCTGGTCAGCCCGGTGCTGATCGACCCGCTGTTCAACACCTACAAGCCGCTGGAGCCTGGCCCCGTGCGCAGCGCCGTGTTGACGATGGCGCATGCCACCGGCGTCCCCGCCGACGAAGTCTATGCCTTCGACGCCTCGCGCCAGACCAAACGTGTCAGTGCCAATGTCAGCGGCCTCGGCGCCACCGCGGCGATCCGGCTGAACGACAACTTGCTCAACCGCACCTCGCTGCCCGAGATCCGCGCAGTGATGGCGCATGAGCTCGGCCACTACGTGCTGAACCACGGACCGAAGATGCTGATGCAGTTCGGGCTGCTGATCCTCTCTGGCCTGCTGTTCTGCAACTGGGCGATGCGCCGCCTGTTCGCGCGCTTTGGGCCACGCTGGGGCACGCAGTCGGTTGCCGACGTCGCCAGCCTGCCGCTGCTCAGTGCGGTGTTCGCGGTCTTCATGCTGCTCGCCACGCCGGTCTTCAATACCATCATCCGCACCCAGGAGATCGAGGCCGACCGCTTCGGCCTGCACCTGGCCCGTGACCCACATGGTTTTGCCGAGGTGATGCTGAAGCTGTCGGACTACCGCAAGACCGATCCGGGCGCCGTCGAGGAGTTCGTGTTCTTCCACCACCCGAGTGCGCGGCATCGCATCCACGATGCGATGCGCTGGCGGGAGGCGATGGGCACACCTTGAGCGGCGCCAGGGGTCTAGGGTTCGAGCGCTCTCAGTTCGAACCCCGCCTTGGGGGGCGTGGCGCCGGCCAGCACGCCGTCGGTCTGGTCCTGCGCATACTCGGCGCACCACAGGCAAGGGTCGCCGGTTCGTCAACATCCAGAGCGTCGTCGAACGCAAATTGGCCCAACTCGACGCGGCGCCTTCGGTGAGCTTCATGAAGGCCCCGCCAGGCAACGACCTGAACGAATACGGTGGTGCCTGGCATGCGCGAATCAATGACCCGTGGCGACTGACCTTCAAGTGGGGTGACAGCGGCCCGTATGACGTGCTCATCGAAGACCCACACTGACCCAGGCCCGACGGGCATTGAAATCCGGAACAGCAATGGAGTGCATCATGTTCAAGAACGGTATGCGTCCGGTCCACCCAGGTGAAATCCTGCTGGAGGACTACATCAAGCCCATGGGCGTCAGCGTGCGCGCCGTGGCCATGGCCCTGCATGTGCCTTACTCGCGCTTCAGCGAGATCACCAAGGGCCAGCGCGGCGTGTCGGCAGATGCGGCCCTGCGCCTGGAGCGCTACTTCGGCAGCGAGGCCAGGGCTGGTTGAACCTTCAGGCGGCCTACGAGTTGCGCGTGGCCGAGATCGAGAACGGCAAAGCCATCTTCAAACAGATCCAGCCGTTTGCGCTGGCCGCCTGAGCCACGCCAGCAGGTTCACCTCGAGTGCCAGCAGCCGGCCAGTGACTGACGGCGACGATGGCAGCTCAATTGCATCGCACCTCGCCACCGGATTGGCCGTTGCCTCAGCCCCCACATTTCTCAGATCTGGCGTTACCGGATGGAACGGTAGGTCACTGGCGAACGGCCGGTCTGAGGCGTCCAGTTTGGGTTGGTGAGTGGCTCTTCAGCGTCGACTGGAGTCCACCGCGTTCCGAGAGACTGGTCGATGAGGACCCGACCCGGCAGCGACTACATCGGCGTCATGCGTGCCTTGGGTGACCTTCATGGGAGAGCTTTCACCCTCGCGAGCGGACGCAGAGTGCCTGGACTTTGCACACCTGGAAGATGATCAGGCTGCGGCCCTTGCCCAGGCTGGCCGACGACAGGCTCGTGTGCCGAACAGGACACGCCTGCTTCAAGATCGTCGACCCGCTCTTCGGGCCCCTCGTGCAGGCGCCCCGATGCCGGGGCGGCATGCCCGCGTCGTCCAGCTGCACGACCTCAGGCGGCGACCTGCGCCCGGGTCCTTCGACTGCGGCTGGCCAACAGACCGAGGGCGGTCAGTGCGAGCAGGGCTGACGCCGGTTCCGGCACCGCCTGGGTCACGAAGCGGGCCTCGGTGGCACTCGGGAACCACCAGATGGCGCCCGCCTTGCCCTGGATCGAAAAGGTGAAGGTACTGACCAACGGGTTCACCCGGTCGAAGATGAAAAGGAAGTCGTTGAACTCGCCACTGCCGACCACCGCGTTGAAGCCGTTGCCCACGCCGCCGATGGCGGTGTTGGTCGCGCCGTTGCCGGCCACGCCGACCTCGGCCAGCCCGTAAGTGTGGCCGGCGATGGTGAGATCGATGTCCGTCAGCGCGGTGATGGGATCGCCCACATTGGCTTGATCCCAGGAGATGCGGCCAGTCACCGGCCCGCTGAAGCCCGGAAACTGCACGCCCCCGTTCTGGAAGCCCGATGCCGAGAACTCGAGGGTGACCGGAGCGGCCTGGGCGGAGAGCGCTGTGGTCAGGGCCAGGGCGAAACCGAGAAGCTTGTGCATGGGGAATCTCCAGAGTGCGAAGCGTGGGGCGATGTGCCAACGAGCCTCCAATCTAGGGCCCGAGCGCACGTATCGCCATGGACAGATGTCGTGCAGCCAGCGTGCAAATTCACTGGCACATCATTCCCCGTGAACGCCTGGTGGACTCAACACGCGAACGGCATGGAGTGGGTCACGAGGGCTGAAGGGCGGCCCGCCTCACGAGGGGCGCTCTGGCGGTCTTGCTCATGCCGGTTCAGCCCGGCAGCCTCCGCGGTCGCCGCGCCTGCAGCCAGGGAAACACCGAAAACGCCAGTTGCCCCGCCAGTCCCACCTGGTGCGGCAACTGTGAGTACAGCGCCAGGTGTTCCGCCAGGCTGCGGCCGGCCAGCAGCGTCGACAGACCGGCCTCGGCCCCCATGAGCAGCAGGAAGGCGATGGCACCCATCCCCAGCGCCGAAGGAGGCGGCAGCGGCCAGCGCCGCAGGATGCGCCTGCAGGCCAGCCAGGCGATGCTCAGGATCACCGGCAGTTCCACCAGCACCGCGCCCAGTTCGCCGAGCAGTGGCACCAGCACCAGCGTGCGCAGCACGCCCAGCACGAAGCCCGCCGCGAAGACCGCGGCGACGTAGACAGTGCCGGTGAGCAGGACGGGTTGCATGGCGATGAACGAGCAAGGGTGCGGGCGCGACAAGGTCGGGGACAGCACCATCGCCCCTGAGCATCGTACGGCGCTTGATCCAGGCGTCGACCACCGCGGCCCCCGCGACGAAGCCGACGGCGCAGGGCGGTGGACCGCTCGGGCATGCGACCATGTCCGCTTGGACGACGCGCCCATTCCCCGCCGATCGGCCTGCGCGCGCTGCCTGCGCCCGCAGGCGACCTGCCTGTGTGCACTGGCGCGGCCGACGGCGCATCGCACCGAGGTGCTGGTGCTGCAGCACCCGCAGGAGCAGCGCCACGCCAAGAACAGCGTGTCCCTGCTGCGCCTGTCCCTGGCGCACTGCGAGGTGGTCGTCGGCGAGCGCTTCGCGCCCGGCGTGCTCGAGGCCTTGCTGCAGCGCCCGGGGCGGCACACGCGCCTGCTCTACCCCGACATGCCTGCCGCACCCGCGCCGCCGGCCCCGGCCACGGCGGCGTGCATGCCGCTGCGCCTGGTCGTCCTGGACGCGACATGGCGCAAGAGCCTGCGCATGCTGCTGGAGCACCCGGCGCTGGCAGCGCTGCCTCGGCTGTCGATCGCCGCGCCCGCGCCGACGCGCTACCGGGCCATCCGCGCAGCGCGGCGGGCCGACCAGGTTTCGACGCTGGAAGCCACCGTGCAGGCCTTGGCCCTGCTGGAGGGTCCGTCCTTCGACGCCGCGCCGCTGCTCGAAGCCTTCGGCTGCTTCGTGGCCGGCGTGGCGGCCCGGCGGAGGCCCCGGGCGCACGCGGACCGGGCCTGAGAGCCCGGCCGCGCCCGTGGCAAGCCTGATGCTGCGCCGGCCACGGAAAGCACCGAGCCAGTGGGCCCCGAAGTGCCGTCGATGCCGGCGGCGTTCGCCGCCGTACCCAACGGGGATGCTTCACACCCGCGGCGGCGTATGCTGGAAGCCCTCCCGATGACTGCCCACCTGCCCGTCGACTACCTGATGCACGACGCCGTCTACCGCAGGCTTCGGGCGGCCGGCGCCGTGGGCTGGGGCAGTGACGACGAGGTCAGGTCCGTGCTGGATCGCCTGTTGCCCTGGTTGCCGCGGCTCCCGCCCGGAGCAGCGCTGCTCGAACTGGGCTGTGGGGCCGGAAATCTGTCGCTGATGCTCGCTGCCAGAGGCTACACGGTGACCGGCGTCGACATCGCCCCGACCGCCATCGCGTGGGCCGTCGAACGCGCGCAGTCCGCTCGGGTAGCCGCGTCGTTCGTGGTGGGCGATGTCGTCGGACTGGAGCCGTTCGCCGACGCGGCATTCGACGTCGTCGTCGACGGTCATTGCCTGCATTGCGTCATCGGCACCGACCGAGCATCGTGCCTGCAGGCCGTGCATCGTGTCTTGCGCCCCGGCGGCACGTTCATCGTGGCCACGATGTGCGGCGAGGTCCTCGACGATCGCCTGCGCGGGCTGTTCGACCCGGCCTCGTCCACGATCGTGGTCGACGGGCGGCCCACCCGGCATGTCGGGCGGGCCGACGACATCGTCGCCGAGGTCGCGTCGGCCGGGTTCGACATCGCCTCGGTTCATGTGGCGACACGGCGTCATCCGACGGAGCAGGACGACCTGTTCATCTGGGCGCGCAAGCCTGCGTCGGGCAGCCCGCACCGCTGACCAGAGGGCACAGGCGCCGTCAGACGCGCCGCAGATCGGCTCCCGCGCCCTGTCCTGGACTCAAGCGGGGGCTGGCAGGGATCCTGTGGAACAGGCCGTCGCGACCGCCCGGCATGCACGTTCATCAGCGACGTCAAGCACCGCGCACCGACCTCAAGTTGGCGCCCGAGCGTTCGATATCCACTGACCACGAACAGATTCGCCGCACAGGACGCTCATGCACACAACGTCGGCCAGGTACCTGTCCCCTGGCCAATGGGACAGGCCACTGCCCGTCGAGCTCGACAGCCCCGATACGCTGGTCCTGGCCTTCGGCGCACAGCGATACGGTCAGGCGCACGAACCGCTGCAGGACCTGGTGTCCGCCTTTCCGGCTTCGGCGGTGATCGGCTGCTCCACGGCCGGCGAGATCGCGGGCGAACTCGTCGACGACGACACCGTCAGCGTTGCTGTCTGTCGCTTCGAGCACACCCGCCTGGTCACCGCCCGGACCGAGATTGCCAGCGCGCAGGACTCCAGCGCCGCCGGCACGCGCCTGGCGGCGCAGTTGCCCGGCGAAGGCCTGCGAGCGGTCTTCGTGCTCTGCGACGGCCTGGACGTGAACGGCACGCCGCTGGTCTCGGCGCTGGCCCGCAGCCTGCCGCCGGGCACGCCCATCTCCGGGGGCCTGGCCGGCGACGGCAGCCGCTTCGCCAGCACCTGGGTGCTCGCCGGCGGGGTCGCCCGGCCGAAGCATGTGTGCGCCGTGGGCCTCTATGGCGAGCGCCTGCGCGTGGGGCATGGCTGCGATGGGGGCTGGTCGGACTTCGGGCCCCAGCGCCGCATCACGCGCTCGCAGGGCAACGAGCTGTTCGAGCTGGACGGGCGACAGGCCCTGGACCTCTACAAGGACTACCTGGGCGACCTGGCGACGGGCCTGCCGGGCACGGCCCTGCTGTTTCCCCTGTCGATCCGGCGCCCGGGCGCCGGCCACTCGCCCCTGGTGCGCACCATCCTGTCCATCGACGAGAAGAAGCGCTCGATGACCTTTGCAGGCGACGTGCCCGAAGGCCACGAGGCCCGCCTGATGCACACCACCGGAGACGGGCTGATCGGCAGCGCCAGTCGCGCCATCGCGCAGGCGACCCGCGGCCTGGCGCCCACGGACCCGTGCCTGGTCATCTCGGTGAGCTGCGTGGGGCGGCGGCTGATGCTGGGCGAGCGAACGGAAGAGGAGGTCGAGTCGCTGGTGGAAGGCGCCCCGCCCGGGGCGCTGCACCTGGGCTTCTACTCGTACGGCGAAATCGCGCACGGCGACGAGGGCGGCCGCTGCGAACTGCACAACCAGACCATGACCGTCACCGTGCTGAGCGAAGCCTGAACCGATGGCCGACCCTTCCCTGCACCCGACGCTGCAGCGCCAGGTCAAGCGCGTGGGCCTGCTGCCTTCGGACCTCGCCGCGGTGGCCTGCCTGCCCGTGCTGCTGGAGCGCGTCAGCCGCTGCTACGCCGAAGCCGACCAGGACCGCTACCTGCTCGAGCGCTCGCAGGCCGTGGCCTCGCGGGAGATGGGCGAGCTGCACGCGCAGCTGGCTGCCAGCCAGGCGCGCCTGGCCAGCCTGCTGTCGCTGTCGTCGGACTGGGTCTGGGAACAGGACACCACGCTGCGCTTCAACTACGTGTCGGCGCACACGAACGAGATCGGCAACGACCTCGCGACCCTGCTCACCGGCAAGCGTGTCCTGCTCGACCTGGCGGCCGTCGGCGAGGTCGAGGCCAGGCAGTTCGAGGCCAGCGTCGCCTCCCGCCGTCCGTTCCGCAACGTCGTGTTCGGCCTGACGCAGCCCGGCGGCCAGCCCTACTACCTGCGCCTCAGCGGTGAGCCCGTCTTCGACGGCGACGAGTTTCGCGGCTACCGGGGCGTCGGCTCCGACGTGACGGCCGCCACGCTGGCCCAGCAGCGCGTGCAGCAGCTGGCCCGATACGATGCCCTGACGGGCCTGGCCAACCGCAGCATGTTCCTGCAGCAGCTCGAACACGCCCTGGTGCGTGCGCAGCAGGGCGGCACGAGCCTGTCGGTGTTCTTCATCGACCTGGATCGCTTCAAGGCCGTCAACGACACGCTGGGCCACGATGCCGGCGACGAGCTGCTGAAGGCGGTCGCGGCGCGCCTGACCGGGCTGCTGCGTGGGGCCGACGTCGTCGGTCGCCTGGGCGGCGACGAATTCGTCGTGCTGCTGGACGGCGACCCCGACACCGGCATGCTGACCCGCGTCGCCGGCCGCATGCTGGCCCGGCTGGCCGAACCCCTGCACCTAGGCGGCAGGCCGGTGCAGGTCAGCGCCAGCGTCGGCATCAGCCGCTTCCCGGGCGACGGGGCGGATGCGGCGAGCCTGCTCAAGTGCGCGGACACTGCGATGTACCTGGCCAAGGCGCGCGGCAAGAACAACTTCCAGTTCTTCACGCCCGGCCTGGCCGAGCAGGCCGCCCGGCACATGTCGCTCGAAGGCGAACTTCGTCAGGCCATCCAGCAGGACGAGTTGCGCCTGCACTACCAGCCCCTGTTCGATGTGCGCAGCGCAGAGCTGCTCGGCATGGAGGCGCTGGTGCGCTGGCAGCACCCGCAGCGCGGACTGCTGGCGCCGGGCGAGTTCATCGCGCTGGCCGAAGAAAGCGGCCTCATCGTGCCCATGGGGCGCTGGGTGCTCGAGACGGCATGCCGCCAGATGCGGGCCTGGATCGACGCCGGTCTGGACCCCCGCCGCTGCTCGGTCAACGTCTCGGCGCGGCAGTTCGCCCACGCCAGCCTGCTGGACGAAGTGCGCGAGGCGCTCGCGTCGGCCCGGCTCGACCCCAGCGCGCTGGAGATCGAAGTCACCGAGAGCGCGTTGATGGAAGACCCCGAGCGGGCCCGGCAGTCGCTGGAGGGCCTGCACGCGCTGGGCATACGCATCGCGATCGACGACTTCGGCACCGGCTACTCGTCGCTGGCCTACCTCAAGCGTTTTCGGGCGCAGACGGTGAAGATCGACCGCACCTTCGTCGACGGGCTGCCCGGCGACAGGGAAGACGCGGCCATCACGCAGGCGGTGATCGCGCTGGGGCACAGCCTGGACATGCGGGTGGTGGCCGAGGGCGTGGAAACGGAGAGCCAGCTGCAGTTCCTGCACGAGGCGGGATGCGACAAGGTGCAGGGCTTCCTGTTCGCCCGGCCGATGGCCGCGGCGCAGATGACGGCGCTGCTGCGGGCCGGCGGCAAGCAGCGCGACGCTGCCTGACCGCATGGTTGCCGGCTGCCTGCCAGGCAGCCCCATCAGACACGAACGACCTGCCCCAGCGCCCGCCGCGGCGACGGATCGGGCCGGGCGGCGTAGCCCAGCCGCACGAACATCTGCACCCGCCCCGGCTGCGCCACGCCGACTTCGGCATGGAAGCGGTCGTACAGCGCGCGCATGGCCTCGAACTCCTGCAGCACCTGGGAATTGGGGTGGATGGCCAGGCCCAGTTGCGCGGCGGCGAGGTCGACACGCAGATAGGCGCGGCCGGCCTCGATCTGGGAGCGGCGGCTGTTGTCGGCACTGGACAGCCAGGCCCAGGCCGGGGTGTTCTGCGCGGCCTTCACCGAACTGTCGATGGCGGTCCTTGCCGCAACGCCGTCGGTCTTGCGCAGAGCCGCAGCGTCCAGCAGGCCCAGCTGGCGCCCGAACCAGGCCATGGTGCCGGTGAGTGCGATGCCCGAGGGCTCGGCCGCGACGGCTGCGGCGCCGACGCGCATCACCTCGGCGCTCTCGCCCCAGGCCGCCGGGTCGCTGAACTCGACACGGTAGCCGGCGATGGCCAGCTCGCGCAGGCGAGCCACCCGGGCGGCGTCGGTGCTGGTGTGCAGCGTGATGCCGGGCCGCCGGGCCGCACCGGCCAGCCGGGCCAGCACCTGGGCATCGGGCACCTGCGCGCCGTAGGGCTCGCGGTTGGTGCGGCGCAGCGGCGCGGCGGCGAACAGCGGGTCGGGCGACACGCCCGGGTCGGCCGACAGTCGCACGACGGCGAAGGGCCGCGCATCGACACCCCCGGCCGCGTACTCGCCCTCGGGCAGCAGCGTCACGTCGGCGCGCTGCCCCTGCTGAGCGGCGGCCTGGCACAGCAGTTCCAGGAAGGCGCCGCAACCGATCAGCACCTGCCGGTGGGGCGGGTCGGTGGCCGGCAGCAGGCGCTGCAGGTCGACCGTCAGGCGGATCAGGCCCGGCTCGCGGATGTCGGCCACCCAGCTCTGCAGGTTGTGCGCACTGGGGGCCAGCAGCGCCCAGGACAGCGCCCGCAGGCGCGGATCGGACTCCGTCGCGCCGGGGGAGACCCAGGGTGCGATGGCCGAAGCAGGCATCGTGTCGCAGCCCGACAGCGCCAGCGTGGCGCCGCCGGCAACCAGTACCCGCATGAACGAACGTCTTTTCATAGCCCTTAAGCTCCCGATCGGTTGTCGATGGAGTCACTGTATGGATCGGGCCTGCCGCCGGCTTGCCATGTCGCGCCAGTCTGTGAACATCCTGCGCCATGCCTGAATCACCCGGCTGGCTGCCCGTGCTGACCCTGCGACTGCAGTTGCAGGGCCTGGCGACCCTGGGCCTGGACCCCGGGCGGCTGCAAGCCCGCGTGGGCCCCCTGCCCGACGCCGCCGACGCCCTGGTGCCGGTACAGACCTACCTGGACATGTGGGACGAAGCCGAGCGCCAGTACGGCCAGCCGGGCCTGCCCAGCGCGCTGGCGAACGCCATTCCCTTCGGCGCCTTCGGCGCGCTGGACTACCTGGTGGGCAGCGCCGACACGGTGGCTGGCTGCTGCGAGTCGGCGAGACTGCACTTCGCCATGGTGGCCATCGACGTGGCGCTGGAGATCGACCCGCTCGAAGGGGGTGACCACGCGCTGCGCATCCGCGCCGCGCCGGCGCTGCCGGTGCAGGCGCTGGAGTTCACGCTGGCGGCGATGTTCAGCCGCCTGCGCTGCATCAGCGGCGGCAGCTTCCAGCCGCGGCTGCTGGGGCTGCCGCTGCAGCGGCCCGCCGACGACGCCGTGCGGCAACGCCTGTTCGGTCTGGTGCCGGCCTACGGCCATCCCTGTGCCGAGATGCTGATCGACGCTGCGACCTGGCAGATGCCCACGCGCAGCGCCGATCCCTTCCTGCACGCCACGCTCAAGGCCATGGCGGCGCAGCTGCAGCTGGCGCAGCCGGGCGACTCGACGCTGGAGCGTGCCCTGCGCGCCCGGCTGCGCGACGCCCTGGCCCAGGGGCGCGCCGACGCCGCGCGCATGGCCGAGCTGCTGGGGGTGTCGGAGCGCACGCTGCAGCGCCGCCTGACCGAGACCGGCCGCAGCTTCAGCGACGTGGTCGAAGACTTCCGCCACGAAGAGGCCGTGCGCCTGCTGGCCATGCCCGGGCTGCCCCTGGTGGAAGTGGCCGGCCGCCTGGGCTACGCCGAGCAGACGTCGTTCACGCGCGCCTTCAGGCGCTGGACCGGCGTCACGCCGGGGGCCTGGCGGGACGGTCAGCGCGCCTGAGGCGGCGGCGCTGACGGCCATTTCGTGAACTGCTGACAGCACGGGCCACCGGCTCGCGCCCGCGATGCGCACGAAAAGCGGGGTGTTGCTAGACTCTGTGTCAACGCGTAACGGAGCGCTTCCGCCCGGTACGCCGACATCTTTCACCGAGGGCAAACCTGCCGAAAGGCAGGGACGCAAAGCCTCCGGCCTACAGCACCACGTCCGGGTCCTTCCTGACGGTGCCAAGGTAGCGGGGTTGCCAGCCAGGCCGGGCTTTGCCCCGGCATCCGCGCCCCACGGGACGCGGGCGGCTGTCAGGCGTGGCCCTCGCGATCTTCACTGCAAGCGAGCGACTGCCATGAACCCCTCGTCCGACCCACGCCCTGCCGGCCGCGCCCCCGGTCGCGCCGTTCTGGCGGCCTTCACGCTGGCGCTCCTGCTGGGAGCCTGCGGCGGCAGTGGCGAGGACATCCCGGCGGCGGCCGTCGCCGACCGCAGCCCCGCCTCCGAACCGTCGGACGATGTCGAGGAACGTCGGTTCGCGTTGTGGGGCCCCGGCGAAGGCGCGAAGGTGCAGGCCGAACAGGCGGCACAGGATCCGTGGGCAGACGGCAGCACCGTGCAGCTCATCGTGCAGCTCAATCCGGCCGCCGTCTTCGTCAACGAGCGCCTGGCACTGCTCGGCGCGGCCGGTGCCGGAGAGTCCGGCGATGCGGCCGCGCTGCGCGCCCGGCAGCTGGCCGCCAAGGTGCGTGCCGTGGCCAGCGCCTCGCAGGCGGTGCTGGCGCGATCGGTGCTCGGGCAAGCTCCCGGCGCCGTGGTGCGTCAGCAGTTTTCACACGCGGTCGAGGGCTTCGTGCTGTCGGTGCCCTGGGCCCAGGCCGACGCAGTGGCGGCAGCGCTGGCGCGCAACCCGGCGGTCGACAGCGTGGAGCCCGACCGCAGCTTCACGGTGGGACAGTCCTCGGCCGGCCTGCGCACGCTCGACACGCGCGCCTGGGGCGTGGACCGCATCGACCAGCGCGCGTCGCAGCTCGACGGTGTCTTTCGCCACACGCTGGACGGCAGCGGCGTGAACCTCTACGTGGTCGACACCGGCATCAACCCGCACCAGCAGTTCGGCAGCCGTCTGGCGCCGGGCTTCTCGGCCATCGACGACGGTCGCGGCACCGGCGACTGCAACGGCCACGGCACGCACGTCGCCGGCACCGCCGCGGGCCAGACGCTGGGCGTGGCACCCGGCGCACGCGTGGTGCCGGTGCGCGTGATGACCTGCACCGGCAGCAGCTCCGGCAGTTCGGTGCTGAGCGGACTGGACTGGATCGCCGCCCAGGGCGCGCGCCCGGCGGTGGTCAACCTCAGCCTGGGCGGTCCGGCCTCCTCGGCCATCGACGCCGCCACGCAGCGCCTGATGACGGTGGGCTTCAGCGTCGTCGCGGCCGCGGGCAATACCAACGTCGACGCCTGCCTGCAGTCCCCCGGCCGCGCCGCGGGCGTGATCACGGTGGCGGCCAGCGACCGCACCGACGCCAAGGCGGCGTTCTCGAACTGGGGGCCCTGCGTGGCGCTGTGGGCGCCCGGCACGGCCATCGCATCTGCCGGGCACGCTTCGGCCAGCGACATCGTGACGATGAACGGCACGTCGATGGCCGCACCGCATGTCGCCGGCGCCGTCGCGCTGCTGCTGCAGGCCCAGCCCGCAGCGGCCCCGTCCCAGACGCGGCAGCAGCTGCTGGCCCAGGCCAGCGCCGACCTGGTGTCGGGCGCGCCTGCCGGCATGACGCGTCACCTGCTGTTCGCCGGCCAGGACGGCAGCGCGTCACCGCCGCCCGCCAGTCCGGGCGCCGTCCAGCCCGGTCCGACCCCCTCGCCAGCCCCGGCCCCGGCAGCCACGCCGCCCGCCGTCGTCGTGCGCAGCGTGGCCCTGACGACGCTGGTGCCCACTCCGGGCTCCTGGAAGGCCAGCGCCGCGGTGACCGTGGTCGACCAGCTGGGCCGGCCCGTGGCCGGTGCCAAGGTGCACGGCCGCTTCTCGAACTCGTCCAAGGAAACCATCTGCACGTCGGACGCAACGGGCCTGTGCATGTTGAACAGCAGCACCGTGCCATGGTTGACGGTACCCCTGCTGGGCGTGGCCGTGACGCAGGTGAAGAGCCCTGCCCTGCCCTACACCGGCGGCGGCCCCCGCAGCGCCCAGGTGGCACGGCCGGCGGCCCCGCAGGCCACCCTGGCGGCGCTGAGCGGCACGATGCACCGCAGCAAGCCGGCGGCGGTGAACTGGACACCGCACTTCCAGGTCACCGTGCTGGACGAGAAGGGCCAGCCGCTGCGCAGCGTCAAGGTGCAGGCGCTGATGCAGGTGCACAGCGGCGCCCGCGTCGCCGCGCTGAAGTCGCTGAGCTGCGTCACCACCGCCGCAGGGGGATGCAGGCTGGCCTGGAACGGCATCAAGCTGGACGCCAGCCACACCGGTGCCACGGTGCAGGTGCAGGACCTGCAGCGCAACTTCCTGGTCTATCGCCCGGGTGCGCTGACCAGCGCCAGCGTGGGCCGCGTGCAGTGACGGGCGGCTGCGCTGCAGGCGGGCGCTCCGTCGGGAGCCCTCGTCTCGCGCGCCGGGTCAGAGGGCGTTGAGCGGGATCTTCAGATAGGCCACGCCGTTGCCTTCCTTTGGCGGCAACCCGCCCGCGCGGATGTTGACCTGCACCGATGGGAGGATGAGCGTCGGCATGTCCAGCGTGGCGTCGCGCCGGGTGCGCATGGCCACGAATTCGTCTTCGCTGATGCCGTCGTGCACGTGGATGTTCTTCGCTCGCTGCTCGGCCACCGTGGTCTCGAAGGCCGCCTCGCGGTGCTTGGGCGGGTAGTCGTGGCACATGAAGAGCCGCGTCTCGGGCGGCAGGCTCAGCAGCCGGCGTGTCGAGGCGTAGAGCGTGCGCGCGTCTCCGCCCGGGAAATCGCAGCGTGCGGTACCCACGTCGGGCATGAACAAGGTGTCGCCGACGAACACCGCGTCGCCGAACCGGTAGGCCGCGCAGGCCGGGGTGTGACCGGGCACGAACATCACCTCACCGGCCAGCGCGCCCAGGGGAATGCTCTCGCCTTCGTCGAACAGGTGGTCGAACTGCGAGCCGTCCACCTTGAAGTCCGGCTCCAGGTTGAAGACCCCCTTGAAGACCGTCTGCACGCGGGTGATGTGGCGGCCGATGCCGATCCTGCCGCCGAGCTGCGCCCGCAGGTAGGGCGCGGCCGAGAGATGGTCGGCATGGGCGTGGGTCTCCAGGATCCACTGCACCTTCAGCTCGAGGCTGCGCACGTGCGCGATCACCTTGTCGGCCGAGACGTGCCGGGTGCGGCCCGACTTCGGGTCGTAGTCGAGCACCGAATCGATGATGGCGCATTCGGTGCCGGGGCCGGTGTGGACGATGTAGCTCACCGTCCAGGTGGCCGGATCGAACAGGCCATGCACCTGGGCCCGGGGGCGGCTGCTGGCAGGTGACGTCATTGCGGGCTCCTTGATGCGCTGGCAAACACTATATTGACATATAAAATATGTGTCAATATAGTGTTGACATCGGGCAAGGCAGCGCTGCGCCGCCTCGCTGAACCGCAAGGAGCGCCGATGAAGAGCGTCGCGTTGGACCTGATGGAGATGCAGTCGGCGGCTGGCCGCGCCAGCCGCCTGATGAAGGTGCTGGCCAACCCCGACCGGCTGCTGATCCTGTGTCAGCTCGCGCAGGGCGAGCGACGCGTGGGCGATCTCGAAAGGCTGCTCGGCATCGTGCAGCCGACCCTGTCGCAGCAGCTCACCGTGCTGCGCGACGAGGGTCTGGTGAGCACACGCCGCGAGGGCAAGAACATCCATTACGCGCTGACCAGCCCCAAGGCTGTGGCCGTGATCCAGGTGCTCTACGAACAATTCTGTGTCTGTGAAAGGCAGTGAGTCATGACGATAGATTGGGCCAACTTCACTCCCTGGGCTTCGCTGTCCGGCGGCGTCCTGCTGGGTCTGGCCTCGGCCTTGTTCATCCTGGTCAACGGCCGCGTGCTGGGCATCAGCGGCATCCTCGGCGGCCTGTTGCCACCGAAGACAGGTGACACCAGCTGGCGGCTGGCCTTCCTGCTGGGCATGCTGGCAGCGCCGCTGGTCTTCGGCCTGCTGGCGCCGGCGGGTTTCGTGCAGGCGCCGCGCATCGACGCCGGCCTGTCCACCATCGTCGCCGCGGGCCTGCTGGTCGGCCTGGGCACGCGCTACGGCTCGGGCTGCACCAGCGGGCACGGCGTGTGCGGGCTGTCCAGCCTGTCGCCGCGTTCGCTGGTGGCCACGCTGGCCTTCATGGGCGCGGGCTTCGCGATGGTCTTCGTGGTTCGCCACGCGCTGTGAGGAGGCCGAACATGCACCGCTTCATCGAGTTCCTGGTCGGCCTGCTGTTCGGACTGGGCCTGCTGCTGTCGGGCATGACCGACCCGGGCAAGGTGCTCGGCTTCCTCGACCTCTTCGGTCAATGGGACCCGTCGCTCGCCTTCGTCATGGGCGGCGCCATCGCCGTGGGCTTCTTCGCCTTTGCAGTGGCCCGCCAACGCACCATGAACTTCCTGGGCGGCGCCCTGCACCTGCCCAGGGCGAGCCAGATCGACAAGCGCCTCGTGCTCGGCGGCCTGACCTTCGGCGCAGGCTGGGGCCTGGCGGGCTTCTGCCCCGGGCCGGGCATCGTCAGCATGGCCTCGGGCGAAGTGAAGGCCGCGGTGTTCGTGGCGGCCATGGTGGCCGGCATGGTGGTCTTCGAGGTCGCCGAGCGCAGCGGCCTGCGTCGCCGCGTCGGGGCCTGACAGGGTCTGCGCCCCTGCGCCACCGAACCCACCGGCAGCGCGTGCAGGAACACCCCACCCGCCGCCGGTCGTGGCCTTCCCTGCCCCTGCTGCAATGGGGCCGCGACTACCGGCGCCAGACGCTGCTCAGCGATGGCCTGGCAGCACTGATCGTCACCCTCATGCTGATCCCGCAGAGCCTGGCCTACGCCATGCTCGCGGGCTTGCCGCCCGAGGTGGGCCTGTATGCGAGCGTGGCGCCGCTGCTGCTCTATGCGGTGTTCGGAACCAGCCGGGTGCTGGCCGTGGGGCCGGTGGCGGTGATCTCGCTGATGACGGCTGCTGCCATTGGCGAGCACGCCGTGGCCGGCACGCCGCAGTACTGGGCGGTGGCCATCACGCTGGCCTTCCTGTCGGGCCTGATGCTGCTGGCCATGGGGCTGCTGCGCCTGGGCTTTCTGGCCAACTTCCTCAGCCACCCGGTCATCTCGGGCTTCATCTCGGCGTCCGCCCTCCTGATCGCGGCCAGCCAGCTCAAGGCGCTGATGGGCGTGCAGGCCGAAGGGCACAACCTCGTCGACCTGATGCTGTCGCTGCTGTCCAGGCTCGAGCAGGTGCATCTGCCCACGCTGGCGATCGGCGCGACGACGGTGGCTTTCCTGTTCTGGGTGCGCAGCGGCCTGAAGCCCCTGCTGCAGCGCCTGGGCATGAGGCCGCGCGCGGCCGACATGGTCGCCAAGACCGGCCCGGTGGCGGCGATCGTCGTGACCACGCTGCTGACCTGGGCGCTGGACTGGCAGGCCCTGGGCGTGAAGGTCGTGGGCGCGGTGCCGCAGGGCCTGCCGCCCTTCACGCTGCCGCTGTGGGACCTCGGCCTGTGGCAGCAACTGCTGGTGCCGGCCCTGCTGATCAGCGTGGTCGGCTTCGTCGAGTCGGTGTCGGTCGGGCAGACGCTGGCGGCCCGGCGGCGGCAGCGCATCGAGCCCGACCAGGAACTGGTGGCGCTCGGGTCGAGCAATCTGTCTGCCGCATTCACCGGCGGCTTCCCCGTCACCGGAGGCTTCTCGCGCTCGGTGGTCAACTTCGATGCCGGGGCGCAGACACCCGCGGCCGGCGTGTTCACCGCCATCGGCATCACGCTGGCAACGCTGTTCCTCACGCCGGCCTTGTACTTCCTGCCGCAAGCCACCCTGGCCGCCACCATCGTGGTGGCGGTGCTGTCGCTGGTGGACTTCGGCATCCTGCGCAAGACCTGGAACTTCGCCCGGTCCGATTTCGTCGCCGTGGTGGCCACGCTGGCGGCCACGCTGACGGTCGGCGTGGAAACCGGGCTGGTGGTCGGCGTGGCGGTCTCGCTGGCGCTCCACCTGTTTCGCTCGAGCCGGCCGCACATGGCCGAAGTGGGGCTGGTGGCGGGCACCGAACACTTCCGCAACGTGCAACGGCACGACGTGCTGGTGAGCCCGCGGGTGCTGAGCCTGCGGGTCGACGAGAGCCTGTACTTCGCCAACTCGCGGTCGCTGGAAGACCGCATCAACGACGCGGTGGCCCTGAGGCCCGCGCTGCAGCACGTGGTGCTGCTGTGCTCGGCCATCAACGACATCGACGCCAGTGCCCTGGAAAGCCTCGAAGCGATCGACCAGCGGCTGCGCGACGCCGGCCTTCGACTGCACCTGTCGGAGGTGAAGGGCCCGGTGATGGACCGCCTGAAGAACACCGCCTTCCTGCACGGCCTGAGCGGGCGGGTGTTCCTGACCCACTACCAGGCCGTGCAAGAGCTGTCGCCCGAGCTGGCCTGAGAGCCGACTCCGTCAGGTGAAGCAGCCGCCCGGGACCCCCTGGGAGTGCAAACGGACCGGGCGCCTGCCCGACGCCTGATCGCCGACCTTGGCTTGAACGGTCGATGGACGGCGCTGAATGGTCGTCAGGGAAGGACGAAGCCCAGCGCCCACGGCCCGATCAGCACGCTGAACACCGTGATCAGCACGGCCCCGACGACGTTGAGCACGAGCCCGCCGCGCGCCATCTCTGCGATGCTGACGGCCCCCGTGGCGAAGACGATCGCGTTGGGCGGGGTGCCCACGGGCAGCATGAAGGCGCAGGTGGCAGCCAGGGCGGCCGGGATCAGCAGCACCATGGGGTCGATGCCCAGGCCCACCGCCACGCCGCCCAGGATGGGGATGAAGGTGGCGGCCGTGGCGGTGTTGCTGGTGATCTCGGTGAGGAACAGCACGATCAGGGTCACGCTGGCGATCAGCGCCACCGTGGGCAGCACGCCCAGCCCGATGACCTGCCGGCCGAACCACTGGTCCAGGGCGCTGGACGCCACCGAGGCCGCCAGCGACAGCCCGCCGCCGAACAGCAGCAGCACGCCCCAGGGCAGGCCGCGCTCGGCGTCCTGCCAGTCGAGCACCGGCTGCCCGGGCTTCACGCCGGGCAGCAGGAACAGCAGCACCCCGGCAGCCAGCGCGACGACCGTGTCGTTGAACAGGCGCAGCCAGGGCAGGCTCCGACCCAGGTCGCCCACGCCGGCCAGCAGTCCCGGCACGATCCAGCAGAAGGCAGCCAGCAGGAACACCACGCTGACGCTCCTTTCGCCACGGCTGAAGGGACCCAGCGAAGCGATCTCGGCGTCGATCATCTGCCGGCCGCCGGGCACCTCCTCGAGTTCGAAGCGGAACAGCAGGCGCGTGATGAGCAGCCAGGCCAGACCGATGAAGACCACGACGATGGGCAGGCCCAGCATCATCCATTGCGCGAAGCCCACCTCGCGGCCCAGTTCCTTGCCGATGTAGCCGGCCACGATGGCGTTCGGCGGGCTGCCCAGCAGCGTGCCCAGGCCGCCGATGGAGGCCGACCAGCCGATCGCCAGGACCAGGCCGACGCCGAACGTGCGGACGTTCCGGTCGGGGATCAGCTCGCTGACCTTGCGCCCCGCCGCCAGGCCGGCGCGCAGGTCGACCGCGCCCGGGCCCGCGCCGCGACGGCCGTGCTCGGCCACCAGGGTCAGCACACTCAAGGCGATGGGCAGCATCATCAGCGTGGTGGCGGTGTTGGAGACCCACATCGACAGGAAGGCCGTCGAGATCATCATGCCCAGGATGATCTGCCGCGGATGCGTGCCCACGGCACGCAGCGTGAGCAGCGCGATGCGCCGGTGCAGGCTGACCTTCTGCATCGCGATGGCGATGAGGAAACCCCCCAGGAACAGGAACACGATGGGGTTGGCGTAGGGAGCGGTGGCCTCGGCGACCGATCGGTCGGTCAACAAGGGCAGCAGGATGATGGGCAACAGCGAGGTGGCCGACAGCGGAACGGCCTCGGTCATCCACCAGACCGCCATCAGCGTGGCCACCGCCGCCACCACGCGCGCATCACGGCCCATCTCCGCGTTGCCCAGCAGCCCGTACACCAGCAACGCGGCGCCCAGCCCCAGCGCACGAAACAGCCAGGCCCGGCCGCCCGACCGGGCGGGCCCGTCGTCGGCGGGCGGTGGGTCGAGCTCGCCCTGTCCGGCGACCCTGTCGCTGCGTGCGTTGTTCATCGGATGGCTCCTTCCACGGCATTCTGGACCGGTGCTGCGCTAAGCTGGCCCGCGCGACGCTGCCGCCGGCATGCAGACGCCCACCGACCGACACGAGGCCCGACCATGTCCCTCAGCGAAGAACTGAACCGCCTGGCCGATCTGCACCGCAGCGGCGCACTGACCGACGGGGAGTTCGCGCAGGCCAAGGCGCGCGTGCTGCGAGCGGACAGCGCCGGGTCGGAAGGCACGGCGGCAGGCGGCAGCCCCTTGTCGGCGCTGAACACGCTGCGGCGAAGCCGCGGCGAGCGCTGGGTGGCCGGCGTCTGCGGCGGCCTGGCGCAGGCCACTGGCCTGCAGCCCTGGGCCTGGCGCCTGGGCTTCGTGCTGCTGTCGTTGTGGGGTGGTGCCGGCATGCTGGCCTACGCCCTGCTGTGGATCTTCGTGCCCAGCGAGTAGTCCCCGCTGCTGCCCAGGCCGCGCCAGACCACCCAGGCCGCGGCTGCCAGGTAGGCCGTGCCGCCGGGGATCCACATCACCAGGCCGGCCAGCTGCTGGTCCCACAGCCCGCTGGACCCGCGCCCGTACAGCGGCTCACGGGCGAAGGTCAGCACGGCGCCGAGCAGACCGGTGTGCATCAGCGTGAACAGCAGGGCCAGCAGCGCCTGGAAGGTCGCCGCGCGGCCGGCCCGCAGCACCGCCCCCCAGAACAGCCAGGCCGTGAAGAGAAAGCAGGCGTGTTCGACGACGTGCCAGGTGGTGTCGAACACCGCGGCCATGTAGGGCCCCGGCGCATGCCAGAACCAGATGGCCAGGGCATGCAGCAGCGCACAGGCCATGGGGTGACGGCTCAGATGCATCAGGGCGCGCCAGGTGGGGTCGAGAGCGCGGCCGGCCCGCGCACGCCACTGCGGCCAGGGCCGCGCCATCACCACCAGGGGCGCCACCACCACGATCAGCAGCATGTGCTGCACCATGTGCCATGCGATGCTCGACTCGGCCCAGCGGTCGAAGGGGCCGAACAGCGCCAGGCCGCCGATCAGCATGGCCGCATGAAAGGCCAGGCAGCGGCTGAGCAGCGGCCGCACCCGGAGCGCGCCCGAGCCGTAACCGATCCAGGCCAGCGCCCACAGAACCTGGGCCAGCCACACCGGGGCCGACGAGCTGTCGCCGCTGAACAGGCCAGCGTGCGCCCACGCGCCCGGCGGCATGGCGGCGGCAGCGGCCGCCAGGACGCCGGCGGCCACGCGTCGCGCCGACGGCAGCGACCGTTTCGAAGCGGACCGGCCCGGCAGCACGGCCATCACAGGCACTACAGGCATGGCGGCAGCAGCAGCAGCGGCAGGGCGACGGCCAAGGTGCTGATCGCCGCGACGGCATGCAGCACGGCCCCGGTCCGGGCGAGAAAGCGGCGATAGGGCGGCGCCTGCCCGTGCTGCAGGCGCCGCCCGGCCTGCAGGCAGCGCCAGGCCAGCCACGTCAGCAGCGCGGCGACGGTCAAGCCCACGAGCAGCAGCGCTGCGTTCAGTCCCGTCATGGCCCCGCTCGAAGGGTCGGGCGGGGCCCAGCGGCAGGCCGCTGCGGCGCCGCCATAGGCCACCACGAACCACAGCGCCCACAAGCTCAGTCCCAGCACCAGCTGCCAGCCGCTGTCGGCCGCCGGCTTCATGGCGCAGCCCCGATCATGGCCAGCGGCAGGCCCCCCCAGGCCAGCGCCGCCACCGCCGTGGCGCCCGCGGTGAAGACCCACCACAGCGCCACCACGCCGACTTCGTAGGGCGCGTGCAGGCCGACGTGGGCCCGCCGCACGCGCCAGACCTGCAGCAGCGCCAGCAACGTGGCCAGCAGGCCGTGAAGCAGCAGGAAGGCGAGCACGAAGGCGACCATGGCATCGTGCGCGCTGCGCGTGGGCGCCAGCGGCGTGGCGACCAGGCACCAGCCCAGCACCAGGCTGCCCAGCAAGCCGCAGCCTGCCGCGCCGAGCAGGCGCAGCTGCAGGCCCTGGTCGCCGCCGCCGCGAAGGCGGCGCACGCCACTGCGCAGCAGCGCCCAGCCGCCGGCAAAGGCCCCGGCCACGGCGGCCAGCACCCAGGCGTTCAGTGCAGGCCGCTCGGGGGGCTGCCAGTTCGGCGCCACCGTCCACAGGTAGACCCAGGCGAAGACCAGCGAGGCGTAGAGCGCCGCGTCGGCCAGCAGGGTCAGGCCCATGCCCCACAGGCCCGGGCCATCGAAGCCGCGCGAGTGCAGGTGCAGGCCGTCGGGCAGACCGCGCGCCTCGCCGGAGAACGCCGCCGGGTGGGCGCCGTTCTCCCACGACCAGCGCACCAGCACCACGATCACGGCCAGCGCCAGCACGGCGGAGGGCAGGTAGGCCTTGAGCAGCAGCGTGATGCACAGCACGGCCAGCAGCCCGCCGGCGATCAGCGGCAACCAGGAATTGCCGGGCAGGTGGAACACCTCGGTCGTGCGGCCGCTCACCGCGTCGCTGCCCAGCGTCTCGCGCCTGCCGTGCGTGGCCCGCGCCAGTTCGTGCTCGCCCTGGGCGATGCTCTTCATCAGCTCAGGCTGGTCCCACAGCGGATGCCGGCTGGTGATGCGCGGCAGGCTGGCGAAGTTGTAGGCCCGCGGCGGCGTGCCGGTGGCCCACTCCAGGGTGTCGGCCCCCCAGGGATTGGGCGGCGCCTTGCGGCCCCAGCGGAAGTGCAGCGCGATGTCCAGCAGCACGGCGGCCACGCCGAAGGCCATCACGAAGCTGAAGACCGACGACAGCAGGTTGGGCAGATCCCAGCCGAGGCCGGCGTCGTAGCGGTAGACACGCCGCGGCATGCCCAGCAGGCCGGTCCAGTGCATCACCAGGAAGGTGCCGTTGAAGCCGACGAAGGTGAGCCAGAAGCCGACCTTGGCCAGGCCCGGGGACGGCATGCGGCCGCTGAAGTGCGGCAGCCAGTGGTAGATGCCGGCCAGCAGCGGGAACAGCATGCCGCCGATCAGCACGTAGTGGAAGTGGGCGACGACGAAGTGCGTGTCGTGCACCTGCCAGTCGAAGGGCACGAAGGCCAGCATCACGCCGGTCAGCCCGCCGGCGACGAAGATGGCCAGGAAACCGGCGAGCCACAGCATGGGGGTGTGCCACACCGGGCGGCCGGTCCACAGCGTGGCGATCCAGGCGAAGACCTGCACGCCGGTCGGCACGGCGACCAGCATGCTGGCGGCCGAGAAGAAGGCCAGCGCGAGCGCCGGGATGCCCACCGCGAACATGTGGTGCACCCACAGGCCGAAGCTGATGAAGCCGACGCTGATCAGCGACACCACCACCCAGCGGTAGCCGACCAGCGGACGCCGCGCGTACACCGGCAGCAGCGTCGAGACGATGCCCGCGGCCGGCAGGAAGATGATGTAGACCTCGGGGTGGCCGAACAGCCAGAACAGGTGCTGCCACAGCAGCGGGTCGCCGCCGCGCAGCGGATCGAAGAAGGCCCAACCGGCGGCGCGCTCGATCTCCAGCAGGATGGAGCCCAGGATCAGCGGCGGGAATCCGACGATGATCATCATCACCGTCACCAGCATCGCCCAGGCGAAGATGGGCATGCGGTCCAGCGACATGCCGGCGGCCCGGGCGCGCAGGATGGACACGGCCAGCTCGATGGCCGTGGCCATGGTGGCGATCTCGACGAAGGTGATGCCCAGCAGCCAGAAGTCGGAGTTGAGCCCCGGCGCGTAGACGTTGCTGGACAGCGGCGTGTACATGAACCAGCCGGCGTCGGGTGCCAGGCCGAACAGCAGGCTGCTGGTGAAGATGATGCCGCCGAACAGGTAGCACCAGTAGCCGAACGCCGACAGCCGCGGGAACACCAGGTCGCGCGCGCCCAGCATCTTGGGCAGCAGGTACGAGGCCAGCCCCAGCAGCATGGGCACCGCGAAGAGGAACATCATCATCGTGCCGTGCATCGTGAAGGCCTGGCTGTAGGCTCCGGCCCCCATGAAGCTGCCGTTCGGCCGCGCCAGCTGCGCGCGCATCAGCATCGCCAGCAGGCCGGCGATGACGAAGAAGACCGTGCCGGTGACCAGGAAGCGCCTGGCGATGGTGGTGTGGTTGACGACGCTCAGCGCGCGCCAGCCGCGCGGGTTGGCCCACACGGCCTCGAGTTCGTCGTGCAGGTCGTCGGCATGGCTGGCCTGCCCGTTCATGGCGGGCCGCCGGCGAGCCAGGCGTCGAAATCTGCCGGCTCCATCGCGATGACGGTCATGGTCATGTGGGCATGACCGGTGCCGCAGAATTCGGCGCACACGCCCTGGTAGATGCCCGCGCGGTCGGCCTGCAGGCGCACGACGGCCGTGCGCCCCGGCACGGCGTCGAGCTTGCCGCCCAGCCGCGGCACCCAGAACGAATGGATGACGTCGGCACTGCGGGTGTGGATGTCGACGGCCCGGCCGACCGGCAGGCGCAGTTCATTGCGCAAGTCGTGCCCGTGGTCGGGATAGCGCAGCTGCCACCACCAGCGATGTCCGATGGCCTCGATGCGCAGCGGCTGCGCGCCGACCTGCGGCCAGGGCAGCTGGTGGCGGCCGGCCTGCGCCCCGAACACCAGCAGCGCGGTGATGGCCGCCACCGGCAGCACGATGCCGCCGCCGACCATCCAGCGCACGCCCACGCGCTGCGCCGCGGCCTCGTCCATCTCGCGGTGGCGGCGCATGGCCAGCAGCCACAGGGCCACCACGCCCACCAGCACCACGCTGGCGACGCCGAACATCCACCACCAGACCTCGGCGATGGCCCGGGCCGACGGCCCTGCCGGGTGCAGCACCGACAGCGGCCGCTCGCAACCCGCCAGCGAGACCGCCGCGGCGACTTGCAGGAAGGTCCGGGCCCACCGCCTGCCCGCAGGGTCCGACGGCACGCCGCCGTGCCGCAGAAAGTCCTCATGAGCACGACGCCCGAACCCATCCTCAGCCGCGCCGCGATCGCCGGGCACCCGCTGCACCCGATGTTCATCCACTTCCCGGTGGCCGCCCTCATCGGGCTGGTCGGCACCGACGCCGCCCATCTGCTGGGCGGCGATCCGTTCTGGGCCCGCGCCGGCGTGTGGATGGCCGGTGTCGGCGCGCTGGGGGGCTGGGGGGCCAGCCTGGCCGGGCTGGTCGACCTGCTGGCCGTCGCCCGCGTGCGTCGGCTGATCACCGCCTGGATGCATGCCCTGGTGGCAGTGATGATGCTGTCGCTGGCGACGCTGAACTGGCTGCTGCGCCTGGGCGAGGACCCGGGAGCCCTGATCGACCCCTGGGGCGGCCTGCTGACGCTGGTCACGGCCACCTTCATCGGCCTGGCGGCCTACCTTGGCGGGCGCCTGGTCTACGAGCACGCGGTGGGTGTCGACACCTCGACGTGATGCGGCCGCCGTCATGGCCACGACTTGCTCAGCACCAGCCAGGCGATGCCCAGCAGCCACAGCAGCATCGAGCCGCCCAGCGCGATGCACTTGCCGCGATCGGCACCCAGACGGGCCTTGCCGTGCTGGATGCGCAGGATCAGCAGGCCGCAGGCAGCGTGTCCCAGCACCAGCAGCCCGACCAGCGACAGCTTGGCGATGAGCCAGGGCGCCACCGGCCCCTGCAGCACGAAGACTCCCGTGCCCGCGACGATGGCCACCAGCGCCGCCGGCGTGGCCACGCTGGTGAACAGGCCGCGCACCAAGGCGTGGCGGTGCCCGGCACGACGCCCTCGGCCCGCCGCCGCGATGGCCGCGGGCAGGTAAAGCAGGGTGCCGCACCAGACGATCACGGCAGCGATGTGCAGCAACTTGAGCCACGGCATGGTCGGCTTGGCGAACGGCCGGGGCCCGCGCCAACGGTTGTCCTTCGGAGAGCCCATCCCTGGCCCATCGGCGCGCAAACGCACCGGCACCGCCAGGGGACCGCCCCGACGGAGCAATCGGCGCTCCCGCGGACGATCACCCGCGGGCGGTTCGAACGGGCTTCCGATTCAGAGCGCCGTCGGCGCCGACTCGTTTCTGCGCAGGGTCTCGACCTGGGTGTCCCCTGGTGCGTCGCCTGGTGCGTCGCCTGGCCTGCCCTCCTGGGTCTGGCCGCCCGCCACCGTGCCGCGCCAGGCTCCGGTCGCGCTGCCGCGGTCTTCCAGGAAGCTCTTGAAGCGCTGCAGGTTGCCGCTGGCGCGCCGGCTGACGGCACCGAAGGCGTCGCCCAGCACCTCCATGGGGCCTCGGGGTTCATAGTCGATGCGCAGCTCGATGCGGGTGCGGTTGTCCGACAGCGAACGGAAGTTCACCGCCCCTTCGTTGCGCGCGCCGCCGGTGCTGCGCCAGGCGATCAGGCGGTCCGGGATCTGCTGCGTGATCTCGACGTCCCACTGCTCTTCCTTGCCGGCGATCCGAGCGCGCCAGTGCAGGTGGGTGTCGTCGAGCTGACGCACCTCGAGCACGCCCGACATGAACTGCGGGAATGTCTCGAACTGCGTCCACTGGTTGTAGGCGGTGCTGACGGGGACGTCGACCTCGATCGACTCGGTGGCGCTGGACATGCGGCCGGATCCGCTGCTGCTGCTCTTCTTCATCTGGTTGCGGACAACCAGTCCTGCCGCGGCGACGGCGGCCAAAGCGAGAAGTCGGTTCATGCGGGTGCTCCAGTGTCGGTGGGGGATGTGCGTTCACGGGCCACAGCGGCCCGATCCACAAGTTCGGCAATCCCCGTTCCCTGGCTGGACGGCAGCGGGGCCCGGTCGCCCGCGTGCCCGGTCGACATCAGCCGCGAAGACCCGCCTCCGGCAGCAGCCGCGTGCCGCGCTTGAGCTTCACGGTGTGCACGTGTTCGCGCATCAGCGACTCGGCGCGCGCGCCATCGCGGCGCTCGATGGCGTCGAAGATGCGGTGGTGGTCGTCGTGGCTGCGCCGCAGCCAGGCGTGGTCGTCCCAGATCACGTTGCGCTCCGACGAAGCCGGGATGTTGTGGCACAGGCGCAGCATGTCGTTGACCATGCGGTTGTCGGCGGCTTCCAGGATGCAGGCATGGAAGCGCGCGTTGACCTCGCTGAAGACCGGACGGTCGGACACCAGCAGCCGGCCCTTGGCCATCACGCGGTCGCCTTCGTCCAGCGCCGATACGGCCCGGCTGCGCAGGTCTTCCGTCAGGCCGCGCTGCGCCGCCAGGCGAGCGGCCAGGCCCTCGAGCACACCGCGCACCTCGAAGATGGCGGTGAGCTGCGCCAGGTCCACGCTGCGCACGCTGTAGCCGCGGTTGGGCACGTAGTCGAGCAGACCCTCGGCGGCCAGGCCGTGCAGGGCCGAACGCACCGGCGTGCGCGAGACCTTCAGCGTCGCCGACAAGGACTCCTCATTGAGCTTCTCGTCGGGGCCGAAGCGGCCTTCGAGCAGGGCCGCACGAAGGCGGTCGGTGACGCTCTGCGCCAGCGTGATGGCAGCCTTGGACATGGGTTGGCTTCTCGCTCTGACCCGGGAACGGCCCTAGTTTGGATACAAAGAAAGCACCATGCAAGTGCCCTCACGGGGTGTCGAGCGCCGTTGTGGTGCGGTTTGGATACAACCTGCGATGCACAGGCCACCACGGGTGGTGGCACAGGCTTTGCGTGGAGCCTCGGGTCCCGGCCCCACGGCCGACCCCATTTTCCCCTGCGGAGGTGCAAGCCATGAAGAGACGCCAGTTCCTCGAAACCACGGCCGCCGTGGCCGCCACCGGCCTCGGTGCCGCCACCGCCGTGCAGGCGCAGGCCACCACGCCCGAGGTCATCCGCATCGGCCATCTGGTGGGCATCTGCATGTCGCCGCTGTTCTACGGCCACGCCACCGGCATGTTCAAGGCCGAAGGCCTGAACGTCGACCTGAAGTTCGTGCCCAACCCGGGCGACGGCCTGGCCGCACTGGTCAGCGGCGCCATCCACATCGCCCACCTGCCCTTCACCAACGTGGTGGTCGCTTCGCACAACGGCGCCCCGGTGCGCACCATCGCCGGCTCGGGGGCCGGCGGCATCTTCCTCATCGCGCAGGCGGGCAGCGGCGTGCGCTCGATGGCCGACCTGCAGAAGGCCAAGGGCAAGGGGCTGAAGATCGGCGCCATGCGCCTGAACACCTTCGAGATGATGGCCTACCGGGCGCTGGCCAACAACGGCATGAGCTACAACGACTTCAACATGGTCTGGTTCAACGACACCTTGTCGATGGCGGCGGCCTTCGAGGCCAAGGCGGTGGACGTGGTGACCCACGTCGAACCCTTCGCCACCAACCTGGTCGACAAGATGGGCGGCATACCCATCGCCAGCAACCTGGAGACCTGGGGCAAGGACGGCCCCGACTGCGTGACCAACGCGCGCCAGGACTTCATCGCCAGCTACCCCGACGCCACGCGCCGCTACCTGAGGGTGCTGCTGAAGGCCGACCGTGCCATCCGCGCCGACATGCCGGCCGCCGTCGAGGTGCTGGACAAGGGCAAGTACTACCGCGTCGACAAGGCCACGCTGGCGGCTTCGCTGCCGCGCCAGCTGCCCCAGGTCGACCTGACGCAGGGCGGCGACAAGGGCATGGAAGTCGCCATCAAGGACATGCTGACCCTGGGTTACCTGAAGAAGACGCCGGAAGTGCTGGACCTGCGCCTGCTGCGCGAAACCCTGAAGACCGTCTGAGCGCGGGGCTCCAGCGATGAGCGCCGTGATCCCCCCGCCGGCCTCGCTGAAAGCCGCCGCCGCCACGGCACCGGCGAAGGCCTCGCCGTGGCGCCGCCGCGGCCTGCTCGCGCTGGCCACGCTGCTGCCCTGGGTCGTGCTGGTCAGCCTGTGGGAGCTGGCCATCGCGCGCGGCTGGGTGCAAGCCTCGCTGCTGCCGCCGCCCTCGTCCTTCCTCGGCTACGCGGTCGAGAACCAGCTGCGCGTGGGTTTCGGCAACGACGCCATGTCGATCCCCGGCGCCATTCTCGCCAGCGTCTACCGCGTGCTGGCCGGCATGGCGCTGGGCTTCGCGGCGGCACTCGTCACCGGCATCGCGATCTCGAAGTCGGGCATCGCGTCGGCCGCGCTGCTGCCCATCGTGCGCGGCCTGGCGCCCATCGCCCCCATCGCCTGGATCCCGCTGGGCATCATGCTGCTGGGCATCGGCAACGCCACCGCCATCTTCATCGTCTTCACCGGCGTGTTCTTCCTGCTCACGCTGTCGACGGTGGCGTCGGTCGCCTCGGTCGACCAGCGCCTGATCAAGACGGCGCGCACCTTCGGCGCCTCGGAACGCCAGGTCTGGCAGTGGGTGATCTTCCCGGCCGTGCTGCCGCAGGTCTTCACCATGCTGCGCATCAACTTCTTCGCCGCCTGGATGGCCGTGC
>LNFM01002169.1_pt1 | contig 41744 bp, 48 predicted proteins | sample 596031 | NCBI WGS metagenome assembly LNFM01 (sample SAMN04254537, study PRJNA301005) | activated carbon metagenome | isolation source: dual media filters at the Ann Arbor, Michigan drinking water treatment plant | place: USA: Ann Arbor
TGTCGATGCTTACACCTTGACCGTTACCAGCGTTACCGCGCAGCAGCTCACGCTCAGTACCGCCGGTGAATGTACCACCAGCGCTAACGATGTTCTTCTGTACGTAGGTGTTCGATGGCAAACGGTTCTTGGCCTGCTGCGTTGGGATCGCTGTCCACGTACCCGAGGGCGTACTGTCGGTTAGAATACGAACGGACACTGCACCCTGCGCAACTTGCAGGTCTTGCATAGTGAGCATAAACGGAACGGCACAGGTGAACCGCAGGGAGGTGTTGGCCGAGATAGCCCGGTACGCACGGAACTGCCTACCGGTCCACAAACCCCGCGACATAATCTGTACCATCAAGGCGCCACGGAAACTCCGCAGCACCTCACGCAGTGCGTTGTACGCACTCCAGATGGCCATGTTACACGACAGCAGCCGAGACGAGTACATCCAGCTCGGTCAGGAGTTTATCGATAGTGACGTACTTGCCGTCCAGTACAGCGGTGTCGGTGATCGGCACAGCGCGGTAGTCTTCGGTGGCGCGGTGGGTTACTTTAGCAACGCGCTCGCACAGAAGGGACAGCTCAGCGCGTTGTGCGGCAGTGATGGAAGCGTAGGACATGGTGTTACTCCTTTGTGTGCCCATTCAGGGCGTTGCACAGCTCGATAGCTGCATGGTAGTCCAGAAGCCCCAATACGAGGCCCTGGTTGGTTCTTGCATCTACTGCCGGGTGCAGGCACTCGACAGGCTTAACGACAGCGGATGGTGCTGCACAGGCTGTCAGAAACAGGCCCAGGCACAGCAGCGCCGCTCCAGGCAGGGTTCGCATTCAGCACCTCTTGCGTGTCTTGGCGGGCAGTAGCCGCCTTGGATTGCACAGCCAGGACAGCGGCCTGAGTCTCCGTCAGGCGGGCCTCCAGGGCCGTTACCTGCGACGAACTCGCCTTGGCCAACTGTATGTACCGGGTACGCTCCGACAGGCCCCAGTAGGCCACCCCAAGGGCTAGCAGCAGGGCCGCAGTCAGGATGATCACAGGTCTTGATAGCATAGCGCCTTCTCCGCTGCTCGGCGGTTCTCCAGGCCCCGTACAGGCTTGCCCTTGACCGTTGCCTTGAACCCCTTAGCGACACCCTGCTTGACTGCCCAAGGCGCTGTGATAGCGTCACAGGTGGCTTTCCAGTCGTGTCTGGCTAGGGCTGTACGGAAGCGGGATGGCACCCGGTAGGTGCTTCCGTTGGCCCGGTAGGCCAGCTCCCAGGCCCAGCCGCCGACGCCTACGTTGTAGGCTACGCTGACCATGGCTGCCTTGACGCTATCAGGGGCCTCCAGGGGCACGTAGGGCGCGATGCCGGTCCAATACCGGGCTACCCCATGGAGCAGCATTTCGTCGCACTCAGCGAGCGTATAGCGCGCTTTGGGCGTGCCTACTGTCTCGCCGTAGCACCACGTAGGCACACCACCGATGTCGGCATACGGCTCCAACTGGGGACGCTTACCGCTCTCCACAGGGCCTAGGAAGGCCGCTGCGGTGAGGATGGCACCAGTGGCACCCAGGTGGATCAGTCTTTGCTTGAGGGACACTGCTTTGCCTCCTTACGGGCAGCCGAGCGGTCGCGCAGCTCCACGTACAGTTTGTAGATTTGGCCCGTCACCAATACCCCGGTGAGGGCCGCTACTACCCAATGGATGTCCACCCCGGCCCAAAAGGCACCGAGGTAGCTCGCGGAGGGCGAGCTTTGGATGGCACGGTCGAGGATGTCCTCCTTCGTCATTATCGATTCTCCCTGCGCCGCATGGCTGCATGAGTGCGCCCTTGTCGGGTACGCGGTGTTTGTTTCCGTGCGGCGCTGCCGAGCGGGTCTTTGATGAACGACTGCACTTCCTGTGCCTCGCGCTTACGCGCCTCCTGCTCCTCATCGACAATGAGGAAGCCAACCAACTCCCGAACCAATGCCTCCAGGGCATCGAGACGGTCGTCTTTTTCCAGCGAGCCTTTCTCCGTGGTGATGCTGTGCATCTGGTGGAACACGGAGCGAACAGAGCGCTTGTCGGCAGGGTACTGCTTGAGTAGCTCAAGGTCGGTGTCCAGGGCGGACTGGTGTACAACCAGACGGTGCCGCTGGATAACCGGGCGCAGTGTATCAACAATGCGCTTCTCCTTCTGACCACCGGCCCAACGCTCATCGACACCGCAACCCTGCACACGGCGCTGGCCCGTCTCCGGGTCAATACCGTTGAAGTAGTTCTGGATCAGCTTGGTGACGGCACCGGCACCCATGTTGCGCTCAACGAGCACAACCTTGACGCCGTACTGCTTGACCAGGGCGCACAGCTTCTCCAAGTTATCCTCGGCAAAGCCGCCCTTGAAACCACCGATAGACAGCAGGTGGATGTACGGGCCGACTACACCACCGATAGCAAATGCCAGCTCATCGCCGCCGTCAGACGCAGGGTCAACGGTCATGGTGATGTTCTGGATGGTGGTGAAGTGCTCCGACATGTAGGCCGGGAAGTGCAGTGCAATACGGTCGAGCGGGAACTCAGCGGGCACAGGGTCCATACGGAACCGCTTATCGTTGGCCCAGCTCAGACGCTCAGGCACGGAGTCGCGCTGACAGTCGAGGAAGATCAGGTCGGCTAGCTTGAGCTGCTGACGTGCTGCGTCGGAGAGCGTGGTGTCCAGCATAAACTGCAACTGGAAGCCTTCGCTACCCTGGTCAATCTCCTTCTTGCAGAGGTCTTCCTCGGTGTAGCGATCCGGGTCAGTAACGCGACCACGGGTGCCGTCCAGGCCGTAACCAGAACGCAGACGATCACCACCAATAGCCAACCGCTCAAGAATACTCGGCGCCAGATGCTCACCATAGCGCTCCTGTTCCTCGTGGGAAGGGTAACGACCCGGCCAGATACGAACGGTGTAGCCACGGCGCGGCAGCGCGTTGTAGATGGACTCTCGCGTCTGCGGGGTGCCCAGGTACATGATGCGGCCATGCGTACAGATGGAACTGAACTCACGGCTGAGCAGCGCAATGTGGTCGCGCCCAGTGGCAGTTAAACCGTTCTTCGTGGTCTCGATGTCGTCGGGGATCAGCACGTCAGCACGATAGCCCTGCAACGAGCCAGTGAGGCCCATGCAGTTCACCGATGCCGACTTCTCGACGCCTTTCAGCGCCCAGTGAACGTCGAACTCCAGATCGGAGGTACGGTCCCCGGCGTACTTGTCAGGCCGCAGGTACTCTAGGAGTTCCCACTGCATGATCAGGCGCTTCATCAGGATACCGTTTTCCTTGGCCTTGTCCTCCGCACCCGAGATAAGCAGGACGCGGCAGGAAGGGTCTTGGATCAGTGACCAGATACCATAGAGGCAGGCCACGGTACTCTTGGCCTCACCCCGTTGGGCAGAGACCATCTGTTGTGCAGGCCCGTACTGCATGAACACGGCAATGTCTGCCTGCATCCACGTCAGTTCAAACCCGAGGAAATCCATGGCATCCCGCGCAAAGTCCACGAACTCAGGGTAGAGTTCACGAACGAGCGTAGCCCGCTCCAGGCGGGCACGCGGGTCCATTAGGCTAGACCGAGCTGCTGACGAATTGCATCGTCAGCGCCAGCCATAGCCTCCGCAGCACGCTTGCGGCGCGCAGCAGATTGCTCACGAAACTGCTCACGCAGCTTCTCCAGATCACCGGCATCAGCAGGGTCTGCGGTCACGGAGTTGTCCTTGAGGAACTTAGCCATGGCCGCTTTGTCTGCTGCTGGCACGGGGATTTCGTTCTCACGATACCACCGCAGCTCGTCCAGCATTTGTTGTGCAAGCTCCTGATGGAGTTCGCTGAGTACATCCTTCTTAGCGGCCATAAGCCTCCTTACGTTGTGATGATCACCACGCGCCAGTCACCTGCTGGAATAGTGATAGAAGCACCGGTCTCGTTTTGCACGCGGACCCGTACTTGGTTGTTGGCCTGAACATAGCCGTAGATCAATGCCCCTAGTGGATTGCCAACAAAGGACACCATTACGATGTCGCCCGGCACGCCGAGTGGCCCCTGCGCATCCAAGTTGTTGCCGATGGTGAACCCCTGACCGTCTGCCATTGCAAGGGAACCTTGCGCAAACGTGTACTGGTTGCCCATCAGCAGATCACCGCGACCTGTCTTGAGTTGCGTGATGGTCGCTTGCGAGCCTAAGTAACTTGGGTTTACGGCAGATACCCCAGGCGGCAGCTCGTTCAGCGCGCAACGGTTACCGGTGTTCACGGTTGACACGACACCTACAAGGTAGATCGTACCCGCGATAACGCTTCGCAACTTGTTACGCTCGATGGTCAGGTACGACACCGAGGAACCGCCGCCATTGGAGATAAGCAGGGAGGATACCCCGTCACCGCAGGCAGTCAACGTGTTATCGCTAAAGTCACAGTTGACACAACTACCCGCCAAGCGTAGTGGGTAACGCACGAGCCGAATATCGTTATCTCGGATAATGACGTTGGATACACCGTTGCCAAGAATGAACGCACTGTCCACCATTTCACTCGATGAGTTACCTGACACCATGTTACCCGTGGCCAGGATGGACGTACTACCGGCACTAAAGTTGAAAGCTGCGCCGGAACCACCAAGCCCCCAGTTGTACAGGTGGTTACCTTGTACGACCACACGCCGCTGCAAACCACCAGCACCGTCGAAGGCAACGATGGATACGCCGGCCGCGTTAGCTGCCCCAGTACCCGAGTTACGCGCATGGTTGCGACATACGGAGCCATCATCTGTGCCGTCACGGATGAGCACTGGCGTACACGTGCCTGTGCCGGTTGCGTAGACGTGGTTGTCTTCGACGTGGTAGTCCGCAACCCAATTCAACTCAATGTTGCAATCGATTGGTTTAGAGATATGCGTACGGTTATCACGCACCTTCACAGAGCGCCCGATGTTGCTAGCATCGCCCAGGATATAAACGCAGTTTTGCACTGCCGTGGTGATGTCTACGTAGAAGTCATTGTCCTCTACTTGGATATTGAGCATTTCGTTGTTAAACGTGCTCTCACCGTTTACATAGACCCCCGGAACGTTGGAGATATCGCGGAACTCGTTAGAGTGGATGCGGATGTTCCGAATCTTCTTACCGGTGCCGTTTCGGGAACCAATCAGGATACCGTGACCAGCATTACCTGGGCCGCTGTTGAGCGTGCCAAAGTCGCGTACCAGACAGTCAGTGAAACTAAAATCAATGACAGAACCACCGCGCAAGTGTACGCAACCCATGTCCTGGGCATCCAGGGACATTGTAGTCTGAAACTGACGGTTGCCAACAAAGGTCATACTGCGGATATGAAACCCGCTAATGTCCCCGTCGCTCTGGATCATCGAGTAACCAGATACCGTCCGGTTGGACAGCGCCCAGTATACGCGCACCGCATCGCGCTGCACACCGACCCAAACTTGGTTTGAACGCGGTGTTAGGCGGGTCACGCGGTAATTACCCGCTGGCCAGATAATCAGCTTAGCGCCGCTATTAATAACAGCCTGCAATGCCACAGTGTCGTCGGACCCGGTTCCCGTGGCGCCGTTGTCAGTAGCATATGCCACATGCGCGAGGCGCGCGGCCAGCGGTCGGAGCTTGTAACCGATTAGTGCTGCGCCAAGTGCAGGGTCGATGTTGTTGGCAAGTTGCGTGCGCAATTGCAAGGCAGAGTCCGTAAGCGCTTCTTCCACCAGTGCTTCCGTGGCCTCCGCTTTATCAATTGCGGCATTTGCTGTTGCAAGCGCCTCTGCTGCATCATCCGCTGTAGTTGCAATAGCCTCTTGCGCCGCGTACAGCAACTGCCGATTATTATCATCCACGTAGCGGGGCAGGAATGGCACCCCGCCGTCGAAGACGTGGCGAAGCGTCTCCGCAGCAGTGCTACGGTAGATGCGGATTTCTGCGCCGGTCGGCGGGGCAACGGTCAACTCAACTGTTGCGGCAGATAGGAAGTCAAAGCTTACGGCAACGCCGTCCACAGTGACGAAGACCTCACCTTGTGTGAGATACGGAAACCCGAACCCATAGGTCCGGGTCGTACCATCACCTAAGTAGAGTGCCTCTACCTCGGGGATTTGTGCCAAGTTAATCTCCTTTCATTGCGTCAAGTGCGAGCGCTGTGCCCGGCATAACGTTCAGATACGGCACGACCATTGAAGCGGCCTTGCCAAGTTCAGCAGCACCCGCACCTACGTCGCCCTCGAAGATGGCCTTGCCACCATTAAGGACACGACCAGGCACATCGGCCACTGCTGTGATAGGCGTGCTGAAACCACCTCGCCCACCAGTCAGCCCGAGGATACCTGCGGCGTCACCGACAAAGCCAAGACCGGCGGTGTAACCTAGGGTCTTGAGCGCAGCCTGACGGATACCGTCTTCGCTCAGGTCGAGCGTGCCCTTGCGCGCCTCGTTGGCCGAGACCATGAGGAACGTAAGTGGGTACTGGAAAGCCAACAGGGTAGCCATGCCTTGTGGGCCACGGCTGTTCAACGTACCACGGAGCAGTTTGTTGTGGGCCAGCGATACGAACGAGCGGAACTGGCCCATGACTTGCCCCACAGAGCTGCGGGAGAAGCTGGCACCCTGACCAACACGGCCATACAGCACAGCGTCGTCCATCATGCGCAGAGCGATGTTCATCACCTGATCAATGTCGCGGTTAAGCCACTCGCCCCAATTCATGCTTGTGGCGTTATCACTACGGTATGTGACTTTACTCCGGATCATTGCACCCATCTGGTCCCAGTTGAGGTCAGGTGCATAACGCTTGATGGCTTCCAGTGCTTCGGTGTCACCCTTAGCTGCCCGAGCAAACTTGTTGAGCACGAGGTTGGCGTTCATTCGGGCCTGGTGGGCGTGGATAAATTTCATACCGTTGAGGAACGGCACAGCCTGTTTGCCATTATGCAGCAGACGGTCAACCACGGTATCAGAGCTTTCGAGGAAAGCATCGTGCTGGCGCTTCCAGGGACGGATGCGCACGTCGCGGGCCAGGTCGAGGTTCAGCACAGTGGCCAGCTCATCGGCCAGGTCAGGCGACCCGTTGATGCGCTCCAGGGCCTGCCGTACACCAGGCATCGCCTTCACGAACTCCGCACCGGTCTTGACGACGCCGTGCTGGTACGCGATGGTGCTGTACTCGGCTGCCTGCCACATACCCGACCCACTCAGCATCGTGGCGTCTGCAATGCTCTTAGCACGCTGCGTCCACTGGCCGAGCTTACCACGATCCGGGACGTTGCCAGTGAAGTCTGCCATCAGACTGTCAAACTGGAACAACTGGTCCTCCAGCTCAACATCGGAAATGTCCCCGAGGGATTTCTCATAGCTACGGCGGAAGGCTTCAAGCTCCGAGTCATCCGAGCCTACCCCGGCCTTGGCCAGCGCACTGCGCCCGCTGATGCTGGATGAGTAGTTCTGGATCACACGGTCGAGGTCGGTGTCGATCAGGTCGGTCATCTTGTAGACGACACCATCAGCACCCATTGCAGTCACCGACATGTCCAGACTCAGACGATGCTTACCGTACTTGATAGTGCCCTGGTCTGATGCTTTCTGCTCCACCTTGGCCATGATGCTAGCGATGCGACCCTCGCTCACCTTTGCTGCTTCCAAGCTCTCACGCAGGAAGGCAGTGTCGGCTTTACCCAGCGCACCCATGAACTCAGATCGCGCACCGCTGGCCTTGTCCTTGGCACGTTGAATCAGCGAGGCTGCAATGGCGTCTGCCTCATCCTCGTCAATGCCATTGATGCCGCGCAGGGCGGATTGCTTGAGCATGTTGCGCACGGTGCCTGGCGTGGCGTTCTCAATGCGACGGAACTCACTAGGGTTCCAGCTACGGTGGAAGTAGCCTGGGCGGGCGGTGAAGTCCTCAAAGCCCCGCACACCCGCATCGCGGGCTAACTCGCCCAAGCGAGCATGCAGTTTGTCCGACTGATCCGCCAAGCGTGTCACCAGTGCGTCTGCCTCCGGGTTGGGGCGTACGCTACCAAAGCGGAACCACTCAGCATCCCGGCGCAGCAGCTCATCGGCCACCTGCTTGTTCACGGTGTCCCGCGCATTGGTGAAGTCCCCGTTGATGTCGGTGCGCCGAGTGAACCAGCCCATGCCAGTCCGCTCGGTGACACCCTGCTCCAGCAGGTCATCGTACTCCTTGACCAACCCATCCGCCTCGTTGGCATAACGGCGCAAGAAGCTAGCGGCGTTGCCGTTGCTATACCAGCCCTCGCGGCGTACCGGGTCGTCCACGAGATTGCGCAGCAGGTCGCGGGCAGCAGGTGTCGCAGCCAGCTTGTCTACCTCAGACAAATGCTTGTTGAAGAAACCTGCCGCACTGTTGACGCCCTTAATAGGCACAGTGCCGAGCCTGCCGCCTTCACGGACAGCCTTAGCCCCGGTAGCCCCGAACAGCGCCATAGCGCCGCCTGTGAGGCTAGCGCTGATAAGGTAGTCCGTGGCATCCGTCTGCACACCTAGGGACTCCCCAAGGGCCGTGGTGCCAGTACCTACCGTAACACCTGCCATGGCTGCCCCAGCACGCCCCAAGCGCAGGGCGCGGGAGAAGCCCAAGGTAGCCCCGTCGATCAGGAGCTGCGTAGGGTCCAGCACGCCTGCGGTGATGGCTACAGCGCCGTGTCGTTCGAGGATGTCCTCGTTGCGGCGCAGCTCCTGCATGCGCTCAGCCAGCTCAATCTGCGCGTCCAGGGTGCCTGCACGGCCCAGGGCTGACAGGTTGTCATCGGTGGTCGGCAGGTTGAAGCGCTGGGCTAGCTCGACCGCACTGGATGCTCGGTCGAAGTTCGGATCGTAATCTCGGAACTGCTCATCGTAGTTGCTGCGCACCTGCTCCATCAGGCGGTTGGTCAGGCTGTTGTCCACCGCTGCTTGCACTGCGGTCCCGAAGGTCTCAGCAGCAGCCTGCTCAGCCTTGACGAGCGGAGCGGCCTGCTCAACGGCGTAAGCCTCCGCTACGGCGCTGGTTGGCACCCCGCCAGTGAACTCCACGTTTTGCATTACGGTAGGCGCTGCCGGGTTAAGGGCAGCTTGCAGGTCTTCCAATGGAAGCGTTACCTTCGGTTCCAAACTACCCTTAGTCGGCGTTGCCATGTTGTCTCCTTACTGTACGAAATGACCAGCCATGCGGCTGATGAACCACTCGGCTCGTTTAGGTGTCTGCTCGGCCCACTTGCTCGACCGAACTTCTTGCAGGAAGGCGTTGTAGTCGCGGTTGGCGATTGCCTCCGCTGTGCGCTTGTGCTCCCGCCAGCCAGCCTCTCCGAGTTGGTAGGCGGCACCGGCCAGGGCCATTACCGCAGTGGTGTCGCGGACACCCAGCTCAGCGGCTGCACGTTTACCCACACCAAGCGCTGCGTTGGTGTCTTCCTCAAACCACTGCTCGGCCTGTTCCTTGCTGATCGTGTCACCCGCCTTCATGCCGGATCGGGTTACGTTGCGCCCCACCCCGGCAGCCAGGCCGTCGCGGTCAGCGTATACCTCCAGGCGCAGACCCTCCAGCTCTGCCAACTCCTGACGGAAGCGATACACGTTGCGCACGGGCAGCCCAGCGACGTTGCCGCCTGTGATGCCCAGCTCCTGGCCACTGACCTCGATAGGCCCGCCGAACATAGCGCGCTCGCCTTCCTCTGCGGCTGTACGCTGCTGGTCGATCACGGTGCGGGTGATGCCACCCACGTCGATTGGCTTGCGGTCCACGATCTGCCCGTTCTCGTTGATCTGGACAGCCTCCAAGCCCCGACCATACCGGTCGTAACGGAAGTGCTGCTCAAAACCGTCAACGGTATCGGGGTACTGCTCCGAGAGAACGCGACCGATACGCTGCGCATCGTCGGTGCCGAAGACATCGGCTACACGCATACCGCGAGGCAGTACCAGTTGACGGCGCGGAGTACCGCCGCCCAGGAAGTCCCCGGACAATGCGCCGCCACCCACCTCCACGGTACGCGCCTTGACAGCGGACATCGCAACATCCAGCAGCGCTTCGGGCGTGGTGCCCGCGTTGTTCCGGTCGCCCAACAACCAGTCCAGTTCCTCCTGCACAGCACCACTCATGACGGCTACACTAGCCGGGTTCTCCGAAAGGTTGGGGCGGTTGATCAGCAGGTTGCCCAGCTCACCGAACAGCCCGGTACGCACAGCCCCGTCCACCTTGGTGCTCAACTGCTTGCGGAATTCGGCAGTCTTCATACCCTGCTCGACGTTGGTGAGTTTGGCGAACGCGTCTCGGTTGACAGCGTACTCACGCAGCGCTTGGGCGGGCGGCACACCAGCCTGACTCTGCCGCAGCATATAGGCCATGGCCTGCTTGGTGTCGTCTGGCATGGCGTCGAGCAGGACGGCCCGTGCTCCAGGCTGGCGCTGCTCGGCCAGCGTCAGTGTACCCGTGACGTTGTTGAGGGCATCCACCAACTGTGCGTTCTGCGGGTCATCGGTCCCGGTGGCCTGGATAGATCGCACCCCGGCAGCAACGGTCTCACCGAAGGATTTAGGCAACTGCCCAATGTCCAAGCCTACAGATAGGCCCGCACGAATGCGCTCTGACAGGCCGGTGCCATTGGCTGCGAGCTGCTTGTCCATCAGCTCTACAGCGTCCTTGCCAGTGAAGCCAAGGGCTGCAAGCTGGTTCAGGTCACGGGCACCGAGGGCCTGCATTACCGACTGCGTGTCGTCCTTGTTGGCAAGGCCCGTTGCTGCTCGCATACGGAGCGCTTTACCCTGAGTGTACGTCATACGCTTGGCCAGCGTCTCTGTCTCGATGTAGGCTTGGAGTTCCTCGGTGGACACCTGCCCCGTGTCTACGCGGGCCTCGAAGTCCCCGTTGGCCATAACAACGCCGAGGGCATCCTTGGCCAGCGTGCGAGTGCTGCTCTCACGCAGGGCAGTATCGAGCTGACGACGCTGATCGAGTGGCAATGAATCCAGGGCACCGCTGTCGCGCAGGTTCTCCACGACATCCCGCTGGTCGGCATTGGCCAGGGCCAACAGGTAATTCGTGGCGTACTCCTGGCGGGTCGCCTCCGGCAGCTTGTCCGAGGACAGGATGTCGGAGTAGTATAGGGCGGCACGTTCTTGATTCGCTGCACGAGTACCCTCATCCGGGGAGGCCAGCAGCGAGTTCATGATCTGGTTGCCCTGCGCAGTAACGCGCTTGAGGCCCTCGCCAATCGACCACTTCTGGTACGCACCCGCCTGCTCGGTGATCAGGCTGGACTCCATGCTGCGCTGTGCTGCCAGGGCGCGCAAACGTCCATTCATCGTAAGACTGCCGAAGCCCTCAGTGACCTTGCCGGATTCTTCCCGCATCAGCGCAGCGAACTCATTGGGCTGCATGCGTTGGCCGTTATTGGCGATCACCGTCTTGAGGCGCCGCTCCATATCCACTTGGCGGATACGGTAGTCCTCGTCGTTATAACCACCCCGCACGAATGCGCGGGACAGCGGGTCGGCGTCGAGGACGGCTTCTGCATCACCGGCCAGCCGGGCACGTCCACCCTCAAGGTATGCCTCTTGCGCCGCTTGGTCCACGGCCTTACCGGCGAACTGCTGGCCTACATTGAGCAACGCCCCGAGGGCTTGCTCACCGATACTGGTCTCGGGGGCCTCGGGGCGATATTGCCCGACCCCGAGGTTGACTTCCGCAGCGCGGGCCTGGCCGGGGTCTTGTAACTGAAACTCTGCTGCTACGCGATCTACCATATCAGGTTCCTGTCTTTGGTGCCGCAGTGCTGCTACCGAACTGCATGTAGTTCGATGCGTATGCACTGCCTGCTGTCATGAGGCCGTTAAGGAGCGGGCTTTGCTGGTTGGCGTAGGGGTTCTGCTGGCCACGTAGGCTGGCAGAGGCCCCGGCGATCACCTCGCGGATACGGTTGGTGAGATTGTACTGCTCGACCTCAATGGATTGCTCCACGCGGATTTCATTCTGCCCCAGCTCGCGGTCAATCTCCGAGAGGGTTGCGTCTACGCTGGCGCCCTTCACACCGGCTGCTGCTGCGTTGGCGATGTTGCTGCCGGTCGCGGCGTAAGCCGCAATCTCGGCGTCGTTGAGTTGCTGAGCGGCAGAGGTACGGAGCTGCGTGTTCTGCACCTGAATACTGCCGATGGTTTGAAACGCATTGCGGATAGTCGCGGCGTCGGCAGCGTAGGCTGCCTTGTTCGCCGCTTTAATCTGATCCGCCTGCTGCTTGTTGCCGAGGGCAGTCTGCAAAGCAGACATACCACCCATGGCGAGTAGCGGCCAGAACATAGTTAGCTCCTACGGAAGCGTTGGTGGAATCTGAACCCATACTCAATGGCTTGGATGTTCAGGTCATAGTAGTCGGTTGTGGCCAGCTCCAGACTAGCGGAGTGCATGTCCACCCGCCCAGGTACTGTAACGGTTGTGGTGTCCGCCAGGGGCAGGCCCGCGTCGAGGTTCCGAGAGTACCAGCGGAGTGCTGTATCCTCCACTTCCGGATTGGATCGAATCTGATCACCCACGATGTAGGTGAATCGGCCCGTGTTAGCAAGAGACACACGCCAGCGGTGCAGCACTGCACGGCTCGTTGTGATAGGTACGCCCTTGGCGTCCTTGATCACAGGGGCGGTAGGTATAGCACTGCTGCGGTACGTGCAGCCGACTTGATAAATATCCCCCACGGCAGCACCAATACAGGACACCACGTAGTCCGCACCAACAACAGCACCGGGGGGAAGCGCCTGCCCAAGATAGGTGCCTGTACCGCCAGTTTTGAAGGCGTGCATTACACCCAACTGCTGCATGTATAGGGGTAGGCGTAGTTCCCCTGGCACAGTGCATACGATATAACGGTGGAAGTCTAGACGTCCATCCTGTGCCCCATCTACACCAGCACCCCGCTGCACATCTACGTGGCACAGGTACAAGGTGCCGTCGATAGCGAACAACGCGATCAGTACATCCCCGGAAAAGTATGCGTCAACTACTGGCCACGCAAACTCCCACCGATGCCACGCGGCATGCACTTTCTCCCCACCTGCCCACAGGTACTCGTGAACTAACAGTGCGTTTGCATCCCCAGTGAAACCACCAACGAGAATATTAGCAGTTGTGCTGCCTGCGAGGAAGCGCCATGGCCCAGGGATATAACGCGGGACATGGTTCGTTACGTCATCGGCCTCGTAGTAGGCATCTGTGTACTGGCTCGGGGTCATTTCGTGCATCCCAACGAAACCCAGGCTACGCGGTGAGCCGAAGAACACACTTCGCCCGGCTGTTACTGGACGTGCTGCGGTATCAACCTCGTACTGTGTCATGAGGGACACCTGCGCGTTACGCGGGGTAATCACGTTACTACCGGGCACGACGCCTTGATAACGGCGACCAAAGAGGATCAAGTCCTTGTTGAATGCCTCGGCCCACTCATACGGGGAGGTCAGAGCACCCTGCGCAGCGGTCTCGATAGGGTCATTGTCCACCAGGGTGGCGACCGTGGAGCGGAACCAGCGGAGCGGGTTGTTCGACGCAGACATGCAGACGTACTCATTGCTGAGCAATACCAGGCGCCCTTGAAATGCAGCCATCCCAGTGATACCGTCAGCGATGCAGCGGAGCACGGGGTTGTTGTCCTCATCACCCGCACTGCGGCGCTCATAACTGGCTGACGCTAAGCTGTACACACCACCGCTTACAGTGAGCCGGATAGGCATGTTAGACGGTTGCTCTAAGAACTCCCAGGCGGCATCCTCAACCCATACGCGCCGCGGGTGATCATATCTGTAGTACGTCTTTTCTTTGGTGGGGCCAACAGCGATGATGAGATTGACTGCCGCCGGTGGGAGTACAGCAGGCAACTCAGCAACGTCGCGGATACTTGCTGCGTTACTACCACGCACAAAAGATGTGCCGGAGGACGACGATACGGTTAGCTGCGTACCTACGTTACCTCGGACGGCAACATACCCACCAGTGATGTAGAGTGCTGCACCCACAGGTGCCCACGCGGTCACTGCTGCTATGCGGAGCTGGTCCGCAATATACTCCGGGGTACTTTGAGCTGCATGAGCAGCCTGCGTACCGTTAGGGGTGGTATATGAAACAGTGTAGGCCGTGCCTGTTGTCCGGTTCGTCAGTGTAACCTCGTAGGTTTTGCTGTACGCCCCAGTAGGGATGTAGAAGTAACCCCAGCGCGACGGATCGGGGTAGCTTGCCATATCAGCAGAGTCTACGAGAGTCGGCTTCTGCTTTACGTTGCAGATATAAACGGCGTCATCGAGCGTCACACAGCGAATGTCTTTTCTGCTTGCAGCGATCAGGTAGGTGCGGGTAGCGGTATACAGCAGAGCACCTGTAAGCTCGTTACTGACGCGAACGTTCCCGTTGACAGTATCAATCACGATACTGATACTAACACCCCCAATGTCGGTGTTGTATTGCAGCACACGGCGGTAATCGGTATAGCTGCCGAGGGCACTGATTAATTGCACAGGCGCGCGACGGCGAAGCCCGGCAACTAGGTCGCTGGTCATGTTGACCTGGGCTTCCAGTTGGCCGGGCAGGCGGTCCTTGGGTGATTGCTGGCTGACACCAAACAGGAGGTTGGTGTAGGCGGATTCATTGTAAGCGATGATACACCTCCTGCGGCGTGCCGCTTAGGTCCAGAGTGCCCGACGCAGGCGCTGCTGTTGTTTCTTAGTACGGGTGTTGTGCTTGCGGCTGATCGTGTGATCACCACCAAGCTGCTGCGCGTACATCTGGCGCTTCATATCTAACTCTTGCAGAGTAGCGTCGGGGCCGATGTCGCTGAGGTACGTGTCGTAGGCTGCGTGGTACGCAATCGCATAGCGTGCCAGCTCCGGCAGCTTCTCGAAGTCCCGGTCGATAATCATACGGCCCTTGACGGGTTCACCGACAACCGGGGAGCCGTTGTCCTGTAGCACCACTGAGTCGCCCAGGAAGGCGAACTTGGCATCCTCGGGGAAGAACTTCAAGGTGTCCGCTGGTACGACGATACGGCCATTAACGTCCGGTTGGAGCACGTGCTCATAGAAGGTGTTGAACCAGTAGCCTTCCGACAGCACGGTGATGCGGGCTTCTGCGAGTGCAGGCAGCGCGATGGCAAGCGTCGGGTATTGCCCGTCAACGCTCGTGACAGGGCTTTCACCGATCCTGCGCAAGATAAGGTTGACCGCTTCTAGCGTGTCCATTGTAGCTCCTTACGCAAAAAAACCCCGCCCTGCCGAGAGGGCAAGACGGGGTTATGGGTTACGCCGGCAGGCCGGTGATTTCTACAATGGCAGCGGCATCGGGACGACGCTGGCCGATGTTGTAGGACTGGAAGGTATCCAGTACCCACGAGAACTCACGCTTGTCTTCCCAGTAGTCGGAAGTCAGGGCATGCACCTGGGCGGCAACGAGGGTCTTCGACGGGATGATGGTGATCATCTGGCGCTTCGCCTCGTCAGCCGACACGGTGAAGGCCGAGCCGAGCTGGTGGGTGGTAATCGCGGCCTGCGGGATGCGCGGGGTTTCAACCAGGCGCACGCCGTTCAGGATGGCGATACGGGAACGAGCGAAGTCGTTCACACCACCGAGGGCCTGGAAATCGACACTCAGTAGCTTCTTGTGCTCCAGCAGGATGGTGAATACCTTCGGAGTACAGAAGGTGATACCTTCGCTGTACACCATGTCAGCCAGGTCGCGGTTAATCAGCGCTTCCAGCGACTTGCGGTGCGCAGCAACCAACAGGTCGGCGTCAGCCTCAGCGGAGGCGACGGTGCCGGTGATGGTCACAGGAACCTTGACGCCCGGATTGAACGAGCCTGCCAGGCCAGCGGGTACAACGAAGTCGGCGCACTTGAGCGCCTGGATCAGACACGCCTGGTCAAACAGCTTGGCCAGCGCGGTGCCGTCCAGCTCCGCGATTTCCTTGCGGTAGTCGAGGTCGGTGGTCCAGTCATCGAACTTGTCGAACTCGTGACGCAGGTACAGCACGGTGTCCACCGACAGGATCATCTTGCCGTTGGTCACCTTCGAGTTCACCAGCGGCTCACCGGACTTGCGGCCACCGACGGTGACGTTGCCGAAGCGGTCCAGGCGGGCAGTGTTGGTGCCGCGCAGGTTACGGATGTTCATCACCGAAGCCAGTTGCGAGCTGTAGGCGAAGGTCTTGTCCACGATGCCCATGTGTTCTTCGAGGTGGATGTCCACGTCGGAGTTCGGGCCACCCCAATGCGGACGGGTCAGTTCAGTCAGTGCAGTCATACTTGCTCCTTTGCACACCTACCGCAACCCGTGATGGGTGCGGCAGGTAATGGTGGCGACCGCTATATGCGGCGTCTGTTATTGCTACGGTATGTGACTTTAACGTAGGCCCTGCTGCATACCCAAACGACGCAGCGCTTTCAACTCGTCGTACTTCTCCGGGCTGATGTTGCGCTCGCTGATCGCCTTGGTGTACTCGTCGCGGCTGAGGCCGCGCTGGCTACCGGGCTGGCCCATGGCCTGCGGGTTGTGCTGGATGATGGCACCGGCTTGGGCGCCGAACTGGGCGATCTTCTGCGCAGCATAAAGCATCTTGTCGCGGACGCCGGAGTTCAGCAGGTCGATCAGGGTGGCTTTCTCTACCGGGTCGGCCTTGCTGTTGAAGGCATTCGCGGCAGCACGGAACTGATCTTCACCGCCAGTGGTAGCGTAGACTTGCTTGAGGCTCTCGTCGTTGTAGGTCTGGACGTAGGCAATGCTGTCGGTTGCGACCTTGATCAGCGTGTTCGCCTTTTCTTCGCCCAGCTTCTCGATCAGGTAATGCTTGTCGATGAAGCGCGCATCCAGCTCATCAGCAGCGCTACCGAACGCACGGGCAACATCCAGGCCCTCGTCCTTGCACACCGCGTCCAGATAGGACACAGCCGGGGCAATAGCGGCATCCTTCGCCAGATGACCTGCCAGCTCAGTGACGGAGCTGATCGGTGCAGCAGGCTCAACCTTGGGCGGTTCCACCGGGGCAACCGGCTCTACCGGGGCAGGTGCCTCGGCAGGCTTCGGCTGGCTGGCGCTGGATAGCATCGGGTTGCTCGGCGGGGCGACGGGCGCTGCCGGGGCCGCCGGGGCCGGAGCGGGTGCCAGCACCGGGCCGGTATCAACCGGGGCCACCGGCAGCGGTGATGGGGCGGGTGCCGGGGCTGCTGGTGCGCTCACTGCCGCTGCTGCGCGGCCTGCCAAACCTGCCGGGAGTTGCTGTACGTTATCGCTCATGGGTCATCCTAATTGTTGGAGGCTGTCCTGCACGGTAGCGCCTTGCGATACCAGGGAAGCGCTGCTGGCTTGTTCCGCCATGTCCGCTGCCTGCTTCTTCGCTTCGGCCTCTGCCGCCAGTACCTCGGGGTCTTTGAACAGCAGCGAGGTGTCCACGCTGCGACTGTTGTAAATCAGGTTCATCGCTTTCTTCGGGTCGATACGGTCATCGAGCTGAACCAGCGGTGGGATGATTGCGGCAGCTTCCTGGGTTGCCGCTAACAGGTTCTGGACGGCGATAGCCCGACTCAACGCAGGGATACCAGTGATAATGCTCGGCTTGTACATCTTGCTGACAAGCCCTTCCAGCAAGTCGCCGCGCACTTCGAGCATGGTCAGATACGCTAGTGGCACCTGCAACTGCTCGGCCAACAGGGAGTACACACCACCGAGGGTGTTCTCTGCCTCGCGGGCCGTGGCGCGGATTTCTTCCGCCGTGACACGCTCGGCATCACGGGTGTTGCCGACATACATGAACGCCGCACTGAGCCGCTGGATGACCTCAGCAAGAGAGCTGCGGATCGCCGCAATCTTATTGTAGTCGCCCCGCTCGTAGGAGGTGATTGCACCTGTCTTGCCGCGCACATAGTCGCCGGTGTCGCTATCTTGGTACTCATCGACAACACCGCCCGCTGCCTCATCAACGAGGTTGAGCAGCGTCAGTGCTTCCAGCTCATACAGGCCGAGCTGTTCAGACACCAGGCTGAGCTTGGCGAAGTCCCCGGTGAAGTCCTCGACCAACCCACGTCCGTAGTGCTCACCATCCGACAAGTTCCAAGTAGCGAGTACCCACGGGCTAAGGTGCTCGGGGTAGCTCGACTCAGGACCACAGCGCTTACCGTCAATCTCGTTCCACACGACGACACGTGGGTTGAGCATACCCGGCGCTTTCTCAATGACCGTGAACAGCTCGACGTTGGTGTCCATCCGCTCCATCGCCTGCTGGTTCTTGGCGAGGTAGTCGTTGCGCAGGTTCTCCGGCAACTCATCAATCTGGAAACGCTGCTTGAGGATGATGGTCCGCCAGTCGCCGTTAGCAACGCGCTGTACTACAAAGCTGCGCAGGCTCCATACGGTGAACTTCGCCGTGGTGCCCTCGCGGTACATCAGAACGTTGCCGGTGATGATCAGCAGCTTGATTGCCCGCGTCAGCTTGGCCGTAGCCGCATTGAGGAACAACCGTTCGGCTGCCTCGCGGTCAAGCTGGGCTAACTGCGCAGACACCACCTGCATGTCCACGCCCTGCCGCTTAGCAGCAGCGGCCAGCTCGTCGGACGGCACGTTCTTGAAGAACGGTACGCCAGCAGGGAACAGTGCCCCTACTAGCTTGGATGCCAGGTTGTTGGTGAGCAGCCCGCCAACGGATTGGAAGTCGTGCTGCACTTTCTGCGTTGATTGCAATGGGTCAACGAACATGCCCGGCAAGGTATACTGGGCGTACTGCTCGCATTTCCGAACAATGGTTTCGTCGCGGTGGGACTGCCACAGCTTGCTTGCCAGGGCGCGCATTAGACGTTAATCCCAAGGCTTGCTGCGATACCGCCAGTACCTGTCCGGCGCTTGCGCTTCGTGGTGTCGCTCATCAGGTCCGCTGTACCACCTACTTCTGCGACTGCGGCGTTGTTCAAGCCGAGGTCCACGTTAGCGTTGGCAAGCAACTGCTCCTGTCGGCGTTGGGCTTCCTCAGCCGCTTTGGCAGCATCGGCCTTCTTGCCGGTGAAGTCGGTGCCAAGGAACTGATCGAAGATGCCTGAGCTACCGCCGACCGTGTTCTTTAACACCTTGTTGAATACCTTACTTACTTTCTTGCCCATCAGATTCTCCGGTAGTGAACAGCGTACTGCCCCAATCCCGTGCGGTGTGTATACGCTAGGACCTTCAAGCCATTACCTCTGGCAAGCTGGATAGCGCGACGCAAGAATCTGTGCCCTACATAACCTCTGTAGGCGGGCAGTACGAAGTTCCATTGGATGCCCAGGCAGTCCCCGACATGCGGGTCATTCTCGTAGACGAGTATGCAAAGACCAACTGGGCGTTTACCGTGGAACGCAATGAGTTCTACACGCGGTATACTCTCCGTAGAGAGCACCATTTCCCGCAGTGCAGTGTCTCGATCACGCACCCAGGTCATTTCGGGGAAGCAGTCCAGTACATCCTGCATCAACCACTGCCCCATCGAAGCATCACCCGCATTGCGGTGATGCTCAACTATCACGGAAATTCTTCCGTGGTGAGAATCCAATACGGTTCTCGATAACGCGCAGCAACGATTGTTGTCCCGCATTGTAGAAGATAGTGTCTGCCGTTTGGCCTGGCTCTACCGGTACATAGGGGAATAGCTGTGCTAAGTAATCATATTGTTCTTGACTGAACGTGAGTCTTGGAATGTCCTCTCGTGCCATGGCATCCTTACTCCTGTGCTACAGTATGTGACTTCAAGCGTCAGTTCTTGTCAGCTCTTGTCTATATTATGTGACTTTAACAAAAGAAGAACTCGCTATCCTTAATACCCGCCAGATCGAGACTGCCGGTAGGACAAGCTGGAACCGACACCCCGAGTTGGTGCGCTAGATCGCCCAGTACATCGCGCTCGTACATCCGTATAAATGCGCTGCGAATGCACTCGTGCATAATACCGGCATCGGATGGGTGCGTACCGAAGCTATCGTGGATACAAACCATCGACAGCCCTGCTGCCTGCATACGCAATGCCGTCATACCTAAGTGCGTGCCATCCAGGCTATGCACGAAGTTCGGGCTAATGGCGTTCTGCATCCGGCTGAGCTTGCACTGATCCTTCTTGACGTACATCACCACGTACTCGACACCCGCGCTGCGTACACGCACACGGGTGCGGTCTTCCTCTTGGTAGTCGTGGTTGACCGTGAAGCCGAGCGGCGTTACCCACTGTACGGCTGTGTCACGGGGCACCTCGCGCATCAGGCTGCGTAGCCAGCGCATAGCGGCTGCTGCGGCTGGCACTACATCCTCGATAGCCTTAAACAGCAACTTGGCCATGTACGTCGCCATAGGCCCTGCCATGAGGTGCTCGTGCCGCCAGCCCTCAGCGGCCAACCATTCCTCGATACCCTCGCGGACGGACATCAGTGTCGCGCCGTACACGTAGGTCATCACAGGCCCCTTAGCGAGTGCTCGGGGCACACCCAAGTCAAGCCATGCCTTAGCCTCTAGGACGCCACCAGCAGCGTCCCTGGCCGTCTGGAGCTGTGCTAGCTCGGCCACCTTGCGGTAGATGTCCGCCTTGGCAGTGCCGCCCGGTAGCAAGTTGACGAAGGCCCCGCCGCGCTCGTCTCGCAACATCGCGGAGAAGTGCTGCAACCCTGAGCAGGTCGCGTCCATGTGTACCGGCAGGCCGGTCTCATAGCTCTCAGGGTGCCCGGAGGCATAGGCCCTGGACAGCTCTAGGACGCCCGCTAAGGCGCATAGTGGGCTGTCCGCTGAGTCGTATACTCCGGAGTCTTCGGGACGCTCCAGAGCACCTACCAGGCGGTCCCAGTGCTCGTCAGTCCAGGCTGCCCGGTCCTTGAACTGCGGCTGGTCGAAGCCGAAGCAGTTGGCGATATGCACCTTGAGCCAGAACACACCATCCTTGCCGAGCGGCTTCTTATCTGCGAAGTGCAATACAGCCTTGGCTGCATCGCTGCCTTGCGGGTTGGGAGTGCAGCGGTAATACAGTCGGCCCCGGCTATCGAGGAATACCGGGAAGTACACGGGTTTGCCACTGTATTTGCGGGCATGCTTCACGAAATTGGCCATTTCCCATAACGTGCTGCGATGCTTGCGCACCGCCTCGTGCCAACGGGTAGTCGCCCGCTTCCAGTTCTGGAACGTGCGTAGGTCTTCTTCGCTAGCAGTGGCCTTCTCCCAGGACTCCCCGAACGGGAATGCGGGCTTCTCAGGCGCTCTTACCAATGGGATACCAAGGGCGCCGCCTCCAGCCTGCCATACGCGCTGGACGTGCTGAAACATCGCATCGTCCATAGTGAAGGCAGTTGACTGTACGTAGTTGCAATACTGATACACCATCGGCATCTGGCTGCACGCCTCGCGGTAGTCACGCAAAGCACTGCGGCGAACCTTGCGCCGATAAGCCACGAGCGGGGCACGCACTTGTTTGCGCTCCGTGTAGAAGCCGCCACCGGCTAGCCCTTCCCATGGTAGGGGTGGTGCCAGCATCGGTGAGTGGTTCATTGGGGCCAGCCTGGCGGCTGCTTGTGCGTCCCCGAGGAACTCCGCAATGCGCACCGGCAAGCGGTACACAACGATGATCCCCTGCTGCCCACGGCTGCGCTCGACCTCCAGCAGTCCGGCATTGACACAGGCGTCAAGGCCGAACTTGCCGAGCTGTAGCAAGTCCTGCTCGCACAGCGGACAATCGTAGACGCCATCCAGCGTGTTCTTGACGACGCGCTGAACAGTCATCTGAATGTGCTTGCGGCTGCTGACGTTGGCCCGGTCCAGGCCACGCATAGCCGCTTGGTAGTACATCGGGTTGATCTTCTCGGCCTGGCGAATCTGCACCTCCATCACCCACTCACGGGCGATAGCGACAGAGATACGCTGGAACGTGGCACCAAAGGCGCCGTCGAGAGTCTTGAAGCCACCACCGAGCACGAGGCGCAGCGCACAGCGCATGGCAATAACGCTAGCAACATCCGCCGGGATAGCGCGGAGCCAGCCCTTGCACTTCGCGCTACGGCCACGGGCTACCACCTGCTGATCCGCCTCGATGCTAGCCAGCACATGCGGGAATAGGTTGGCGATCAGCAGCTTTGCCTTGGGCAGTTTGTCGATGTTGCCTTGCCCGAGGTTCTCGTGAAGGGCCTTGATGGCGGATGCCTCGGCGTCTACCGAGTCGGCATTCTCTGCTGCGATTTGATCGTCAACCAACTGCACGGCGGCTCCTTAGATTTCGTCGGGGAAGGCGGTGTCGAAGTCGGCCTCGATGTCGGCCCGTTGTTGGATCGTGAGCTGCCCATCGAGCAGGGCATCTTCGGCCAGCTTGCGGACCAGCTTGGCGTCACCGACATTGCCGGTGTCGCAAGCTGCTTGCATATCGTCGCTCAGTTGTGCGTAGGTGGACTTCATGTGAATACCTCTTTCAGACGCGCAATTAGCGTCGGTTTAAAGTTGGCCCGACACAGCGCGGAGTCAATTGCAACGCAGCACTTGTCGTATTCCATTGCACCGCTCACGCGATCCGGTCCCGCTACAGGGACCATGCACATGTATGCGCGGTGCCCACCGCGCATTGGGTGTGGCATGGGTCGCCAGCGATGGGCACAGTTGAAGCAGGCGCGCTCCATCACTTATCGTCCGGGTACAGGTGATCCAGCTCAGCCAGGAACAGGGCGTTCGTCGCTACGTGTGCCCGGTGCGGCAGGCCGCTCTCAGGATCGTTGACCTCACCACGCGCAATGGCGTTCTCGTGACGCTGCATGGCGGCACGGTAGCGGCGCTTGGCCTCCGGCACTTCGCGCCAGGAGTGCGGCACGTAGCCCTTACCGCCTTCCGGCCACGGCGCATCCTTCTTGTCCTGCACCGCCCAGGTCAGCACCGACACTACGTCGAGCAGTGTGTTCGGCATGCCGTCCATCAACAACTCGAAGCGGGGCTTACCGGCATCGGCCTTGAATGCCTGGTCAGGCTTGGCGGGTGCAGAATCGTGCTTGCAGCTCGGGTAGCTGCCGCAGTGGTTGCCCGGCGAGCAGTGGTTGTTGGGGCACTTTAGTTCCTGCACACGAACCTTGTCATTCTCCCACACACGCTCCCCGTTAGGTCCGGAGACAAGCGGCACAAGTTGGAGTTTCTTGTAGTTGAGCTTGCCGCCGTAACCATATGCAACACCTTGCTCATCCAGGTCATATACACGCCCGATCAAGTGACGCGACCCTTCTTGAACCGTAGTGACCACTTGTACTTTAATTCGAGAGCAGGACACGGCGTACCTCCTTACTGTTGAGTGTATAACGCCCACGGCTCCAACCGCCGCAACCGCCGCAGTGCATGCGCTCGTACTCGCCCGACTGGGTGTACGTTACGCCGTCCTGCTTGATGTCGGTGCTGCCGCACTTCGGGCAACGCTGTGTGGCTTCTTGATCGCGGTAGTAGATGGCTACGTTGGGGTGTCCAACATACCAGGGGCGCATGATCAGGTATAGTTCTTCCATCGAGATAACATCGTCGATGTTGTACACGCGCATTTCTTCCCAGGCTTCCGGGTTGCCCGCCAAGCACTGATTCCAAAGCTCCATGCCAGGGAAGCGCTCGTGCTTACGCTTCTTGGTGGTACACAACTTGTCGGTCATGTACTCCAGCTTCTTGCTGGTGAAGCCGAACTGCTGCTTGGCCATCAGCAGGGTGTCGATCACCTTGTAAGGCGACGGCGGCAACAGGCCAAGGGCCACGAAGCGGGCATTGATCTTCGGCACGTCGAAGCGCTTGCCATTCTGTGCGATCACGATGTCGGCCTGATCGAGCAGCGCCCACAGCTTGTGCAACAGGATGGAGTCGTCGGCAATGTTCTCGGCATCACGCAGGTCGTGGTAGATAGGTTCCTCGTCGTGCAGCCACTTGGCGCAGAAGCTCAACAGGTTCCAGTCCTTGACAATCTGGTTGAGGCCCACGTTCTGCTTGAACAGGCCCCACACGCGGCCCTCGATAGGGCTGGTCTCAATGTCGAGACTGAGGATTTGCGGACCGCGAGACTCGACGGGCGGTGCGGGCTGCGCCTTGGTGTACGGGCCACGCGGAGCGCCTGGCGTCTTGTCAGGCAACATCTTGAGCTGGCGCAGCCAGTAACGACAAGTCGCAGCAGACACAGCACCACGATTTAGCGCCGTTAGGGCTGCGGCCACGGCGTTGACCAACGTGCTATAGCTGGTCTCGCAGTTGGTAGACGCCATATAGCTGCGAGCCGCCTCGCGAATTTCGCTATCGGTGAACATACTTCGTTTGATACGGGCCATTATGTTTCCTTCTTCATGCTGCGGACCTTGGCCCGTGCTTGGGTGGATGCGCGGGTGCGCTTTCGTGCAGCAGCCTGAGCCTGCTTCTTTTCTTCCGGGGTCTTGTGTGTCGGGTACATGTAGCCAGTACCCGGCTTCTTGAGGTAGGCCAGCATGCGCTCAAGCCACGGGATGATCAGGGCGTAGTCCATACCACCCGCACCCCAGCGCCCGGCAGCGTTGGCTACCTTACCCTCGGCGCCGTTGCATGAGCGGTGCAGCACGCCACGAACCTCGCCGGTATTGTGGTCATGATCCACTACGCCTTCACGCAGGATGCGCAAGTCGATAGGTCGTCCGCAGATAGCGCACACACCACCCTGATCCTTGAGGAACTTGACGGTCATAGCCTTGAGGTTGGAGCGCGGGATGCGGCTCAGTTGCCGAGCTGTGCCCTGGTCCAGTAGCGCTGCAACCTGTGCAGGAGCCTCACACGGGATGGTTTGCTGCGGCGGGAGAACTCCCACTCCAGCGGCGCTAGGCGCTGCAATAGGCTTTGGCGGTACGCCGCCAGGTAGTAAGCGTAGCTCATCCATGTTAATCCCCGCAGATGGCACGGAACAGACTTACGCGATCTTCACGCTGCTGATAATCCGCTGGCGTCTGTAACATAATAGCGGTAGCAGCGTACCACTTGAGGAAGTATTCACGGTCACGCATTACCAGCACGTTCAAGGATAACCCTTGAAAAGGCAGGCGGAAGGTGATCGCTAGGCCATCGGTGTCATAGCCCATGATACGATCAGCGTCCTTATCGAAGGACATCTGCTCCAACAACTCATAGGGCATACCTTCGGTTTCTGCAAGGACACAGACATCCAAATCGCTATCCGGGTGGTCCGCCCCGATGACGCGACTACCTGTCAGGAAGAAGGCAGCGCCGGGGAATAGCTCGCGTAGCTCACGCATCGTCATCCTCCTGTGCTGCAAGCCGAAGCGCCAGCACTTGTTGGTGATAACCGTGCAGGTCATCCAGCCACTGCCGAAGCGGCGGTAGGAGGTCCAGCTCGGTAAGGTAGCGGTAAGCGCAGTCCTCGTGGGACCGGCGCAGCCACAGCATTTCGGCCTCAGCTAACGGGTTCTGCTTGATCTTGGCAAAGGCGCACAGCACATGGTTGGCTGCTTCGCTCTCGTCCTTGATCGGCATGAGCACATCTAGTGCCCCGCGCTCAGCGATGAGCTTACCCTCGTAACGGTCCAGGCCACGTACCCGGTCTGCCGAGTCACCCATGAGCATCTGCGCCCAAAAGAACTTGGTGCCATGCCCCTTGACCTTGAGAGTGCCGCCATCGGTGTACGCTTCCGCAATGTAGCCAAAGCGGTTGTCGATGAAGTCAACTAGGCCGGTGCTCATTTCAAAGTAGGGTGCTTGCGTCAGCCGCATGTCCTTGTCTTCGCTGTAGACCACGCAGGTATCCCGGTAGCTCGCGCCATCCATGATGATCCCATCGTCAGCCTCCCAGTAGTGGTGCAGCTCACAGAACCAACCCGGTGGGATCAGCTCATGCTCGTTGTTCACCGCGTCGAAGATGGCGTTGCGTAGCGGCTCCAGCAGCGCTGGCTTAGCCTTGCCTGCACGCTTGGCCTGGTATGGCCAGAACGTAGGGTACAGGCCACGGTGGGCCTTCTTGCTACCCTTGGCTGTGAGGTGAATACGCACGCTGTCACAGTTGGCCAGGTACATGGCCTCCAGCACCAGCGTCACGTAGCGGCGGATTGCCGTGGGTAATGTCTTGACGGTCGAGGCGGCGCGGTAGGCAGGCCCATCCCCGTCGAGGATGAGCGTGCGCCCAGGCACCGGGGTGTCGAACTGCGGGGGCAAACCCGCCAGCTCAACACCACGCCAGTGCGTCCGCATTACATGCCGGGGATGGTTGGGATACCCGGTACGCTGGGCATAGCGACCGTAGCAACAGTCGCGGTGGCAGCGTGCGCTGTCTCAGCTACGACCGGCACGGATGGAACGCCGCCGTCGAATGGCACGTCAGTGGGCACACCCGGTACGGCAGGCGGTGCAGTCTCGGTAGCAGGCGCGTCACTCTCGTCGCCTTCTTCGCCCTCGACATCGAGGTCCGGCAGGTTGCCACCGAGCATCTGCTGGAGCAGCGAACCTTCAAAGTCGGTCGCTTCGATGCAGCGGGCTTGCAGGAAGTTCTTGGACTTGCCCTTGTCGTTAACGCCTTCGATGAACATGGCGTCCCAGTCTTCTTTCAGCGGGGCATCCCACAGGAAGACCTTGTAGTCATCATCGGTTGCTGGCGGCACCGGGTAGGGCTGGCCGGATACTGGGCAGTTCGGCGGCAGGATGCCACCCCAATCGACTTCGTTGCGCGGCTTACCGTCTTTCGACTTGGGCTGCACCACCTTGATCGGGACGATGTACGCCTGGTCCAGCAGCTCGATGAAGCGCTTGGCCGTGCCCTTGAAGTTCATCTTGTCGAAGGCGATCTTGGTCTTGCTGCGCTCGTTGTTGCCCAGCGACATACCGTAGCTCTCGATGAAGCCCGGTTTGACCACGCCTTCCTTGACGTAGTGGTACAGGTTCTCCGGGGTGTCAGGACCTTGCGGGTCGCCCTTACCCCACAGCAGGAAGCCGAGGCGGACTTCCATCGCTGCGGCCTTCGCCGTGCCCTGGTATTCGCGGGCCTGCTTACCGAACTCGCGGTACAACACGAAACGACCGAGCGCCTTACCAGCGGGCAGGAGACGGCGACCACCGCCACCACCCGTGCTGGTTTGGCTCATGTCGATACCGACCTCTGCTACCTGGGCGGCTTGCTGTTGAATCTGTTGAAGACGTGACATAGTGCTTCTCCTGTGTTGTTAAACGACGACTGCTTTGACGGCCATGCTTGGCCCTGCCTCGGCTACTGCCGGGAAGGGTACATGGCTGATGTTGTAGCCCAACTGCTCGGACATGTAGCGCGGAGCATCTTCCATGATGGCCTTGACCGCCAGGGCAATTTCCCGCTTGTAGTCATTGTGGAGGTCGAGGTAGAGGGCGTCATGCACGTTGTTCACGATGAACACATGCTTGAGGAATGCCGGGTGGTGGATTAACCAGCGCATTACGCGACCGGCGCTGAGGGTCATCAGGTAGCCCGACTCACCCTGGCACCAGTAGTTAGCGATCTGCGTAGCCTTGAAGTCCATTTCGCGGCGGCGTGTTTCTGCGTTCCACTGCTCGAACTGGCGGAAGCTGTAGCACGTACCACCATCGGCCTGGTAGTAGCCGCGACGGTACGTGCGGTAGACACCGGCGTCGTCCATTTCTCGCTGTAAGCCGCCCGGTAGCGCCGAGGTGCGCACTACTTCGCCGCGCACTACTTCGCGGAAGGCAATAGCGCGAGGGAACAGACGGGCCTCGGTGGCCAGGAACTCCTCGGCGTATTCGACAGTCACACCAGTGGCGAAGGCGATACCCGCAGCCGACGCGCCGTACTGGGCGGCGAAGCTCGGCGGCTTGATTTCGGTACGCTGGCGCTTGATGCTGTTGTGCTCGGAGTGCTTCTTGTCAGCGACGATGCCGAGGATTTCCTCGTAGGGGCGCTTGAGCTTGGCAGCCAGGCGCAGACAGTGCATGTCCGTACCATTCTGCAAGTGCTTGAGCAGCGCCTCATCACCGGACAGCGCCGCGAGCATCACGACTTCCAACGCGGTGTAGTCCACCTCAAGGATCGAACCGTCCGCCCCGAATCGGGACGTGAACATTTCCTTGACCTTGGACGATGCAACACCCTCGTCGTCCTTGTCACCACGCGGCAGGTTCTGGAGGTTCGGCTTGCTGCTGGACAAGCGCCCAGTGACCGTGGCCGCTACGTTCAAGTCGTGATGGATGATCCCATCCGGCCCTACGTATTGCAGCATGCCCTTGGTCTTCTTGACCGAGCCGTCCTTGTTATATTCATAGCTGATGTAATACGTGCCGTTGTCTTTCTCCAACTGCGCGAGACGGTGGAGCAACTTGCCGGCTGCGAAGCCATGCACGCTCAGGGCCTCAAGCACTTCCTTACCGGTGCTGTAGACCGGCGTGCCGCAGGGCAGGAAGCGCTTACCAACGTACTCGCCATTGCGCCGGGCATTAGGGTCGAAGGCGAACTTGTCCGCCAGCACCTTGGGCATGGCCTTGATCGGCAGCAGGCCGGTGAAGCGGAACGTAGTGTCCTCCCACTTGGTCTGCGGCGTGGTGGTCACGACCTTGTGTACCTTCGGCTGGCCCTTGTTCTTACCTGCCGAGTAGCGGTCGATGTTGCCGTGCTCCTGCACGTAGGCGCTGGCGTCCTCATCAGTGATGTGCTCGATGTGGGCGTAGAAGTCCTTGCCGAAGCGGTAGCAGTCGGCCTTCTCGTACATGATGTTGCCATCGGCATCGGTGCGCGGCACACGCTGCTGATACTTCACCTCGCCGCCGAACAGCAGGGCTGATACGTGGAAGTCTGAACCCCAGTTGAACTCGAAGTGCTCTGGCAACTCGGGCAGCAGCTTCTTGACCTCGGCAGAGATAGCAGCCAGCTCAGCCTCCTGCTCACGCAGGTTGGCATGGGCCACTTGCTGATCGACATAGAGGCCAGCCGCCTCGCAGAATGCGAAGCAGACCATACCCTCGCAGCGCTCAAGGAACATGCGCCACATGCCCATCTTGACCATGTATTCCATCTGGCCGTAGAAGCAGCGGGCAGTGTTGTCGATGTCACCGGATGGGCCGCAGAGGTACTCGTGCAGTAGGGCCGGGTCAATGTCAGCGGTGAGCACACCGCGCTCCCACTCCATCTTCACGGCGTCGATCTTGGCGGTGCCGCCATACTTCGGGGCAGTCTCACCAAGCGCGGGGTACGTCACCTGCTGGTGCGTCACCAGATACTCGCCCAACTGGGTGCAGAGCACGCGGCCACCCCGCTTGAGGAAGGGCAGAAACTCACGCTGGTAGTGCGTGATGAACCAGCTCAGCTCATACATGGCGTTGTGGCAGACGAGGATGTCCACGCCGTCGAGGTTGAACCAGTCGGAGCGCTCAGCATCGCGGTCGGCTACCCACTCGGCGTAGCTGTTGAAGCGGCGGGACTGCACCGGGCCTGGCTGGGCGTCTTGGTCGTCGCGCCAGCCCGCCTCGACAACGTAGTTGTCCGGGCAATGCGGCGATGCCACTGCGCCGAGATACGGATGGTTCTGTGTTTCGAGGTCGAGGATACGCACCCTCATAGCTTATCCTCCGGTGGGTATACTAAGCGACATTCCCGACTAGCCTCATCAGATGCAAGGCCACGTTGTGCGCATAAACCTACGCAGTTGCACTTACCCTGCGGACGCGCATGGTCATACTCCTTGCTGGCCGGTACGGCAGGCGGCGCAGTTATTTCGCAAATACGGGGCAGGTTCTGTGCCATATCGTCCGGAGCGGCAATTGCGCCGCACACCGCCCAGCCATGCACCTCGTTAATGATCCCGCGCAGCCGCTCATTATCGGCGCGGAGCTGGTCGCGTTCCTGCTCGACCTGCACGCGCAGCTCGTGAGGTGACGGCTTGTCTGTGTACTGAACTGTGATCACCGCCGTCGTTGGCGTACTGCCTTCAATAGTTACCGTGTAGTGATCTTCAATGTAGTTTTTTGCTCCCCGATCAATGAGGCACCGCGTCAAGTCGGTAACTACCTGCTGTGTCACCCGGAAGTGGACTTCGCTCATGGCAGCTGTCCTCCCGGCTTGGTCCACCACAGCGTTACGCAGGGCAGCAGGTTGATGCACCACCGCTTATGCCCTGGGCTGTAGTGCGCACCCAACCAAAGGGCGCTAGGGTTGACTAGCAGACCAAAGAATGAGGTTGGTCCAGTAGGGTTATTGATAGGCCCCTTGCGTCTAGGCACGCGACGAAGCGCACCCCTGTACCAGAAGCACTCTATTAAACGCTTCATATATCGTACCCCTGTAGTGCGCGGTGGGCCAGGCTCACGGCGACGTTCTTATTGCGCACAGTCCTGTACGTGCTAAGGCATGCTCGGGTTGGGCTTAGCCGCGACACAACAACAGCGTAACCCAGCCGGTATGTATGCACACCCGCAATGGTCCAACCCTGCGCCCCGTGTAGGAACGGCGTCCCGTCCTCACCAACGACTAACCGCATACCGGTGCCCTCGGTGGCCAGTGCCACCCGAAGCCGATGCTCACGCGCCCGGCGTTGATGCACTGCACCTGCGTCCAGCGGTCCATACGCGGACGGCGCCAGGGCAGGTGTGGATTCCAGAACAGCGCGACCCACCCAACAGGGTGGTCAAGTACGTAGGATTTCATCAGAGCACCTCGTGGCGGTAGCCGTTGAACAATTCGCGGATGGCGGCGTCATAGGGCATGCCCGTCGGTTTGAGGAACAGGTTGTGACCCTCACCAAAGAATACCTCATAGCGATATCGCATGACGTTACACTTAATGGGCGCGGAGGTATTATGCGTGATGGGCTGGGTCATGGGTAACTCTGCCAACTCATAGTCTTGACGACTATCGCGGAGTTTAATGCGCCGCCCATTTGCAACACCGCCGATTAAGACACCGACGAATACTTGGCCGCTCATGCCTTCACCCCTGGTGCGTAATCCATATCGCGGAAGCGCACAAAGCGCGGGTGCCGCAGGCTGCCCTTGCTGGTCTTCTCCATAGCATGTACCTCAGCGTATCGCCCACGAGCGAACCCATCTTCGGGCGCATAGCCACCGCCTTCGAGTTGCGCGTGGTAGCTCGTCGTGTACTCCGTGATCTGCGCCTGCGTCAGCCCGGTGGCGTTGACCTCGGTGCCGTCCTCCAGCGCTACGCGAAAGCCCACGATCTTACCTGCATTGGCCTTGCCGTGCTCGCCCCACACATAGCCGACGATCTTGCCGTCACCTTCCCAGCCCGGTGCGAAGTCAGCACCGCATCCAGGCTTGAGCTTCCACATGCCGCTGACCTTACCATTGCGCACGGATAGCTTAGGGTCTTTGACGATCAGGCCCTCGTAGCCCAGGCTGCGCGCTACCTTGTAGGTCTCGATCAGCTTGTCGATGCTCTCGACACGGGCCACGGACTCGCAGACGATAGGCGCACCACCAGCCAAGCCAGTGCCGAAGGGGCGCGGGAAGCGGGACACGATAGCGGTATGCCGCAGCTCAAAGGCTGGGGTCACGAAGTCGGTGGGGGCGGTGCCTTCCAGCACAGAGAACGGTAGCAGGTCCAGCACTACGAACTGCGGGCGCTTATCGCCATTGAGGTCAAGCGCTTCGGCGCGGCGCAGCAGGCCGCTGGTTTCCTCGAAGGGTACGCCAGGCAACCATACCTCGGTGTCGAGTACGAGGCGCTTGTCCAGGCGCCAGGTGTTCTCCCAGTGCTGCTCGAAGTAGCTGCGGCAGTTCGCCAGGGCCAGGAACTCAATACCCTCCCGGGTCGTGAAGGCAATGCGACCGTCACGCCAGAAGACATGGCAGCGCAGGCCATCGACCTTGATACCGGCCATGATGTAGCCGTACTTGTCGAGCAGCTTCTGAATGGCCTTCTCGTTGTAGTTCACTGCGCGGTGGCAGTCCGGGTTGGCGATGCGTTCTTTGACTGTGCTCATGCGTAGCTCCTTACTTAGTGCGCCATGCCAGCACGCGCTGGCGTTCGTCTTCGAGGTCTTTGTACCGGGCGTCAAGCTGCATAAGCGCAGCCTCCTGGGTATAATGATCGTAAAAGGCAACCCAGTCCTTACGGCCTCCGCGCTCCCGCCAAATACCAGGAGATACTGAGTGTAGCCGTGCGTCGATGTCCATTGGTGTAGTAAAGTGGACAAGAGTGCCGTCTGGCCTTCCGAATAAGTCACGCCAGATATTGCGGGCATAATCTACGCCCACCCTGTTATGACAGATAACGACCGCGCGACCATCCGCGCGGATATGACGCATTGCTTGGCAGAGCATCAGTGTAGTACGCCCCGAACCGCGAGCGGAATCAGTCATGCGTTATCTCCTTCTCTGAATTGGCACCGGGCAGCGTCGAACTGCACCTCACCCTCAACGTGGCTGCGTTGTCCTGCCATGGCGTACTTGTTCTTTGGCGTACTCAGCCCACGCAGCACCTGCTGCCCGGCGCTATCGAGCGCACCCATCATGATGATGATGTCGGTCGCACCCTGGATGCCGGTTTTGGAATCCTTGAGCGCAGAGTACGGTGGGAACAGCATGTTACCACCCTCGGTGCTAATCTGGCAGGTGCCGAAGTGAATGAAGTCGTGACGCACTGCCATTTCGCGCAGCTCCTGCCACTTCTGCTCAATTTCGTCGGCCTTGTTACCGCCGTTCCCACCACCGGGCAGCTTGAAGTTCGCTGGCATGTCGGTGATCACGATACAAGGCTTCATCGCCTCGATCACCTGCTCAATCTGCGCCAGGTTTGCACCGTGCATATCCTTAATCCGCACCCGGTCCTTGCGCCCACCCATCGCAGCGGTGTACTTCGGGATCAGCACGCCCTGGTTGCTGAACTCGTACAGCTCATCGACCGTGCAGTCCAGCGCCGCTTGGTAAACACGCGGGTAGATGCGCCGGCCCTTGCCTTCGTTGTTGAGCCACAGCAGCGGGCGATCATCATCGAAGTGGTTCGGGATTTGAGCCGCACAGAACGTAGCGATCTTCGCCATGAGCGAAGTCTTGCCCTTGTCCGGTCGAGCAGCCACTGCTACCGACGCGCCACCGAGCAGGCCCTTAATTGACTGGCTCAGCAGCAGGGTAGGCAGCTTGATACCGTGGTCGCCAGCTTCGTCGTTGAGGATGTCTACGATGTCCTCGTCAATCCAGTCGGTAGGCGCGGATTGTTGCAACCGTTGCTTGGCATCCTGCGCGAGCTTCGATAGCTCATAGGTCAGGTTGATGTCTTCGCCCGCCTGAAAGCGTGCGACCAAGGCAGCAGTACGGCCCGACAGGTCCAGCTCCATGAGCTGTCCCACCACGCCGTTGACTGTTGATTCTTCGATGGGCCGACGCAGTTGGTTGACCAGCCCCTTGACCAGTGCCATCTGCTCGGACGTGTAGGAGGAACCGCGCAGCTTGATCAACGTGTCCAGGGCGTCGAGGTCGATGCGCTGGTGCCCGCTGTACTGATCGTAGTACAGGCGGAACCAGTCCAGCATCAACCCCGCCTCCTGCCCGATCATTTCACGCGGGACGGCCTGCACCAGCAACCGGTATTTGTCCCGGTCACGTAGCGCCTGTAACAGCGGAACTTCCATAGATTTCCTCACAGATTGAGCGCAGTGCTGCGCGGTCTAAGTCCTTCGGATCGTACCCTCGCGGGCACTGTAGAACACGCACGGGAAGGCCCATACCACGCGCTCTACGGGCGATTCGCTCGACACCCTTATCACCGCCCAGGTCGCCGTCAAGCATCAACCATAGGCCCGTACAGCCATGCTCAAGGAGGTCGGCAAGGTGCTTGTCCCTGAGCGTGGTGCCGAGGGCAGCGTGGGCAGTGATGCCGGGTTTATCGCGCAACGCCCAGCGAACCTTGAGGGCGCTGAGATAATCCTCAGTGACAACCACGGCCTCAGCTCTAACAATCGGTCCCGGCGCTGCTGCATATGCAGGAGCTGGGTAGCCGTAGCCAGCCCACTTCGGTAGTTGATTTCTCGTAGCACGGCCCAGCCAGCCAAGGCGGGAACCCAGCAGCAATCGGCCTTGTTTACGAGAATACCAGATGGGTACGCCCGCAAGATGTACTTGCAGATCAACTCCTTTTGTAAGGAGTAGTTTGAACAGTGTCTCTTGCTCATACAGCGGCCACTCGGTTAGCGGCTTAGCGTCATCGGGCCAGGGCATGAATGCCTTCTGATCAGGTATACGGCCAAGCACGGCATGCGTTTTAATCTGGACACCACCCTGGTTACAGCGGTGGCACCAGGCCGTCCAGCGGTCAGGTAGATTCTTGACTGTCAGCGCGGCGGTCGTTTCGGTGCGGTGTCGCACGCGAGCAGACTGGCCAACCGCGAGACGCTGCGCATGGTGCAGCCACTCGGCAGTTGGCAGGGCCATTACAGGACAGCCATAGTCAGGTAGATCGACAGCGCGCTGCCCAGTGCCTGTACACCGAGCACGATGCAGATGGCACGATACAGGTTCTTGCGCTTGGTCACTTCGGTCAGGCGTCCGGTGGCCCAGGCAAGGCCCTTGCGCTCCAGTTCCAGATCGTAGCGTGCTAGCCGGAGTTTGTACTCGGCCGCGCCACAGCGAGTGCTGAACTCTGTAAGCTCGGCGCGCACCCGGCGAAACTCATCACGCCGATGATTGAGCAGGGCAGTCAACGAGGCAGTACGCTCGGCAACTGCGGCCTCGATAGCAGCGTCCTGATTCTCCTGCAACGCCTTGAGTTTAGCACCCAGCGCCTCCAGGGTGCGTGCCTTGCTTTGCAGCGCAGCACGCGCCGCGCTCGCCTTGCTCAACTTCGACTTGCTCATGTCGGTTGCTCCTGTTTTGAAGTGGGAGTGCAGCGCTGGACCAGCTCATTGTACTCATCGACCAACGCCTGATCGAGTGCCAGGCGCGGACGTGCCGAGGTACGGGATGCCAGGTAGCCGCCCAGCTCGTCGCGTCGTGCTTCGTCGTGCTGCTGACGGGTGCGTGGGGCGGGCGGCTTCAAGAAGCTAAGCACACGATCCTCTAGTCCGCTGTAGTCCATATCGAAGGGCATTGGCTGCCTCTTGATACGCGGCTTTGTATCCACCATGGGCAATGTATAGAGGAAGTCTGCTAACTGCGGGCCAGGGAAACGGTCGCGCGGCTTGGTGAACAGCACGCCACTATCACACAAGCTACGCAGCGTGGCGCTGAGCTTCTCGGTAGCATCCTGCGCTACCTTACTGTGGTCAACCGGCTTGGGCAGCAGCTTACGCGACACGCGGGTGGCCACGAGGCGCCACATAGAGTGCTCATCGTAAAATACGGGTGACCAGAATGGTCGCTTACCAGTACCCGCGAAGATGCACGGGTACTGCGTGCGCGTCCCGCCGCGTCCACTATTGTATGCGCCCGCCCATGGGCAACAACCTGAGTGGCGCTATCCCCTGCCATCAGGATGAAACGCGCATCCTTGGGAAGCGCAGTAAGTGCGTCAGCACCTTGCCACAGATCGGGGAGGCTGATGCGCCACGCCTGCCCTTGAACCTCAACAACGTCACCTGCTTTAATTGCTTGCATAAACACCTCGCATGTTAGTCCGCTATAGCACACCGAGACCCGCCCGGTGTGCTATCACTGCTTAACGCGCTACTTAAGCGTCGGCTTGTTCTTCTTGCTCGGCCACCGCTTCTTCGACAGGCTTGCTGACGCTGGTAACTTGGCCAGCCGACAGGACATAGACCTGGGTATCGAAGCCGCTGCCGACAGTCACCTTGATCGCCTTACCGGTGTCGGTGTCGGACACGCCCAGCACCAGACCGCCTTCGATCACGACAGCCTTCTCGCCACGGCCCACGGTAGCGTTGACCCGATCACCGGCTTGCACGTTGGCGACGGCTTGCAGCGCTTCGTAGTCGGCTTTCAGAGTGTTGTACTGCTCGGTGTCGGCGTTGATACGCTCGACCAGTTGGTTGATACGCTTGAGCAGCTTCTCGGTGGCGGTCAGTTTCACGGTAGCGGTCGGGGTTGCTTGGTTGGTATCGGTCATGGTGTATCTCCTTTGCTATGGTGGGTTGCTGGTGGGCTAGGCCAGCGGGTTGCCCAAGGTGAAGCGGTCTAGCTAGTGATCAGAAAGCCATCAGGGCGCGCAAGCTGCGGCCATGCTTGTGACGCATGGCGCGCCACTCCTTACGGCTGTAGCCCATGCGGTGCAGGCCGCGCTTGAGTGCTGCGCCTTCGCGGTGCTCTTTATCGGATAAGGTGCGCCCGTGTTGGTTGCTGACACGGAAAGGTCGCCCGAACGTCTGCGGGATAGCGCAGCAGAGGGCAATCAGTGCGCGGATGCCTCGGCCAAGGTTAAGCATTGCTGGTCTCCATTGTCAGGTTAAGGGCAGCCGGTGCAGGTGCAACGACATAGGGTGCCTCGCCGCGCATGCCGCTGCTGGCCATGAGCGCCTCGGGTACAGCGGGCGCCGCTGGCTTGACGCGGCCCGCCAGCCCTTCCAGTTCGGCCAGGGCAGCGGGATCAGACACTTGACCGGCTTTCTTGGCGCGGCCCAGCAGGCTCTGCAAGGCGGCATACAGGTCGAAGCACTGGTCAGGTGCCTTGTCGGGCTTGAAGTCGAACCAAGGGCGCTGCTCGGCACCCTCAAGGAACGTCTGCCGGGCACGGTCGAAGTTGAACGGCGCTTCCTTCTTGTTTGGGCCAGTGTTGGCGACTACCTTGGCGTGCATCAGCAGCCACTCGCTGAGCGCACTGCGACGGCTGCCCTTGGGCATGCTGCGGTACAGGCGGTTGATCACGGTCACGTCACCGTGCAGCTCGACGTGGTGGATAGCAGACAGGCCGACGAATTGGATGTAGTCATCCAGGGCCTTGCCTTGCGTGGCGATGGTATCACAGGCATCGTTGAGCGCTTGCGCACCCTGTAACAGCTTGTCGAGAACGGTCATAGCTACCTCATGAGTTGGATGAATGTCACCGGCCCTGGCTTAGTGTGCTCAGGGCGTTTCTTGCGCGGTCGGGCGGCACGCTCTGCTTTGATTGTGGCCTCCCGTGCCAGGATACCCTGGCGTTCGGCCCGCGTTGTTGAGTACGTGCAAAGCTCCGTGCCTACCGCTGCCCGTCCGCCGTTACTGGTCCGCACGGATGGACCAGCCCGGCTTATAGTGCCGGCCTGCCAAGCATGCGTTGAACCCGGCGTCGATCAGGTCGGCCTCCAGCGCGGTGGCCTCATCGATCAGGTTCACCTTGCAGGCAAGCCCCACGATACCGTCAGCGGTGTGCTCGACCGGCGTGGTCAGTTGGTCGAAGCCTTGGAGGCCAAGGTCGGCCTCAACTTGGCTCAGTGGCTGTCCCGGCAGCCAGGCTACAACGGTAATGCTCTCATGCTTTTGCATAGTACACCTCAGCTTCTTGTGCGACGAATGCCGCTTGGTCGGTAGGAAACTCGCCATGCTTGTCGAAGTATTCCGACTGGCCTTGCGTGTCCGCCATGTAAACAGCCCAGCACCAGCGCTTCTCATCGTCGGTCAGGGCGTGGAATTGCGGCACGGTGGCGAGCCACTGCCACACCAACGGGTGCAGCTTGGTCTCACCGGCGCTATCAAATTCACAGTTGTACAGCAGGTGGCCCATGTCGTGAATGAAGCGGAACCACGCATTGTCTGCTGGCAGCTCATAGACGGTATGGTCGCTAAAGTCGCTCGACACCCGTAGGATGCCGGTGTCCTTAACCTTGCGGCGCACCTGCTCAAGCTCGCCCACTGCACCTGTAATCTGGTATGGCTGACCCGGCGTCACCCGTGGGCAGCTATGGTTGAGCGGCAGGCCGACATGACACAGCGCTTCCGTCAACGGATACGCGGCACAGCGGTACAGTATCGACAGGTGGTACGCGGCCTTGCTGATTTCTTGGCGCATGATAGAACTCACTCGGTTTACACGAAAGTTATGCGGGAGTGCGGGCCGTCGGCCTGCCCTTGTTCAACTACGGGGTCACAATGGCGCAGCATAACAGACACCCGCTGCCATTGCGTGTTCAATGCGTGGCCGTGCCAGCATAGCACGAGGATCATACGGGCAACCATCCATCGCGGTAGCCTATGAGGAGGATACACGCCAACATGAAGACATAAGCGGCTATGCGGTCGGTCAGTTCCACGATGCACCCACCTTACGCAGCTCACTGCGCTGGGTCTGGCGGTCGCGCTGCTCAAGGCGGCGCTGTTGCTTGATCAGATCACCCTCACTACGAAGGCGGACGGGTTTCTTGAGTGGTTCGACGTTGCGCATGCTATTTCCTCGGTTAGGAATGCACACAGTAAAGCGCAGATTCCAGACTCGACTTATACAGCGTACGGAATGGTCTGCGCTTTCTTTGTACACTCGGCAGGCGGCGTGGTCTACCGGGGTCGGGCTTACCTGCTAAGGGCCGTTCAACCTTACCGCCTGCGTCGTACCGGCGTTGCCGGTCTATTTGTGCAGGCACTATGCGACGTAGTGCGCGGCCTGTTGTCCCGATTGTGTTACCGGCCCTCATGTCCGGCGCGCTTATCATCTAACGCAGTGGCGGTACTCACTACCGCACGATCAATCGCCATTGCTTCCACTTGTATTGCATGCTACAGACTCCGGCCCAGTCGATAAAGAGCGTAAGCGGCGGTCAACTGTACCATCGCCCAGCCAACGGCGCATACCATGTCCACCACCAGATAGAACACTTCCAGCATGTAGCCTCCTAGAACCGATGCACTCGGCCCAGCTTAGATGCGAGCCTACGAATAGCGGCCACCTTGAAGGCCTGCTCACCGTGAGGCAGTGAAGGCTTGCGCATGAATCGGTGCGCAGCCATGCTCAGCCGACTGCGCAGCCCGCCCGGCTCGTACAGGTCGGCCATAAGGGCGCTAAATTGCATGCTTGCATTCATCGTTTACACCATACGCGCTTTCAATGTCACCGTTGCACTCACAGCACTGCAAGGGTGCGCCCTCCCAGTGAGTATCGACACCAGCCGCAGCCCAGCTCCCGGCGTGGCGGGTATCCGCGCTGATCAGCTTGTACTCTTTCCGAGCGCAGGCGGCGCACATAGTCTCACCGTCTCGCATGATGAGAACTTGCGGGTAGCCATGCGGCATAGGCTGGCGGATAAACTGGCGGACTTGTTGCATGATGGCATTCATCGGGTACACCCTGCTGCGTTGAGTTTGCTTTGCACACGGCGGGCATCGCACTTGCCGCGCACCTTGATCTTGCCGTGCCCCTTCTGACCAAGGAAGAACTCACCCAGCGCGCCCTGGCGCTTAGGGATCACCTGATCATTCATCGCCCGGCGCTGCTTACGTGCGTCGGGATTGTTCGCAGCCAACAACGCGGCAATCTTGTTGTCGCGCTTGTCGATCCTACTGTACCGCTGGCGCTGGGCCAGGAATTCAGCGTGAGTGCAGGGCTTTGCAGCTTGCATGGTATCACCATTGATTGCGTGGATAGCTTGCTTGAAGCGCCTAGAGGGACGTGATGGCCGCTGTAGGTGGTGCCCGTTGTCTAGCCCAGCATTGGGCGTCAACTAAGCGCTTCAAGGAAGCTATCGGCAGGCGGGTACGCTACTGGCGTCAACCCGGACTGCTTTCGCATTCCTACCATGATCCCACTGCACTACCGTGGACGGATGGCCCGCTCGACTCTATTCTTGTATGGCGCAGAGTCTCAGCGCGCCAGCCCTTTCTTGCAACCATCAGGGCATTTGTATCGTCCAGCTTTCTCAGACCCACCTGTCACAGCTTCGCTGGTACTCACCTTCTTATCCGATCATTGTCGGTACAGTTCGCATCCTGCTGGCCCGTTTGCCTTGTGCATCCTACCGCTTGCGCAGCGGTTGTCAACCTTACCCGTGACATCCGTTCGGGTTGACCGTGTTACTGTTGGGCATCTTACCTCGACTTGCAGCCCGTGTCAAGCACATCGTGTTGGTTGGCTACTTGATCCTGAAAGCCTCGCCAGTGCTACCCTTATTACCTATCTTTCACCAGCGCTACCATAAGGTGGCTAATCGCTTACACTGGCTGAGCCTAGCATCCCGAGGGAGTTGCTGCTAGGGCTTGGCGACCATGTTAGCGTCGCCTTTGTAGCTTGTCAAGCGCTGTGAACTATTCGTTCGATTTGAGGTCCCATCTACAGGGTCACTCCAGCCCGCCAAGCATTCGCTATCGGGTTTGCCCTCGAACTACCTAACCAGCTAACTTGACGCCTTACATTCTACAGCTTTTCTCTAACTTGTCAAGACTGCTGTAGTGTAGCGCCTATCGCAAGGCGCCGCTGCAAGTGTAACTGAGCAGTTGCGATGGGTGTACACTGTGGATACACTTACCATCACGCCACACGCTGAATGCTACCGGGCTGTAGCGTACCTCTAGCTCACCGGATAGGCTAAGCAAGGGCGCGGTGCTGGTAAAGATCACAACGTGACTGCAATGTTTGACTATTTGCATGGTAGTGCTTCCTCAGTGGATACACTACAGCAGTCTCGACTTGTTAAAGAGCGGTGCAGCCTGTTACGTCTCGCATTATACAGCATCCGCTTGGCTTGTCAATCCCGATTAGCTCGCGCCGTACCGTTACCAACTGTGAGTGCAGGGCGTGTACCGTTGCCCACCTTACCCTGACCCCTAGTCAGGCTGCACCCACTTGCCTTGCTTGGTTGTCACTCTAGCGATACCCGCCTAGCATGTCAACCCTTACCGCTTACGCCTTGCATTACTGCCTGGCATGGTGCTCATCTTATCGGTATAGGCTTAGCACGTCAAGCGGTATCTGTAGGAATACCACCTAGGCTAGAGACCTAGTGCCGCGTGGCTTCCGATAAAGTCACATAATATAGAGAGAGGCGAGAGACAAGCGCAGCGCAGGCTATGGCTGAGCGACCCACGCCAGGGGCACCAGTAGGTAGCACTAGAGCAATACGCATAGCAGTACGCAGGATGCTCGCAGGATACGCAGTAGGCACAAGGTAAGGCAGCATAGGCAAAGGGTAAGGCATAGCGAAAGGGTAAGCCCACCACACCGACATAGGCAAAAGGGTATGCCCCCACCCTCGCACCCAGCACCACACAGCAGCCAACCTGAGCTAACCAATAGCAGCACCCCGGCACTACCTACCGATACGCAGTAGCCCACCCAGCATCCCGCCGTAGGCGGATCACTATAGCTACTGGCTCAGGCCGCACCGCACACAACACTTGACACTAGGCTACGCTGCTGTACACTACAGGCTACAACCAAGGGCAACGGCAGGTACACAACGCAGCATCCTAGGCGATGATAGCACGACGCTGCGAGAGGCAGGGGCCATGGGGGAAGGCCGGGTTGGATTGGGTCGGAGACCCTCGCGTACGAGTATAACGAATTTCAGTGCGTATGCCACTCCACATCTAGCCTCCGCATCCAACCACGTATCAGCCCACGAGCTACACGTCAACTCACGTCGAATCTCCAGCACAACCACACAGCAACCACGACAGGCATCGCAACACAACCCAGGGCCATGCCCAGCATAAACGCAATCATGCTTCCTCCAGAAACGCAGAAAGGCCGAGCGCCCGAAGGCACCCGACCAAGGTGTAGTTACATGTCGTCCAGTTCTTCAAACTCGAAGTAGTACACGGCCGACGTAGTGCCTGTGACCAGAATCTCGAAGAAGTAATCACCAGCAGGCAGTAGTCGAACGTTCGTGTCGATGTTGTCGATGCTTACACCTTGACCGTTACCAGCGTTACCGCGCAGCAGCTCACGCTCAGTACCGCCGGTGAATGTACCACCAGCGCTAACGATGTT
>LNFM01006399.1_pt1 | contig 41742 bp, 44 predicted proteins | sample 596031 | NCBI WGS metagenome assembly LNFM01 (sample SAMN04254537, study PRJNA301005) | activated carbon metagenome | isolation source: dual media filters at the Ann Arbor, Michigan drinking water treatment plant | place: USA: Ann Arbor
TTGTTGCGCTGGCCCAGGAACGCCGGGATGGCGATCGCGGCCAGCAGGCCGATGATGATGACCACCACGAGGAGCTCGATGAGGGTGAAACCCTCCTGGCCCCTGCGGCGGCGGAGTCGCTCAAGCATGTGTCTCCTCCATGAGAACGTGACGTCCGCGAGCCTCCTGCCCGTGACGCGGGCTCTCGCGGTTCACACCCATCATCGAGCGACATGGGCATTCCCTTTAGGAGCGCTCCACCTTCGCGCCCGCACCCCGTCCGGACGCCCCCCGCGCAGGGGCGCCCGGACCCGCGCTCAGGCGGGCCGGCGCCCCACGCCGAAGAGCTTCACGAAGGCGTACTCGAAGCCCCGGGGGCCGGCCGCGTCGACCACGCCCTGCATCACCCGCTCGCCGTGGGCGGCGGCCTCGGCCGGGTCCAGATCCGCCGACAGGTGGCTCGCCACGGCGTTGATCCGCGCGAGGTACGCCTCGGGGACGGCGCGTCGCACGCGCCGCTCCTCCCACACGTCGACCACCTCGAGCCCCGCCTGCTCCATGTAGTCGGCGAGCTGGCCCGCGGAGCGGTGGATCAGCGGGAAGACCTCCAGCCACGCCTGCGGCACGGCCGGCTCGATGCCCTCGAGGACCCGGCGGAACTCCTCGTCGGTGCCGGTCCCCGCCGCGAGGATGCCCAGCACCCCGCCGGGGCGCAACCGGCGGGCCATCGCCTCCACCGCGGCGGGCTTGTCGGGGAACCAGTGGAACGCCATCCCGCTCACGACGGCGTCGAACGCGCCCTCGGGCACCGGCATCTCGTGCACGCCCGCCTGGATCAGCGTCGCCTCGGCCGACAGCCCGGTGAGCTTCTCGCGGAAGCGCTCCAGCATCCCGGCCGAGGGGTCGACGCCGGTCACGCGGGCGGTGCCGAAGCGGGAGACCATCTCCTCGCTGACGAAGCCGGTGCCGCACCCGACGTCGAGGATCTCGTCGTAGCGGCCGGGGGGCAGCGCGGCCACCAGTCGCGCGGCGCCCTGACGGTTGTGCAGCAGCACCTCGTCGTACTCCTCGGCGGCGCGGTCGAAGCCCTCGCCCACCTCGCGGCCGTCACCCATGTCGCGTCTCCCTCGTCGGAACCGTGGCGGAAGCCCTCCGGGACGGACCGGCGGCAGGGCGGGCTCCGTCTCGTCCTGCAAGACCTTCTAAGCTACAGGGGTGCCCGGCACCTACACCCTCGTGACCGACGGCGCCTGCACCGGCAACGGGACCGACGACTCCCGCGGCGGCTGGGCGGCGATCCTCACCGCACCCGACGGCGCCGAGACGGTGCTCACCGGCGGCGAGTACCCCTCCACCAACAACCGCATGGAGCTGATGGGGGCGCTGGAGGGCCTCGCCGCGGCGCCCGAGGGCGCGGAGGTGAGGCTGGTGACCGACTCGAGCTATCTCGCCAACGCCATATCCAAGGGCTGGCTCGCGGGATGGCAGCGCAAGGGCTGGCGCACCGCGAGCAAGCAGCCGGTCGCCAACCGCGACCTCTGGGAGCGGATGATCGTGGAGCTCGCGCGCCACCGCGCGGTGACCCCCCAGCTGGTGCGCGGGCACGCCGGGCACGAGGCGAACGAGCGCGCCGACCGCCTCGCGGTGGAGGCCGCGCGCGACGCCGAGCCGCGCCGGGCGGCGCCCCCGCCGCCCGACCCTCCCCCGGCGCGCCCCGCCCCTCTCGTCGCCGGCCAGGAGCAGCTCGGCCTCGATCTCTGAGGAGCCCCGCACGCTGGTCGTGGGGCCCGGCGCGATCGGGGGCTTCGTGGCGGCGCGCCTGGCCGGGGCGGGCCGCCCGGTGTCGGTGCTGGCACGGGGGCGGACGCTGGAGGCGCTGCGCGCCGGGCCGATGACGCTCGTCGATGACGGGACGACGCGGACGGTGCGGCTCCAGGCCGTGGCAGATCCCCGGGAGGTCGCCCCCGTCGCCCTCGCGGTGGTCTGCGTGAAGGGCTTCGACACCGAGGAGGCCGCCCGCACCCTGGCCCCGGCGCTCGCCCCGGGCGCCGTGGTCCTGTCGCTCCAGAACGGCGTCGACAACGCCGCGGCGCTGGCCCGGTTCCTGCCGGGCGCCGCGGTGGGCGGCGTGGCGGTGTACCTGGGGTGCCAGAGGCTCGCGCCGGACCACGTGGTGCGACGGGCCGGCCGCGACCCGTCGACCGGCCGCCTGCGCGACCTGCTGGCGGGAGGGGGCGCGGGCCCCGCGGGCGCCGCACTGGCGGGCCTCGGGGCGGCCATCGGGGTGCCGGTCCGCGTCGACGACGACCCGGCGCCGGCGCTCTGGACCAAGCTCGTGGCCAACGTCTCCCTCAACACCGTCACCGCCCTCGGCCGGGCCCGCGTGGGCGCCGTGCTCGCCGACCCGCGGGCCGTCTCGCTGATGCTGGATCTCGGGCGCGAGGCGGTCGCCGTGGCGCGGGCGGCGGGCGTCGAGATCGACCCGCGGGCCGCGGAGGACTACGTCGCCGGCGCCCGGCGCCGCCTGCCCCCCACCGGGGGCTCCTCGACGCTCTTCGACCTCGAGCAGGGCAGGCGCCTCGAGCGCGAGGCGCTGGTCGGGACCGTCGTCCGCGAGGGGGCGCGCCTGGGTGTGGACGTCCCCGTCAGCCGGGCCTGCGACGCGCTGCTGCGCCTGCTCGCCCCCCCCGTGCGATGACCGGCGCCCGGGGCGGGGTCAGGGGCCCGCGGCGGGCCTCCGGATCAGGGTGACCGTCAGCTCGAGCGTGCGCGCGCCCCGCCTCACCCCCACCTCGACCGCGTCGCCCGGGCCCCGCCCGGCGAGCACCGCCGCAAGGCCCGCGTTGCTCGGGACGGGCGTCCCGTCGATGCTGACGATCACGTCCTCCGGGCGCAGGATGCCGGTCGCCGGGCCGGTCGCGAGCACGCCCTCGAGGCGCACCCCTCCGGGGACGTCCTGGCCGACGATGCCCAGGTAGGGCAGCCCCGCGTCGCCGGTGTCGATGATGGCCAGGGCGGTGCGGCGCACGACGTCGGAGGGGACGGCGAAGCCGATGCCCTCGTTGCGCCCGCCCTCGGTGGCGATCTGGGTCGCGACCCCCACCACGCGCCCCGACAGATCGAGCACGGGCCCGCCGGAGTTGCCGGGGTTCAGGGCCGCGTCGGTCTGGATGACGCCGGTGATCGCGAAGCCGTTCGGCGAATCGATCTGGCGGCGCAGACCGGAGACGATCCCGCTCGACAGCGAGCCCTGCAGCCCGAAGGGGGCCCCGATCGCCACCACCGGGTCGCCCACGCTCAGCCCCGCCGAATCGGCGAAGGCCAGTGGGCGCACGTCCCCGGCCGGTACGTCGAGCTCGAGCACGGCGAGGTCGACCGAGGGCTCGACGCCCCGCACGCGCGCGCCCACGCGCCGGCCGCCGATGGACACCACCACCGTCTCGTCCTCCCCGACGACGTGGGCGTTGGTGACCACGTGGTCCTCGTCGTCGATCAGGAAGCCCGAGCCGGTGCGGCCGTCGGCCGAGACCGCCACCACCGCCGGCGACGCGTCGCGGTAGATCGCGCGCACGTCGGCCACCGCAGCCGCGCCGTCACCGGCGCGCGCCAGGCTCACTCCGCTCACCGCCCCGAGGCCGATGAGCGCGAGCGCCGTCACCAGGCCGCCCACCGCCGCCGCCAACACCACGACCCTGATCGCATCCGTGCGTCGCCGTCCCATCCGCGCCTCCCTGGCTCTGCGACTCAACACGGCCAGTGTGCGAGCCCCCGGGGGCCGGCGCACCGTCCGCGCGCGGGGTGACCGGCCCCCCCGCGCGACCAGTTCCGGCGCCGGGGCGCGCGCCCGCCGAGCGCCTACACTGACCCTGTGCCCCGCGAGACGCGCAGCCCCGCATGAGGTCGACCTATCGCCTGGGGCGCGTCGCCGGCATCGAGGTCGGCCTCAACTGGAGCGTCCTCGGGCTCCTCGCGCTCCTGATGTGGACGCTCGCGACCGGCATCTTCCCCACCACCAACCCGGGTCTCGGCGACAACACCCACTTCGCGATGGCCGTGGTCGCGTCGCTCGGCTTCTTCGCCTCGATCCTGCTCCACGAGCTCGGCCACGCGTTGCAGGCGCGGCGCGAGGGCATGCAGATCGAGGGGATCACCCTCTGGCTGTTCGGCGGCGTCGCGCGCTTCGCCGGGATGTTCCCCTCGGCCGGCGCCGAGTTCCGCATCGCCGCCGCCGGACCGGCCGTCTCGGCCCTGCTGGCCGGGGGCTTCGTGGGCGCGGCGCTGGTCCCCGGGATCCCGTCGGCCGTCGACGGCGTGTCGAGCTGGCTCGGGTTCATCAACCTGGCCCTGCTGATCTTCAACCTGATCCCGGCGCTGCCCCTCGACGGCGGGCGGATGCTGCGCGCCGCCCTGTGGGCCCGCTCGGGCGACCTGACGAAGGCCACCGTGAGGGCGGCCGGCACGGGGCGGTTCCTGGCGATGGGCCTGATCGGGCTCGGCGTCGTGATGATCGTCATGGGCGACGGGTTCAGCGGGATCTGGCTCGCCTTCATCGGGTGGTTCGTGCTGCAGGCGGCGGGTGCCGAGGCCCGGTACGTGCAGGGCCCGGGGCCCGGCGCGATGAGGGTGCGCGACATGATGACCACCGACCCGCTCACCACCTCGCCCGGGGCCACCCTCGAGGAGGTCGCCGCGCTCGGCCGCGACGGGGACCGCTACGACGCCTATCCGGTGACCGAGGACGGGCGCGTGCTCGGCCTGCTGCCGCTGCGCGCGCTCCAGCAGGTGCCGCGCGATGAGTGGGCGCACCGCCGGGCCGGCGAGTTCACGCTGGAGGGCCCCGACGCCCCCGCGGTGACGATCGAGGACACCCTCGCCGGCGCCCTGGCCGCCCTCCAGGCGGCCCCGGTGCAGAGCGCGCTGGTGCTCGACGGCGACCGGCTGGCGGGGCTCCTGCGGGTCGCCGACATCGAGGACGCGCTCCTGCCGGGGACCGGCCGCGCGCCGACCCCCGCCTCAGGCGGCTGAGGACTAGTGGAGCGTCCACCAACGTTGCTGGTGTTCTGGCCGCGAAAATCCCGCGGGGCAAGGACGCAGGGAGATCGCATAGCTGAGGCTATGCAGCGAGCCAGAACCCGGCGAAGGTTGGTTGACGCTCCACTAGACCGACTCCAGCCGGTCGCGGAGCGCCTCGAGGCCGGCCGTCATGACGCCGCCCAGGCGCGCCTCGATGTCGTAGCCCTCCACCTCGGAGGTCGCGGTCTGGCGCCACAGCACCCGCGAGCCGCCCGGCGCATCCTCCACGCGCACCGTCGCGCGGTGGCTCGTGAGCCCCGGGATCCCCTCGACGACCGTGTAGGAGTACGACCGGGCCAGGTCGTCGCGGTCGATCAGGCGCTCCACCAGCACGGCGCCGTTGCCCATCGTCGCCCGGCGGACGTCGCCGGTCACCTCGCACGCCACGACCGGCCCGAACCACTCGTGCACCCGGGCCGGATCGCCGGCGAGCGCCCATGCGACGCGCGGCGGCACCGCCACGTCGACGCCCACCTCGAAGTCGTTCGCCATGCCACGCCCCCGTGATCGCCCTCAGGTCGGGCCCCAGACTACCCGGGGGTCGCCCCTCCGCGGTCGGAGCGCGCCTGCGCGATGGCCTCACGGAACCGCAGGTGCCGGAGCATCAGGGCCAGGCAGGTGAGCCCGAGCGCCGCGTTGGCGGCGAGGAGCGTCAGCTCCATGCCGGCGCTGAAGGCGAGGACGTCCGTGCGCCCGGCGCTGCCCGCGAGCATCACCACGAGCAGGGCCTGCTTGGGGCCGAGGCCCCCGGGCGTTGCCGGGAAGAGGCCGCCGAGGCTGCCCGCCACCTGCACGATGAGCGCGTTCTCGAGTGTCGCGGGGATGCCGAACGCCGACAGGAAGAAGAGGGCCCCGCCGACCCGGCAGCACCAGCCGAGGGCCTGATAGGCCGCCACCGAGCGCAGGTAACGACCCGGGGTGCGCAGGATCGTCAGGCCGCGGCCGAACTCCTGCCAGAACGCGCGCACGCGCCGCACGAGGAAGAGCGCCGCGACCGTCAGGACGACCAGCACCCCGAGGGTGATCCAGGGATGCGCGAGCGCGAGCGAGAGGTCGAAGGCCGGGACCCGCGGGAGCCGCAGGCCCGGGAGCACGCCCGCCCACAACGCCCACACGAGCAGGCTGCTCGCCACGACGAAGTCGAAGAGGGTCTCCGCCACGAGCGAGCCCGCGAGCGCCGGATAGCGTGCGGTGGGCGCCGAGCGCTTGACCAGGAAGACCTTCACGACGTCCCCGGCGCGTGCCGGGATCGCGGTGTTGACGCCGACCCCGGCGCAGTAGGCGCCGAAGGCTGTCCGGTAGCGGATCCGCTCGTCCGGCAGCGCCGCGCGCAGGATCGCCTGCCAGGCCCGCGACCGCAGTGCCAGGTTGACGACACCGAGGCCCACCGCGGCGGCGAGGAAGCCCCAGTGCACGGCGGCGAGGCGCTCGCCGAACGCCTGGACGGCGTCGGCGAAGGCACGGATCGAGTCCATCACACGTCTAGCGTGTCAGGAGGTACGCGGCCCCCGCGGCCAGGAGGTTCGGACGGCGCTCCGCGCGGCGCGGCGCGGCGCCTCCGTCGAGGTCGAGGAGGCGGCGCTCGCCGATCCGCAGGCCCTCGGCCGCGGCGAGGTCCTCGAAGTCGCGCAGGGTGCACAGATGGATGTTCGGCGTCTCGTGCCAGGGGTAGGGCAGCGACCGGCTCACCGGCATCCGCCCGCGGGCGCCGAGGTAGGCGCGCACCCGCCAGTGGCCGAAGTTGGGGAAGGACACGACGCCCACCCGGCCGACGCGCATCATCTCGCGCAGCACGCGCGCCGGGTGGCGGGTGGCCTGCAGCGTCTGCGACAGGACCACCACGTCGAAGGACGCGTCGTCGAAGTCGGGCAGCCCGGCGTCGATGTCGGCCTGCACCACCGGGATGCCGCGCGCGATGCAGGCGTGGAAGGCGTCCGGGGAGACCTCGACGCCCTGCCCCCGGCAGCCCTGCACGCCGATCAGCTCGGCCAGCAGGTCGCCGTCGCCGCACCCGAGGTCGAGCACCCGGGAGCCTCCGGGCACCATCGAGGCCACCACCGCCAGGTCGGGCCTCACCGGGACCGCTCCCGGAACGCGCGGTCGAGGAAGCCCGCGACCGTGCGGTGGTACTCGGGCACCTGGAGCAGGAACGAGTCGTGGCCGTAGGGCGACTCGATCTCGCGGAAGGTCACCTGGGCGCCGTGCGCGGCGAGGGTGCGCACGATCTCGCGCGAGTGCGAGGTGTCGAAGCGCCAGTCGCTGTCGAACGACATCACGAGGAAGCGCGTGGCGGTGCGCTCGAGCGCGCGGGTCGTCACGGCCGGATCGGCGAACGCGTCGAAGTAGTCCATCACGCGCGACAGGTAGAGGTAGCTGTTGGCGTCGAAGCGCTTGAGGAACGCCGCGCCCTGGTACTGCAGGTAGCTCTCGACCTGGAAGTCGACGTCGAACCCGAACCGCGGCACGTCGGCGTCCTGGATGCGCCGCCCGAACTTGCGCCGCATCGACTCCTCGGAGAGGTAGGTGATGTGCGCCAGCATGCGCGCCACCGACAGGCCGCGGTCCGGCGCGGAGCCGTTGCCGTAGTAGTCGCCGCCGCGGAAGTCGGGGTCGCCCATGATCGACTCGCGCGCCACGGCCGAGAAGGCGATGTTCTGCGCCGAGAGGCGGCTGCTGGCGCAGATGATCAGCGCGGCGCCGAGCTCGTCGGGCGCGTCGAGTGCCCACTGGAGCACCTGCATCCCGCCCAGCGAGCCGCCGATGGCGGCCAGCGGGCGCTCGATCCCCAGGTGCGCGGTGAGGGCGCGGTGCACGCGCACCAGGTCGCGCACCGTCATCAGGGGGAACCGCAGCCCGTAGGGCCGGCCGGTTGCCGGATCGATCGACGACGGCCCGGTGGTGCCCTGGCACCCACCCAGCAGGTTGGCGCAGACCACGAAGAGGCGGTCGGTGTCGAGCGGGCGCCCGGGCCCGATGATCGTGTCCCACCAGCCCTTGCGGGACGGGTCGTCGTGATGGCCGGCCGCGTGGGCGTCGCCGGTGAGGGCGTGGCAGACGAAGACGGCGTTCGCGCGGTCCTCATCGAGGGTGCCGTAGGTCTCGAAGGCCACCTCGACGGGCCCGAGGGTCGCTCCGGAGTCGAGCGTCAGCGGACGCTCGGCGGTGAAGAGGACGACCCTCTGCGTCTCGACCCGTCCCAAGGAAGCCCCCACGGCGCGGGGCAAGCTATTCGGGCGTCCCGGGAGTGTCAACGTGTCTATCCTTGCCGCCATGGAGAAGGGCACCAGCGTGACACGCCTCGACCACGGGTCGCCCGAGCGCTTCGTGGGGCTGCGGCGCGCGCTGGGCGTGTCGACCTTCGGGATGAACCAGATCGTGCTCCGTCCCGGCGAGCGCGGCCGCATCCACGCCCACGCCCGCCAGGAGGAGGTCTTCGTCGTGCTGCGCGGCACCCTCACCATCGAGATCGAGGGGGAGGCCCGTGACCTGGAGGCCGACGACGTGATCCGGATCGCCCCGGAGCTGCGCCGCAGGATCCTCAACCGCGGCCCCGGCGACTGCAGCGTGATCGCGCTCGGGGGCGCGACGGCGCACGACGGCCGGGACGGGTTGGCCTACGCGGACTGGGACGACTCCGACCCGCGCCCGCCCCAGGAGGTCCCGCTGCCCGACGACCTCCCCGCCTCCGAGCTGCGTTCCGCCTGACGCCCCGGGCCCCGGCGCGCGCCGGGGGCCGCGGGGATCACTTGGCAGGGGCGTCGCCCTCGGCGCCAGGGTCCTTGATCGCGTCGACGGCGGCCTTCGCCTTGTCGGTGAGGCTCCCCTCGCCGGTGGCGATGTCCTTCAGCTCCATGGCGTCCTCCTTGAGGGAGTCCATCCCGCCACGGTCGTCGATCAGCTTCTTGGCCTGGTCGGTCAGCTTGCCGATGTCCACGGTTGCCTCCTGGCGGCGTCGTCCGGTCGGAGGGGACCCTAACCGTCCACGAGGCCCACGGTGGGCACGAGCTCACAGGTCACGAGGCCCGAGCGCGCGGTGGCCCGCTCCACCACCGGCCAGAGCCGCACCATCTCGCCGGGGCGGGCCAGCAGGGTGACCAGCACCGGGGAGGAGCGGCGCACCGACAGCAGCCGCTCGGCATGCGCGCCCCCGTCGCCGGAGTGGCCGCGGACGCCGCGCAGGGCCGTCGCCCCGGGAGCGTGCGCGGCGCGCAGGTCGTGGATCAGGGCCACGTGGAAGGGGCGCGCGCCCTCGCCCTCCCCCTCTCCGCCGGTCACGGTGAGGCGCTGCCAGAGCTCCATGCCCGCGTCGTCGCGGTGCGGCACCGTGGGCAGCGGCCCGACCGGGGCGCCGTCGCGGCGCAGGATGCTCACCCGCTCCAGGGTCACCGCGTGCCGCCCGGCGATCGCGCGGACCACCGGCAGCGCCCGGGCGACGCGGTCGGCCGCCCCGACGGCGACGACCATGGCCGGGACGCCCCGGTTGCGCGACAGCACCCGCGCACGGCGCCGCTCGCCCAGGATCACCCCGTCCACGCCGATCAGGACGATCGCCCCCGCCAGGCCGGCGTCGCGCAGGGCGTCCGCGACGGCCTCGGGCACGGTCCGGCCCCCGTGGTCCTCCCCCCGGCCGCAGTAGACGGTCAGCTTCGCCTCGTCGCCGGTCCAATTGGACGCCGTGCCGTCGTCCAATTGGACCCCGGGAAGCGCGACCCGCTCGAGGGTGACCAGCCCCCTCGGCAGCAGCGCCTGCACCTCGGCCGCCAGGGGGACGACGCGGGTGGCGAGATCGACGGCCACGATGACCAGGGGGAGGTCCTCCGAGAGGCTGAGCAGCCGGTCGGTGCGCAGCCGGTGCCGGGCGCCGAAGCCCTCGACGCCGCGGAGCAGGACCGACGCGGCGACGCCGGCGTCGCCGAAGAGGTCCATCAGGGCGTCGCTCGTCAGGCGGCCGTCGATGCGGCAGGCCTCGCCGGTGTGGATCACCATCTTCAGCCCCTCGGCGCTCACAGGAGCGATCCGATCCACCAGCCGGCGACGATGGCGGCGATGCCGAGCGCCGCGCTCAGGGCCAGGTTCACCGCGGCGGTCGTCCCCTGGCCCTCCTCGGCCAGGCGGTGGGTCTCGAGCATCCAGGTTGAGAAGGTGGTGAAGGAGCCGAGCAGCCCCCCGGCGAGCAGGAACCGGGGATCGCCGCCGAGGCCGGCGCCGACGATGAGGCCGAGGGCCAGGGAGCCCAGGACGTTGACCGCCAGGGTCCCCCATGGGAGGCCGCCGCCCTCCACCCGGCGGGCCACGGCGCCGTCGAGGGTGAAGCGGGCCACCGAGCCGACGGCGCCGAGCGCCCCGGCGCCCAGCCAGAGCAGCAGCCCGCTCATGCCGCGACCAGCCGGGCGCGGCGCACGACACCGGCCGCCAGGCGGATCGCGGCCAGGCCGAGCACCACCGAGACGACCAGGTAGAGGACGGCCAGGGGCACGTGACCGTCTCGCCCCAGCTCGACCACCTCGAACTGGAGCGCCGAGAAGGTCGTCAGGCCGCCGCAGACGCCGGTGCCCACGAACGGGCGCCGATAGGTGCTCGGCGGCAGCCTCTCCAGCAGTCGGGTGCCCGCGTAGCCGAGCAACAGGCAGCCGATCAGGTTGGCCGCGAAGGTCCCCCACGGCCAGTGCCCGGGCTCCGTCGGCGCCAGCTCGGCGAGCCCGAGGCGCGCCCACGCGCCGACTGCTCCGCCCGCCGCGACGGCGACGAGCGTCAGGTCGAACCCGGGGCTGCGCATCGGCCCGATGCTAGCGTCGGCGATGGGTGGAGCACCGCGAGCAGCCATATCCCTGTCAGGTCGTCCGCCACGGCGGGGCGCGGCGCATGACGCTGCGCGTCGCCCCGTCGGGCGTCCGCCTCACCGTGCCGCCGCGCGCCTCGGCCCGTCAGATCGACGCGTTCCTGCGCGCCTCCGAGCCCTGGGTCGCCGAGCAACGGGGCCGGCTGGCACCCGCCCCCGCGCCGCTGCGCGACGGCGACCGGGTCGCCTACCTCGACGATGCGCTCCACCTGCGGGTGGTGCCGGTGGGCGGCGGGCGGCGCGGCGCGGCGCGGGAGGGCACGCGGCTGGTCGTCGCCGCGCGCCCCGGTGAGGATCCGGGGGCCGTCGTCGAGGGCTGGTACCGCCGCGAGGCGGCCCGCGTGATCGCACCGCGGGCGCGCGCGTCGGCCGCCGCCCTCGGCGGGAGCGCCGGGCGCATCGCGATCCGCGACCCCCGCTCGCGCTGGGGCAGCTGCTCGTCCACGGGCACGCTGTCGTTCTCGTGGCGCCTGTTGCTGGCCCCCGAGACGGTGCTCGACTACGTCGTCGCGCACGAGGCCTGCCATCTCCTGCGACCCGACCACTCGCCGGCCTTCTGGGCGCTGGTCGCCGAGGCCTTCCCGGGCCACACCGGCGCCCGGTCCTGGTTGCGCGAGAACGGGGCGCGACTGCACCGCGGCCCCGGCTGGCGCTGGGAGGAGGGGCTCAGCCCGGATCCGTCGTAGATCGTGGACGCGGGGGACGAGAGCGCCGCGAGATCGACCGAGTCGGGCTCAGCCCCTCCTGATCCGCGCGATCCGGTCCTCGATGTTGGCCGCACCGAGCTGGTCGTTGCGGGCGAGGCAGTCCTTGCGCAGCACCTGCAGACCGGCCAGGACGCCCGGGACGTCGAGCCCGAGCGACGCCGAGCGCTCCCACGCGTCGCCGGCCCGGAGCGCCTCGCCGCGGTCGGTGAGGATGAAGGCGAGGGCGCGCCACCCGTAGGGGTCGTCCTCGTCGTCCTCGATGATCTTCATCGCGGCCTGCTCGGCCCCGTCGAGGTCGCCACGGGCGCGCAGCGTCGCCGAGAGCGCGATCCACCCGGGCGCGTTCTCGCGCACGGTGGGCAGCAGCGCGACGCTCTCGCGCAGCACCACCTCGCTGCCGGCCAGGTCCCCCACGTCGCGGCGCGCGCCGCCGAGCGTGTTGAGGGACCCCGCGAAGACGCGCAGGGCGTGGGCGCGCTCGGCGAGGGCGAGGCCGCGGATGGCGGCGCCCTCCACCCGGGCCCGCTTCGCGGCCTTCAGAGCCTTCGCGCCGTCGGAGATCGTCGCGGCCGCGGTCCGCTCGGCGGCCAGCTCGGCCTGCGACTCGGGGCTCGAGAAGAACATCGCCGGCCCGGCCGCCATGCGCGCATCGTCGTCGCCGTAGTGCTCGATGCGCTCCCGGGCGACGCGCAGCCGCTCCTCGCGCTCGGCGATCGCCCGCGAGGCGCTCGTCTCGACGCGCACGGGCGAGCCCGCCGAGCGCAGCAGCGCGTCGTACTCGCGACGCACGTCCGGCCGCAGCAGCGCCTTCTCGCCCTGGTCGCAGAACGCCTTCTCGATCGAGCGCTTGTGCTGCGGCATCGGCGTGTGGGAGATCTCCTGACGCTTGACCTCCGCGGCGGCGCGTATGGCGTCAGGACCGGCATCCGGGGGGATGCCGAACCATGCGTAGAGGTCGCGGGCCGCGAGCTCCCTGAGGAAGCGCTCGCGCCGCTTCCGTGCGTCGTCATCGGCCACGGGCGGCACTCTAGTGGACCGGTAGCAGGACCGGCGCGGGTGTCACATGACGAACGGGGCCTTGTGCCATCGGGCCGACTCGGCTTCCATGGGCGAGGTTACGGATCCGTCCCTTCCGGGAAACGCGGACCGGACCACACGCGGAGGGCAGCGATGCCCCGCGACGCAGGCGAGCCCCCGGTGCCCCGGGCCTCCCTGGTCGCCCGCGATCCGAGGGGGCCTCCGCGCTCCGTCGGTCCCGTGCATGGATCGCGCGGGCCCGTTCCCTGCTGAAGGAACCGCATGAAGACGATCCTCTCGCTCGCCGTCGCGCTGGCGGCCATCCCCGTGGGTGCATCCCTCCTGGCGCCCTCCCCCGCCGAGTCGGCCGAGCCGACGCCGCCCGAGCTCGTGGCGGCGATCGCTCCCGACGCACCGCCGCTGATGGACGCGGCGGCCCTGCGCTCCCGGATCGACCGCCTGAGCGCCCGGGCGCGGACCCACTCCACCCGTCTCGGCCTTCGCGCCACCCCCCGGGGCCGCGCCGACTCCCGGGATGGCGCGCTCACGTCACGTGAGCGCCGCCTCTCCCAGATCGTCGCGTTCCTCGCCGAGCGCCGCGAGGTCGACCTCGCGGTCGACGAGCGCCCCGCGGTCCCGCGCGAACGCGCAGAGGCCCCCCTTGCCCGCCGGTACGCCGCGGTGGTCCGCCACGCGAAGCGGCTCGGCATCGACCGGCCGGCACGGCCGCGGCCGGCCGCCACGCCGGCGGGCCGCGCGGCGCAACTCGCCCGCTGGACCGCGATCGCCCGCTGGCTGGGCGACCGCACCGAGCGCCTGCGCGCCGACGAGCGCCCGCTTTCGCAGCGCATCCCCAACTACGACGCGTGGATGTGCATCGCCTCCCATGAGGCCGGCCCCGAGCACGGAGGCTGGAGGGCGAACACCGGCAACGGCTACTACGGCGGCCTGCAGATGGACCGCCAGTTCCAGCGGACCTACGCCCCGATGCTCTACCGGACCAAGGGCACGGCCGACAACTGGACCGCCGAGGAGCAGATGCGGACGGCCGAGCGGGCCCGCGTGACGCGCGGCTTCCACCCCTGGCCGAACACCGCCCGGATGTGCGGTCTGCTCTAGGAGGAAACACCTCGTCAGGCAGCCTCCACGTCCAGGTCGGCCAACTCCAGGCTGGCCCTGGCGCGCGCGGTTCCTGGCCGCGATCGAGCGGCTGAGGGCGCTACCCCGGCTCGCCTGATGGCGGACTGAGGCTCAAGCGTCGGCTCTCGGACGTCGTCTACCGCGCCCTCGTGGCCGATGCGGCCCTGACGCTCACGGAGGTCGCCGCCGTCACGAGTTCACCACCGCAGGAGTGAGGGGGCTTGACTCCCGAGGAGTAGCGATACGGAGTTCGGCCTCCTCCACCGATGCTTGGGGACCTACGGGCCGCGTGCGGCCTCCGGCCTGCGGCGAGACCCTCGAGGACCTCGCGACTGGCGCCGTAGGACTCCCGTCCTGGTCAGCCACTCGGCGTCGCGATCCCGTACATCACGAGGTCGATGAGGAAGGCGTCGTCGTACCCCTCCCGCTTCTCGCCACAACCGCGGAGCATTCCCCTGATGACGGATCCACAGAGCATGTCCACGGCCGCCGAGACCCTGGTGTCGTCCTCCGCCGCTCCCGGCGCGGCTGACGCCACGAGGGCGCCGAGACGCGCCCTGCGCGGTCCCAGGACACAGGTATCCAGAGCCAGCGCGACGTCCGACTGATACGCGCTGGCGAAAAGCAACGCCCGTAAGAAGCGCGACTGCGGCCCCTCGATCAGGAAGGCCCGGTCGTCGGCGAGAGCCGCCGCGATGCCCGCGCGAGGGGAAAGATCGGAGACCTCGTCGACGGGCGACTGCAGGCCCGCGAGCGCCGCCAGCACCATCGGGCAGACGCTCCGCCATCGCGTGTAGAGCGTCGGCTTGCCGATGGCAGCCCGGCAAGCGAGCTCTGTCATCGTCGTGGCGCGGACCCCGACTTCGCCGACCACCTCGTACACCGCCGCGATGATGGCATCGTCGATGCGCGAATCGCGCGGGCGCCCCCGCCCGCGCTTCTCGTCTTGCGCTTCCCGGCGGAGAGGACTCATTGCCACGACACTCCGATTCTCGCCAGATCGAGGACCACCGCGCGCAACCGTCCAGATGGAGCGCCGTGCGGGCGTTCGTCCCGATGGCTCACACCTGAAGCGCCGCAGCAGGTCGTCCAAGGAGCACGCAGCCTCGACGACGTCGGTCGAGCGTGCGGCCACCTACTGGAGTGGAGACCGAGGCCTTTTCAGTCGCGGCGACGACCTGCTCGGAAGCGGCCACGTTGCACTGTGCCACGAGTGAGACCGACGAGCTGCCGCTGCTGACCGACTCCATCGCGGCTACGGCGGCGGACGCGTCCTGTTGCACCTCGGCGATGATGTCGGATGCCCTGAGCATCGACGATCCCCCTTTTCTTGCTCGCGGGTTCCGGGGACGACACTCAGAAGCCGCATCGTCCGGCGAGAGGAGCTGTCGAGGGGCCACCGGCATTCGACGGCCGGACGTTATGGTCCGCGTCGTCGGGCTGCCAGCGCTGCTGGGCCTTCGAAGAGCCTGAGCGTCCTGTAACGGACACGTCCGTTCGATCGCGCGCTGGCGACTCGTCACCCGGCTACAGCTAGTGGAGCGTCAACCCACCTTCGCCGGGTTCTGGCTCGCTGCAAATCATCGCGGATGCTGCGTCCTCGGTCGAACGCATAGCCCCAGCTATGCGATCTCCCTGCGTCCTTGCCCCGCGGGATTTTCGCGGCCAGAACACCAGCAACGTTGGTGGACGCTCCACTAGCCGATGGCGGTCAAGGCTCGGAGCTTCTGGTAGAGCGCCGACAGGCGCTCTACCAGATCGCTCTCGCCGCGCGCGCGTGCCGCCCTGACCGCCTGATGGACGGCGAACTCAAGGTCTTCCTTCTCCCTCAGATGAAGAGTCGGCGTTAGGGGCTGCGGCTTCTTCATTTGGCTCCTTGACCGCGGCAGGATGTCGGGACGCCGGCCGGACCGGAAGACTCGAATGGCGGCGGGAGGGGAGTCGGCCCGTCGATCCGTTCTGACCCGAGGGCCTTCCGAGTCGCGGGATTCCAGGTCACTGCTCGGATCCGGATCGAGTTGCCGACTCAAGCAGGTCAGCGGCCGTGCAGAGCAGCTCCGCCGTCTCGCGGAAGGCCTCAACGAGCCTGAAGGCGTCGTTCTGCAGTGCGCGGGCCGCCTCGGCGTCGGGCGCGTGCGAGGAGAGGTCGTTGACGATGTCGAGCGCCGCGTCGATACCCGACCGAACCCGCTCCGCGCGGGCGCGCAACTCTGCGGGCCCCTGCTCCGTCATGGCGTCCGCCGGCAGGCCGCTGTCGAGAACGCAGTCAGCCCCCCCGGAAGGGCTCGGGCCGTCTGGGACGCCCGCGACCGTAGCTCCTGATGGCGCGCAGGCTCGAGCCGAATCGGCCGCGATTCCCAGTGCGGTTTCGCCGGCCCCGCGAGCGAGCATCCACGAAGAACTCGGAAGGTCTCCGCGAAGCCCCTGGGCAGCGCACCGGCACCCCTGGCCGCGCCCGGCGGGAGCATACGAAGGCCGGCACGATCCTGCATCGTCGGGATCCCTCGCGGTCGGGAGGCCGTTGCGCCGATCGACCTTATGGGAGGCGCCGAAATGGCGCACGGTGCGTTAGTAGCGTGCGGCGGGATCCTCGTGAGGGCCCTCACCCACCCGTTCATGTCCCGATGCAGCGTCACCCACCGACGGGTCGAAACCACACCACGCCCTGGCTGCCAGGGCACGACCGCCTCCCACGCCATACGCGCCCAACTCTCTGAGCGCCGGGGGCATGCTCCGCGCGCGCCTTGAGCGCTGTGAGACCCGTCGAGAGAAGGTTGCCGACCCGCCGTTAGGGCCGGCGATGAGGTGGTCCAACTCGTCGCGTAACGTATGGAGCCGCTGGCTGTCAGGGGCGGCTCGGACGATCTGCGCGAGCGGGTACACCTGGCACGCGCCTCGGCAGCCCAGCCCTGCATATCAGCAGTCGGAATCGTCGCCGAGCGCCCCGGCTTCGGATAGCCGCTGCAGCGCCTCCACGATCTCGGGGCAGAACTGGAGCCCACTCTGGCGGCGGCACTCCTCCAGGGCCTGCGAGGGGGTGAGCGCCCCCTTCTTGTAGGGGCGCTCGGAGGTCATCACGTCGTAGGCGTCGGCGAGCGCCACGATACGCGCGCCCTCCGGGATGTCCGCTCCGGCCAGTCCGTCCGGGTAGCCCAGGCCGTCAAAGCGCTCGTGGTGGTGACGCACCCACGCCGACTGCTCCGCGCTCACGCTGCCGTTGATGATGCGCACGCCCAGATCGACGTGCTGCTTGACGATCTCGTATTCGTCGGGCGTGAGCCGACCCGGCTTGAACAGGAGCGCGTCGGGGATGCCGATCTTGCCGACATCGTGAAGCAGCCCCGCTTCGTGCAGGTGGGCGATCTGATCGGGAGTCCAGCCGCGTGCTGTCGCCAGCCGCACCGCCAGGTCGGCGACGCGGCTGGAGTGCAGACGGGTGCTCAGATCCTTGGCATCGACCGCGCGGGCCAGCGCGCGCACGGCGACGAGCGCCTGGGATCGCTCGAGGCGTGCGACGTGATCGCCCGAGGAGAGCGAGGCGGGTGTCCCGGACTCGTAGTCGCACACCAGGTTGCGCCCCTGACGCTTGGCCCAGTAGAGCGCCCCGTCGGCGAACAGCAGGAGTTGCCGCGTATCGCCTGCGCGGGCGAGGTCGCAGACCCCAGCCGAGATGGTGACCGTTCCCACCGAGGGAAACGGCGGCTCGAAGACCGCGCGGCGGGCGCGCTCGGCCGCTTCATGTGCGCCTGCGATGTCCGTGTCGGGGAGGATCCAGGCGAACTCCTCCCCGCCGATGCGCGCGATCAGCTCGCCCTCGCGGGTCTGGGCGCGAAGGCGCCGGGCGACCTCGCACAGGACCGTGTCGCCGATGTCGTGGCCGAAGGTGTCGTTGACCTGCTTGAACCGGTCGATGTCGAGCATCACGAGTGCGAGGGGGCGCTGGTGGCGCTCGGCCCGGCCGGCCTCGCCGGTCAGTCGCTCATGGAACGCGCGGTGGTTCGCCAGGCCGGTGAGCGGGTCGGTGGCCGCGAGATCGACCAGGCGTGCGCGATCGGCGGCGTTGGTCACCGCCATCGTCACCAGCTCCGCGAAGTCCGCGAGCTGCTGCTCGACGTCGGGCGGCAAGGGCCCTTCGTCGACGCTCGAGGCCAGCAGCGCACCCCACAACCCTGCGGGGGAGAAGACCGGGGCGGCCACGCTGACACGGAAGCGGTTCGCCACGAAGGGGGCGATGACGTCGTCGCCGAGGGATGCGTAGTCATCCACGCGTGCCGGGGCCCCGCTCCTGGCGACCTGGGCGAGCGCCCCGCCTCCCGTCAGGGGCAGCACCAGAGCCTCGACCGGCGGCCCGGAGGACCAGAGGCCGACGATGACCCCGTGATCCCCGTCGAAGCGGCAGACCACGCCGACGGCCACGCCGAGGTGTCGGGCGACCTCCTCGGCGACGAGGTCGAAGACCTTCGTCGGGTCGGACTCTCGGGCCACCGTGGTCGCCACCCGCCGCAGCGCCGCCTGCTCGGCCATCATCTGGTTGCGCAGCTCGATCCGGCGCAGTTCCTCCTCGACCTGCTTGCGCTCGGTGAGGTCGCTGACGATCCCCGTGAACATGCGCCGGCCGCCGACCTCCATCTCGCCGACCGCCAGGTGGAGGGGGAAGCTGGTCCCCTCCTTGGTGCGCCCCAGCACCTCGCGACCCCTGCCGATGATCCGTGCCTCGCCGCCGGCCAGGTAGCGCGCCATGTAGGCGTCGTGCTCGGAGTGATAGGGCTCGGGCATCAGGAGGGAGACGTTGGCACCCACCAGCTCATCCGCGCGGTAGCCGAAGAGCCTCTCGGTGGCGGCGTTGGCCGACGCGATCAGCCCGCGCTCGTCGATCACGATGATGCCGTCGGCCGCGGTCTGGATCACCGAGCGGTGCAGCTCCTCGCTCCGGCGGACCGCCGTGAGGTCGCGCACGATGAGCGCCACGCCGCCGGCGAGGGGGATGCACCGGACCTGGCACCAGGCGTCGTGGTCGGCGCCCAGGAGGCAGGGGGCCTCGAACGTCACCTCGACGCCGTCTCGGCGCGCGTCCTCCAACTGCTTGCAGACATCCGGCGTCACGAGGGTGGGACAGACCGGCTGCCCACGCAGGACGGCAGCGCTCGTGCCGAGCATGAGCTCTGCCCGCTCGTTGGCCTCGATGACGCGTAGATCCGCATCCAGGAGGACGAGCGCGGCGTCGGCGAGCGCGAGGACCCGCCCGGCGTTCTCGGGGCCCAGCTCCTGAAGGAGTGAGGCGGGTCTCCCGGTCACGCGATGCCTCGGCTACCGCTCAAGGGGACGGGTGGTGGCTCAAGAGGCCGCCCGGCGCACTCCTTGCCTCGTCCCTGACAACCCGCTCCTGCTAGCGAAGCCCCGGTTTGCACGGCGGAAAGGTACAGGAGTTGGCGAGGGGGGTGGATAAACAAGGCCGGCGCCTTCTCGATGGTCGCGGGCGGTCAGCTACGACGTGGATCACGGCCGTGCCGGGTCTGGACGGTAACGCCGCTCACGGACCCGTCAGCGACCATCGGCCTCGACAACAGGTGGCGCTGGTGTCCCTGACACAGCGATTCGGTTGCAGTCGATGATCGGGTGGACGCCCAGGTACTCGGGGACCGCTGGGTGCGATCCCTTGCGACCCGGGGGCTCGCCTGTCGGTGTGCAGTAGGCTCCGCGAGCCTTCCTGCGGAACTCGGCTGGTAGATCGAGGCAAGACTGGTGCGCCCTGATGGCGGGAGAGAGCGACCGGGCGACGCCCCTGCAGATCCTACGGCGACCGGGCGCTTCTACCACGCTTCGGAAGCGCCCAACAGCCGATCGAGGTCGAGGATCACGAGGAGCCTGCCCTCCAGCTTGGCCACGGCGTCGATCGCCTCTGAGCCCGCCCCGGCCCCCTGCGACGCCGGCTCACAGTCGACCTCCTGCACGCTCAGCACTTCGCGCACGGAGTCGACCTCGACTCCGACGGCACGCTCGCCCAGGTCGACGATCACGATTCTCGAGTCCTCGGCGCGCTCGCCTGGCACGCCCAGGCGCGCTCGGAGGTTGATCACCGGAATGATCCGGTCGCGGAGGTTGATGATCCCCTCGACGTCCGGAGCGCTGCCGGGCATGGGGCGTGGTGGCGTGTATTGGATGATCTCCTGCACCCGAGCAATCGGCACAGCGAAGTCCTGGGAGGCGAACGTGAAGCACACGAGCTGGCGCGATGCGCCGGAGGCGGCATCGTCACCGCGCACGGGGTCGATCTCAGTAGTGGTCATTGTTCTCTCCTTCGAGACGTATGGACGAGGGCAACCGCCCCGGCGCGGGTCGGACAGAACTGTCCGGCTTCCCGAGAGGCCCGACAGCGCTCCGGGCCGCCCGCCAGTTCGAGGGATGTGCGGCGGGCCGAGCGGGGTGGAGCCAATCCCATCGCCACCAGGACGCGTCGCCATATGTGCGCAAGGCGGCTCCATTGCGTCCTAGCGCGACGGACACCTCCTAGAGAGTCTCCGCCACTCGCTTGACCTCCTCCGCCAACCGGGCGACCTCCGTCGAGCTGCGGCCGGTCTCGCCCGCCGCGGCGGCCACCTGCTGCGACGCGGCCGCGATCGAGGAGAGGCTGGACCCCGTCGACTCCACAGCCGACGTCACGTTGCCGAACTGCGCCTTGACCTCATCCGTGGCGCTGATGAGCTGCCCCATCTCAGCGGCGGCGCTATCGCCGGCGGCGCGCACGGCGCCGATGCTGTGCTCCATCTCGCTCACGGCGATGTTCGACTCGAGGAGGCGCTGCTGCGTCATCTCGGCGAGCTTGCGCACCTCGTCGGCGACGACCGCGAAGCCACGGCCTGCGTCGCCGGCGCGGGCGGCCTCGATCGCCGCGTTCAGGGCCAGCAGGTTGATCTGGTCGGCGGTCTGCTTGAGAACGCCCGACACCTCGCCGATCTTCGCCGAGCTCCCCTCGAGGGCGACGGCAGCGACGGCGAGCTCCTCCGTGACGACGCGCACGCGACCCACGGAACCCTCGGCGACCTCGAGAGCCGCGACGCCCTGGCCGGTGGCGGCACGCGCCTTCTCAGCCTGCTCCGCGGCCCCCCCGACATCCGTCGCCACGGTCTCGGCGGTGGCACTCATCTCCTCGACCGAGGCCGATGACTGCTCCGCGGCCGCGGCGAGCTGAGTCGCGAAGTCGTTGAGCTCGTTCTGGGTGAGGCGCTGGGCGGTCTGCTGCTCGCGAACGCCGGCGAGCGCCTCGGCCAGGGCGTCGGTGAAGTAGACCGACACGGTGTTCTCGTCGAAGGTCAGGACCTTGTCGAGGGCGGCGGTCAGCGAGGAGCTGTGCTTGGCGGTCCACTTCTTGGCGACCGACTGCTCCGCGATCACCTCTCCCCAGACCTGGCGGATCGCCGACAGCTGGGCCTGATATGCGTCGATCGGCAGGCCGATGCGCTCGTGGACCGCCGCGATCTTGAGGCGGCTGTCGACGTGGGCCTGGTCGAGCCGTGTCGTGGTGAAGTCGAGCAGGTATCGGCGCAGGGTGCTCGCCAGGCGGTCGAGGGTGGAGTTGCTCTCCACGATCCGCTGGAGGGACGGAACGCTCTGCACGCGATCGTAGAACTCCGTGACGATCCGGTCCGCGTTCTCCTCCAGCAGCGGCCCCGCCTCGCGCAGGGTCTCGAGCGTGTGTGCGTCGATCCGGAGGAGCGTCTTGCGCTCGTCCGGGGAGAGTCGAGTCGCGGCCTCGGGCTGGCCCTCGTGGGTAACGGTCTGTGAACCCATCAGGAAGTCCTCTCTCGTTCTCTCTGGGCCTAGGCGTCGTGCGGCAGGAGTCTCTACTGGCCCCCCTTCCACTCGGACTCCCCCGGGGGCATCTTGAGCCCCGGGGACGGTCGACCCGGCGCGGGCCAGCTGGCGCAGGCCGGCCCTCGGTGAGGGCGGCGGGCGGGCGCACTCCGGGGCCGGTGCTTCCGCTGCCTGGCTTGGGCCCGTGGATTCACCATCAGCGCTGCCGTAAGGCCTGGAGGTACTCCCATCCGCCGTCCGCCAAGGAGCCGAAGTGTCCGATCCCGCCCTCGAGACCGAGCTGTGGTTGGGGACGCTTGTCACCGTGACCCCCCAGACGGGGTTCGACCTCGCGATCGCCCTCGCCCGCCGAGGGGTCACCGCCACCCAGCCTGATGCCGATGCGGTCATGGCGCTGCGCAAGGCGTACGAGCACGACACCGCGCAGCTGATCGCGGCCTCACAGGTGATCGGAGTCTTCTTCCAGACCATCGCCGCCGCCAACGACTACTGGCGCTCCGACGCCCAGCGCCGTCGCCCGAGGTTGCCCAGGCAGGCGGTGGCGACCCGCTCGACGCCTGACGGGCTAACCGTGGCCGTGCCCCGCCGTCTCTGCCACGGCGCTTCTCACGTCGCGGCGCCAACCCACTCGCAGTCGACGGGCATCGGATCAGTCCAGGACGCTCCCGAATGCGTGAGGATCGAGCAACCCCCCGGTGTAGTCGAACGGGGTCAGCGGTGGAGTCAGACGACTCGGGACGCCGGTCGCTGAGAGAGGGCCGGCGAGGCGCTGCCGCGGCCCGAGCGAGGACGACCCAACCGATCGGGCCGTCGTCGCGCGAACGCCGTCAGCAGGACGCCGATGGGTCGCGCGGCCGCATCGCTCAGGTCGCCCTTTCCTGCGGCCGACAGTCGAGAAGAGGTCTCGGCCCCCCGTCTACCGGTCCGGCGCGCCGCACGGTGCCCCGGACCCCGCGAACGGTCCGCCACTTACATCACAGAGGAGAGGTACGGATGTCCTGGTTGTCCAATCTGAAAATCGGACGCCGCCTGGGTGGAGGGTTCGGAGCGATCGCGCTCCTGCTCCTGCTCATCGCCGCCGTCGGAATCTGGAGCGCCCGCGGCCAGGCGTCCTCCTCCGAGAGGGTCGATGCGGACCTGATCACGACTCGTGACGCACTGCTACTCAAGTACCACTCGGCCGACCTCCACGGCCAGCAGTTCGGCTACGCCCTCGAGGCCGCCAACGGCGTGCCGGACGCGACCGAGGACACCGGAGCGAGCCGCCAGGCGTTCCTGAAGGACGCCAAGGGGGTCGAGGAGGACCTCGCCCACCTGCGGGAGGACCACCTCACCCCGAAGATGGCCGCGGAAGTCGACCGCTTCGAGGCGGCCTTCGCGTCCTACATGGCGACGGACAAGGAGATCGTGACCGCCTATCGCCGGCAGACCCCCGAGGGCATGAAGGCGGGCAACGCCCTGCTCTTCGGCACCGCGACGGAGTCCTACAAGGTGATGAGCGAGGCCAGCGACGACCTCGTGGCCGAGATCAAGGTCGAGTCCGACGCCGCGATCGCCGAAGGGCACGCCATCTCGTCCCTGGCCCAGACGCTGCTGGTCGGCGTGTCGATCGTCGCGCTACTGCTCGCGGTCGGCGTGGCATTCATCATCACGCGCTCGATCGTCCGTCCGCTGCGCCGCCTCGAGGAGGCGACCGCGACGGCCGCCGAGGGCGACCTCACCGTCCACCTCGGCTCGACCTCCAAGGACGAGATCGGCGTGGTCTCGCGCTCGTTCGACGCGATGACCAACTCGCTGCGCGAGATCGTCGGCCGCGTCGTGGACGCCGCCAAGAGTCAGGCCAACACCGCCGAGGAGATGGCCCGCGCCTCCGAGCAGACCGGCGTCGCGATCGGTCAGATCGCCTCGACGGTCGAGGAGGTCGCCCGCGGGGCGAGCGACCAGGCCGAGGCCACCCAGCGCGTCACGCGCGCCGTCGAGGAGATGGCCCGGGGCATCGAGCAGGTCGCCCAGGGCGGGCAGGCCGCCGCCGGCGTGGCCAGCGACGCCGACCGGGCGGCCCTCGCGGGCGCCGAGACGGTCGGGGCGGCCACCGAGGCCATGACCTCGATCGAGGAGAAGGTGGCCGACGCGGCCGAGGTCGTCGAGGCGCTCGGCACCAAGAGCCAGGCGATCGGCGACATCGTCTCCACCATCGGCGACATCGCCGCCCAGACGAACCTGCTGGCCCTCAACGCGGCCATCGAGGCGGCCCGGGCCGGCGAGCAGGGCCGTGGCTTCGCCGTCGTGGCCGAGGAGGTCCGAAAGCTCGCCGAATCGACCCAGCAGCAGGCGGGCTCGATCGCCGGCCTGATCGGCGAGATCCAGAGCGAGACCGAGCGCGCGGTGGTGGCGATGGCCGCCGGGCGGGCGGAGGTCGGCACCGGTGCCGAGCGGGTCAACGCCGCCGGCGAGGCCTTCGAGACGATCCGCGAGCTCGTGGTGCGGCTGTCCACGCAGGTCAGCTCGGTCGCCGCGGCGGCCGAGGAGCTGGAGGCCGGTACCCAGGAGGTGCAGGACGGGGTGACCACGACGGCGTCGGTGAGCCAGGAGAACGCCGCCGCCGCCGAGGAGGTCTCGGCCTCCACGGAGGAGACCTCGGCCGCAAGCGAGGAGATCTCGGCATCCGCCGCCGAGCTCGCCGCCGCGGCTCAGGACCTCAGCCAGCTGGTGTCCCGCTTCACCGTCTGATCCACGCCGACGGCGCCGGACGGGTCACCCCCGTCCGGCGCCGTCGTCGTCGACGGTGGCTAGCTGCGCGACCCGCCCAGCAGGCGCAGCATGAACAGGAAGACGTTGAAGGCGTCGAGGAAGATCGACAGCGCGATGTGGGCGACGTCACCCTCGTACGTTCGTCGGCCTGGATGTGCACGCCAGGAGCGTGGTCGCCGGGCTGATCGATGAGCAGTCGGGTGAGGTGCGGGTGAAGCGGGTCGCCCACCGCACCGAGGATCTTGTGAGCTGGCTGGGTGACCTGAGTGGGCCGGTGCGGGTGGCCTATGAGGCCGGCCCCACCGGCTTCGGGCTGGCGCGTGCGTGCGAGGCGGCCGGGATCGCGTGCCTGGTGGCCGCACCCAGCCTGATCGCGCGCTCGCCCGCAGGACGCAACCGCAAGAACGACGCCTCCGATGCCGAGCAGCTGGCGCGGCTCCTGCGCGCCGGCGAGCTCACGCCGGTGAGGGTCCCCGATCCGGCCGATGAGGCCGCCCGCGACCTGGTGCGTGCCCGCGAGGACGCCCGCACCGATCTGATGCGGACCCGGCATCGCCTCTCAAAGCTCCTGCTGCGCCACGGCCTGGTGTACGAGTCCGGGCGCGCCTGGACTGGCGCGCACGAGGCCTGGCTGCGGCGCCAGCGCCTCGAGCACCCGGGAACGCGCGTGGCCTTCGATGACTACTACGCCGCCGTCCTCGCAGCGGGCCTTCGCCGCGAGCGGCTCGATGAGCAGATCGCCCAGATGGCCGCCGAGGAGCGCTTTGCCCCGGTCATCGGGCGCCTGTCGTGCCTGCGCGGGGTCGGCACCCTCACCGCCTTCGCCCTGGCGGTCGAGATCGGGGACTTCCATCGCCTGTCAGGGGCCACGATCGGCGCCTACCTGGGCCTCGTCCCGAGCGAGAGCCAGTCAGGCTCACGTCACAACCGCGGCCCGATCACCAAGGCCGGCAACTCCCACGCCAGGCGCCTTCTGGTGGAGGCGGCCTGGCACCACCGCCCCGCGGTGCGTGCGAGCGCGGTGATCGAGCGCCGGCGCGCATCCCAGCGCCCCGAGGTGGCCGCCCGCGCCGCGCAGGCGGGGCTGCGCCTGCACCACCGCTGGCATCAGCTCGAGCGCCGTCGCGGGCTTCGCTCCACGGTGGTCGCCACCGCGGTGGCGCGCGAGCTGGCGGGCTGGTGCTGGAGCCTTGCGGTGATGGAGTAGCCGGCGGCGGGCATCCTGGGCGAGAGAGAGCGCGCCGGTCGGCCGGCCAAGGACGCCGCGAGGGGCGATGCGCGATGCAGCTATGAGCAGCCCACGGGCCACGCTCGACTCTAGAGGGCGCCCCGCCCCCGCCGGACACCCGGTCATGCGGTAACCAACCCGCGCATATCAGCCTGACCGCGACCGTCGCGAGCCACCCCGGCGCGCTCTCTCACGCCCACGAAGAAGGCCCGCTCACGCGGGCCTTCTCGCCATGCCTCTTGACAGGAGATCACTCCATATCAGCTGCGCGACCCGCCCAGCAGGCGCAGCATGAACAGGAAGACGTTGAAGGCGTCGAGGAAGATCGACAGCGCGATGTGGGCGACGTCACCCTCGAAGAGCGTCAGGCCCGCGAACACCACGAGGCCGCCGATCGACCAGATCAGGCCCTCGCCAGGGATGTTCACGAAGATCGCGACGATCCCGAAGAGCAGCAGCGCGATCAGGCCGATGAACGACACCCGCCCGAGCATGCTGAGGTCGCGCGAGGTGGAATAGCCGACCGCGCCCAGCACGCCCATGAAGAGCGCGGTCAGGCCGGCGGCCTGCGCGATGACGGTGCTGCCGCCCTCGACGCTGGCGTACGCCTGCAGCGTCGGCCCGATGGCGAGCCCGAGCAGCGCCCCGATGCCGAACAGCAGGCCCATCTGCATGCCGGTCGCGGCCTCGCGCTTGCGGCCGAAGCTCATGGCGATCGTCAGGCCGAGGGCGGCGATCCAGCAGACCAGGGCCCACCCGCCCGACAGATCACGGCCGATGTAGGCCCCCATCGCGGCGAAGCCGGCCGTGATCGCCACGAGGAACATCACCTTGCCGAAGATGGCGCGGGAGTCCTCTCGCGCTCCGGTGGCCGCGTCCCACGTGCTGCGCTCGTACCCGTACTGCTCCGGCGTCCCGGCCACTGATCCTCCCCGCTGGCTCGACATGTCGCGTCGCACCGGATCGGTCGCCCGCCCCGGTCCGGCGGGGTCCAGGGTACTCCCACATCCTCCCGCGCTCATCCCCTCGCGCGGCGGCCTCGACGCCCGTGACGGAGGCCCCTCCCCGGCCGGCGCCCCCTCGAGGGGGCGCCGGTCAGGCCGATCCGGACATCAGGCGTCCACCGCGGTGCCCGCCTCGACCCGCCCGAGCGAGCGCACCCGCCCCGGCTCGAACATCCCGCCCCGCTGGTTCTCGGCCAGCGCGGTCGCGATGCCCGCCGCCTCGTCGCGCGAGCGCGCGGCCACGACCACCGTCAGACCGAGCGGGGACACGCCCCGCCGTCTCACGTTCACCTGGTACGACGTCATCTCTCAACTCCCGTCATCGCCTCCCCGGCGGTGCCGCCGGGCCCGCACCCCAGATCGGCATGCCACTGAGATGCATGAGTCAGACAAGCAGGATGCGGTCCATGAGACCAACGGCACGCACTTCCGGCCTCAGGCGCCGCCGAGGAAGAGGCGGTACGCCGGGTTGGAGCTCTCGTCGCGGTGCGGGTAGCCCAGCGTCGACAGGAAGCGCCGGAACTCCTCCATCTCCGCTGCGGGGACCTGGATCCCGACCAGGATCCGGCCGAAGTCGGCGCCCTCGTTGCGGTAGTGGAAGAGCGAGATGTTCCAGTTGGGGCTCATGGCCGACAGGAAGCGCAGCAGGGCGCCGGGCCGCTCCGGGAACTCGAAGCGGTACAGCAGCTCGTCGCGGGCACGGCGGGAGCGCCCGCCGATCATGTGGCGCAGGTGCTGCTTGGCGAGCTCGTCATCGGTGAGATCGAGCGTGGGGAAGCCGCCGTCGCGCAGCGCCCCGGCGATCCGCGCCGCGTCCTCGCGCCCGCCGATCTGCACGCCGACGAACAGGTGCGCCTGCTCCCCGTCGGCGATCCGGTAGTTGAACTCGGTGATGCCGTGGCCGTCGAGGGTGGCGCAGAAGCGCAGGAACGAGCCGCGCTCCTCGGGCACGGTGACCGCGAACACGGCCTCGCGCGACTCGCCGATCTCCGCCCGTTCGGCGACGAAGCGCAGGCGGTCGAAGTTCATGTTCGCGCCGCAGGCGACCGCCACGAGGCACCCGTCCCGGTGCCCGGTCGACGCCACCCACTGCTTGAGCCCGGCGACGGCCAGCGCGCCGGCCGGCTCGAGGATGCTGCGCGTGTCCTGGAAGACATCCTTGATGGCCGCGCAGACGGCGTCCGCGTCGACGCGCACCATCTCGTCGACCAGCTCCCGGCAGATCCGGAAGGTCTCGACCCCGACCTGCCGCACCGCGGTGCCGTCGGAGAAGAGGCCGACGTCGTCGAGCACCACCCGCTCGCCGCTCTCGATCGAGCGCGCCATCGCATCGGAGTCGACGGTCTGGACGCCGATCACCCGGATCTCCGGGCGCAGCGCCTTGACGTAGGAGGCGACGCCCGAGATCAGGCCGCCGCCGCCGACGGCCACGAAGATCGCGTCGATCGGCCCCGGGCGCTGCCGCAGGATCTCCATCGCCACGGTCCCCTGGCCCGCGATGACGTCGGGGTCGTCGAAGGGGTGCACGAACACCAGCCCGCGCTCGGCGGCCAGCGCGTCGGCCCGGGCCTGGGCGTCGGAGTACGAGTCGCCGTGGAGCACCACCTCCACCTGCGCCCCGCCGAGCGCGCGCACCGCGTCCACCTTCACCTGCGGCGTCGTCACCGGCATGACGATCACGGCGCGGCACCCGAGACGGGCCGCCGAGAGCGCCACGCCCTGGGCGTGGTTGCCGGCCGAGGCCGCCACCACGCCGCGCTCACGCTCGTCGGCGGAGAGCCGCGCCATGCGGTTGTAGGCGCCGCGCAGCTTGAACGAGAAGGCCGGCTGGTTGTCCTCGCGCTTGAGCAGGACCGTCGTCCCGGTGCGGGCCGACAGCAGCGGCGCGCGCTCCAGCTCGGTCTCGCGGGCGACGTCGTACACCCGCGAGGTCAGGATCGCGCGCAGGTAGTCGGGGCCGTCCACGCCTACAAGGGTAGGGGTCGGCCCTCGTCCTGCGCTTTGCGGCACGCGCCGCACTGCGTGCCGCGGTTGTAGCGGTTGAGAACCGTGGTGCAGGTCTCGCAGACGCGCGGCCGGGTCGAGGGCTTGACCCGCTCGGGGCTCGGGCAGGAGCAGAGCTTCGGCCGGCGCGTCCCGCGGGGGCGGTAGAGCTCGGCGATCAGGCCGCAGGTCGGGCATGCGATCTCGATCGCCTCGAGCGGACGTGCCTTCATCGTCGTGGCCCCCTCCGGCCATTGTGCTCCTCGCCGCATCCACGTCCCACTCGGCCGCGCCGCGGCGGACCTGAGCCGGCGGGACTCACCACGGCGAGGGCCGGTAGTCCTTGAGGAAGCAGCCGTGGACGTCCTCGCCGGCCTCGCCGCGCACGATCGGGTCGTAGACGCGCGCCGCCCCGTCCACCAGGTCGAGAGGGGCGTGGAAGCCCTCCTCGGCCAGCCGCATCCGCGTGGGATGCGGGCGCTCGTCGGTGATCCAGCCCGTGTCCACCGCGGTCATGAGGATGCCGTCGCCGAGCATCTCACCCGCGCTCGTGCGCGTGAGCATGTTGAGCGCCGCCTTGGCCATGTTGGTGTGCGGGTGCCCGGGGCCCTTGTAGCCGCGGCTGAACTGGCCCTCCATCGCGCTGACGTTCACGACGTAGGTGCGCCGGGCCGGCGAGGCGGCCATCGCCGGCCTCAGCCGGCCGACCAGGATGAACGGCGCGGTCATGTTGCAGAGCTGCACCTCCAGCATCTCCACCGGGTCCACCTCGTCGACCGTCTGGATCCAGCTGTTGACCGGGTGCAGGTCGGGGACGAGGCCGCCGGCGTCGATCGCCCGGTTCTCGGCGATCCGCTCGAACGAGGCCGACCCGGCGGTGAGCGCCAGCGAGGCAAGGGCGGCCGGGGTCGGGGTCCAGTGCTCCCCCGCCCGCCCGGGGAGCGCGGCCGGCAGATCCGCGCCCGAGGGGCCGAGGACCAGCATCTCGGGCAGTGGTCCCTCGGGCAGCTCGGCCGCCTCGGCAGAGGCGAGCAGCGCATAGGCCTCCGGGGAACGACGCACCGTCTGCGCGGCGTTGTTGATCAGGATGTCGAGCGGGCCGCGCCCGGCGACCGCGTCGGCGAGCGCCACGACCGCCGCCGGGTTGCGCAGGTCGATGCCGACGATGCGCAGCCGGTGCATCCAGTCGGCGCTGTCGGGCATCGCCCCGAAGCGACGGGCCGCGTCGCGGGGGAATCGCGTGGTGATGGTGGTGTGGGCGCCGTCGCGCAGCAGCTTGAGCGCGATGTACATCCCGATCTTGGCCCGGCCCCCGGTGAGCAGCGCCGTGCGCCCGGTGAGGTCGGTGCGCGCCGTGCGCCGCTGGTGGTTGAGCGCTGCACAGTCGGGACAGAGCTGGTGGTAGAAGGCGTCGACGCGCGTGTAGCGCACCTTGCAGACGTAGCAGGCCCGGGCGCGCAGCAACGTGCCGGCCGAGTCGCCCACCGCGCGCGGCGTCAGGGGCAGCCCCTGGGTCTCGTCGTCGATCCGCCCGGGGGCGGCGGTCGCCGTCGCCGCATCGACCGCGTTGTCGGCGGCGAGGACGGCCTCGCGCGCCTCCACCCGGCGGCGCTTGCGCACGGCCTTGTACAGCCCCGCGGTCGCACGGCGGATGGCGATGGCCGCCGGATCGTCGGCCGGCAGGGCGTCGGCCCGCGCCAGCACCCGCAGGCACACCTCGAGGTCGGCCGGATCGATGACGGCGTGCCGGTCGCGTTCCTCCACGAGCGTCATCGTAGCCAGGCGGCGCGCCGGTGCCCGCGCGGGGCACCCGCGGCGCGAGGACCGGTCCTCAGGCGATCAGGCGCTCCGGCGCATCGCTGATCATGCCCGTGACGCCCCACGCTCCGAGGAGCGCGGCCGTCCCCGGGTCGTCCACCGGCCAGCTCCAGACCCAGTCGACCCGCTCGCGGAGGGCGGCGACGACCCCCGGCGTGAGCAGCCCCTGGTGGATCGAGACGCCCTCGATGCTGCCGCGGCGGCGGCGCAGTAGCGCGCGCAGCTCGCGCGGGCTCCCCACCGAGTGGAGCGTGCGCACGTGGTCGACGGCGCGCATGCGGTCGATCGTGCGCCAGACGCGCCCGGAGACGATCAGCCCGCGCTCGGCCGCGAACCCGGCCGTCGCCGCGGCGACGGCGCCCGGCAGGCGCGGATCGGGGCCCTTCAGGTCGAGCATCAGCCGGACGCCCGGCGGGATCAGCGGAAGCAGCTCCGACAGCGGGGGGCGCGACGCTCCGCGCCCGAGCAGGTACCACCGCTCCCAGAGCACGGGCAGCGGCCAGAGGCTCTTGGCGTGGCGCACCTCCAGGCGGCCATGGAACAGGTGCACGTCGGCCTCCACGACGTCCACGCCCGGCACGAGCGCGGCGAGCGCCTGCGCCGAGTTCCCGGCCCGGTGGGCGATGACGAGGGGGGCGGGCGCGCTCAGGTCCCCACCCGGTCCGAGCGCGCGGTCGCGGGCGCCGAGGCGATCAGCAGCGCACACGCGAGCCCCACCAGCGCGAGGGCGCCGCCCGCGACGACGTCCGCCACGTAGTGGTTGCCGGTCACCACCACCGCGAAGGCCATGGCGACGGGCACGACCACGGCCGCCGCCTTCAGCAGGCGGCTCGAGGTGACCCTCCAGACCACGATGCCCACGAGCAGGTTCCAGCCGAAGTGCAGGCTCGGCATCGCGGCGTACCGGTTGATGAGCCCCGGCGGCTGCAGCGTGCGGTACGAGTCGGAGCGGTTGGTGACCGTGTCGAAGACCTCCAGCGCGCCGAATCGCGGGGGCGCCACCGGGTACATGGCGAAGATGACGAGCCCGATCCCGCCCGAGATGAACATGGCGTTCCTCAAGATCCGGTATTCGGCGGGGGCGCGGAGGAACAGCATGACCAGGGTGATGCCGATAAGTGGCCAGTGACCGTAGATGTAGATCCAGTTGGCCAGGTCGATCAGGAGGTCGTGATCGATGATCAGCCCCTGGAGGGTGGTCTCCAGGTCGATCCCGAGCCTGCGCTGCAGCGAGACGATGCGGTCGGCGTTGGCGTCGGCGGCGGCCCGGGATCCCTCGGTGAGGTCGCGCACCGCGAAGTACGAGATCGCGGCGCCGACGAACAGCACCACCTGCACCATCAGGGGACGCCAGCCCACGAGGGGGGCGTCGGGCGGGGGCACGCGGACGCCGCGAAGGGGTGCGATCCGTCGGCGGCCGGTGTCCTTCATCCACTGATCGTTTACCCATGTGTCGCCGACCGCAACACCGCGGGCGAGATCGGCCCGGTTCCGGGGACGTCCGTCGGCCCGGGTGGTACCGTCGTTGGCGGGCAGACGCCCACCTCGCTCCTGACCGCACCCACCCCCCTCAGCGCCGTCGCCGCCCGACGACGCCGCGGCCCGCGCTCCGTCGTGGCCGCGCTCCTGGGCCTCATGCTTGCCGCCGTGGCCCTCGTGGGCCTGACGCAGGTCGATACGGCGTCGGCGATCGCAGCCCTCGGAGGGGCCGATCCGCAGATGCTCGTCCTCGGGATCCTGCTCTACGCGCTGGCCCAGACCATCTCCGGCGTGATGTGGGCCGTGTGTCATGAGGCCGGCGGCGTGCGCGGCATCCCGCTGCCCACGACGCTCGGCCTGCACTGGATCTCCCGCGCGTCCTGCGAGCTGCTGCCCGCGAGCCTCGGCGAGGCCGTCCGGGTGGGGCTCGTGCGCCGCCACCCGGTGGGCGCCGAGGCGGGCGGCTGGCGCATCACCGGCAGCATCGCCGGCTACAAGGCGATCGACGCCGTGCTGGCCAGCGCGGCCGTCCTGACGATCGCCGTCGCCTCCCCGCTGCCCGGGCCGGCCGGTCACATGCGCTGGACGGCCGTCGGCGCGATGGCCGCGATCGCCGCCGTCGCGGTGGCGTGGCGGATGGGCGCGGCCGCGCGGATCGTGCGCCTGCTTCCCGCACGCCTGCGGGGCGTCGCCGCCCGCCTCGGCGAGGGCGCCGGCGTGCTGCGCGACACCGGGGCGGCCCGCTCGGCCGCGATCCTCGGTGCGATCGCCCTGATCCTCCGCATCCTCAGCCTCGCCGCCCTCCTGGCGGCCGTCGGCGCGCCGCCCCAGGCCGCCGCCCTCGCCTTCGCGGTGACCGTGCTGGCCGGGATCGTCCCCGCCGCCCCGGGCGGGGCCGGCACTCGCGAGCTGCTCCTGATCCCGGCCCTCGTGCTGGCGTTCGGCGTCCCCACGGGCACGGCACTGGCGTTCAGCGTCGCGATCCAGGCGACGGCGCTCGCCTGCTCGCTCGCGTTGGGCGCCCTCGCGCTCGCCTGGCTCGGCCCGCGCCTGGTCTTCCGCCGCGGCAGTGTGGTGACCGAGCCGCTGCTGGTGCCCGAGCTGCCGCTCGCGGTCGCCGGGACCGGCTCCCCCACCCCGCCCTAGTGTCCCGATTCGGAAGTTCGGTGGCTCTTCCCGGCTTTGCCGGCCCCCGGCCGGCCGGGGTCTCATCGCGAGGCGGCGTCCTCGGCAGCCCCGGTATTCCCGATATCGGGGCTGATCTGCGTCCTTGCCTCGCGGGAGATTCGCTCGGGAACTGCTCGCCAACTTCTGAATCAGGACACTAGGCCCCGCGGGTCAGGGCAGCAGCACGGCCGCGCCGGTGAATCGCCCCGCGCGCAGGTCGTCGAGCGCCCTCCCCGCCTCGGCGAGGGGGTACGGGTGGGTCTCGGTGCGCACCGGCACGCGCGGCGCGAGCGCGAGGAACTCGCGCGCATCGGCGCGGGTGAGGTTCGCGACCGAGCGGATGGTGCGCTCGCCCCAGAGGTCCGCGTAGGGGAAGCCCGGGATGTCGGACATGTGGATGCCGGCGCAGACGACGACGCCTCCCCGGCCGACGGCGCGCAGCGCGAGGGGCACGAGCTCGCCCGCCGGGGCGAAGATGATCGCGGCGTCGAGCTCCTCCGGCGCCGGCCGGTCGGAGCCGCCGGCCCATTCGGCGCCGAGGCGGCGGGCCAGCTCCTGCGCCGCCTCGTCACCGGGGCGGCTGAAGGCGAACACCCGCCGCCCCTCGAACGCCGCCACCTGCGCGATCACGTGCGCCGCGGCGCCGAAGCCGTAGAGGCCCAGGCGCACGGCGTCGCCGGTCATGCGGAGCGCCCGGTGGCCGATCAGGCCGGCGCAGAGCAGCGGCGCGACCTGCAGATCCGAGTAGCCCTCGGGCAGAGGGAAGCAGAACCGGGCGTCGGCGACGGCGAGCTCGGCGAAGCCGCCGTCGATGTCGCGCCCCGTGAAGCGCGCCCGGTCGCAGAGGTTCTCCCGCCCCTCCCGGCAGAAGCGGCAGGAGCCGCAGGTCCAGCCGAGCCAGGGGATGCCGACGCGGGCGCCCGGCGGGGGGGCATCGTGATCGCCGGCCGCGGGCCCGGCGGCCAGCACCGTGCCGACGATCTGATGGCCGGGCACGACCGGCGGGCGGGGGATCCCCACCTCCCCGTCGAGCAGGTGCAGATCGGTGCGGCACACCCCGCACGCGTGGACGCGCACCAGCACCTGCCCGGGTCCGGGCTCGGGATCCGGGATCTCCGCCGTGCGCAGCACGCCCGGCGCATCGATCAGCACCGCGCGCACGCCCGCCCTCAGGCCGCGGCCGGAGGAGGGTCGTCGCGCACGGCGCTGACCCTCCACGGGGCGTCGGGGGGTCCGTCGAGAGCCAGCGTCCACGTGCCGTCGAAGCGCGTCGCCCGGTCCTTGGACCCGGCGACCGTGTCGAGCGTGTTGCGATCCTCGACGTAGCGCACGCCCCTCAGGCCCATGCGCACCGTGGCCGTCGCCGGCGTCGCGTCGGTGTCGAGGGCCGTCAGGACGACCGAGGTGACCTCGGGAGCGCGCAGCACCAGCCGCAGGCTCCGTCCGGGGGAGGGCGGATGGAGAAGCTCCTGCAGGAGGCCGGGGTGCGCCAGGTGGGCGAAGGCGGCGTCGTCGCCGTCGACGGCCTCCGCCCACGCGGCCACCGCGCGCCGGACGGCCGCCTCGATGATGTCGGGGTCGAAGCGGGCGTCCGCGACGGCGAGGTCGCGCGCCTTGGCCTCCGCGCTGCGGGCGTCGTCGTCGTCGACCTCGGAGGGGTGCACCCCCGCGGGGAGGGCATCGGCGACCGCCGCCTCCACGCGGACCCGGTCGGTGAGACGGGCGTCCTCGGCCGGGTCGGCCTCGAGCGGCGCCTCGAGCTGGTGGGCGCCCTCCTCATCCTGCTCGATCGACAGGAGCGTCCAGCGCCCGTCGCGCTTGCCGAGGGTCCAGTACTCGCGCAGGTGGGTCTCGCCGGACGTGTTGCCGTCGTGGTGGATCCGCTCGCCGGAGCGGTCGATCACGAGATCGTCGAGGAGCGCGGAGACCCGGACCACGACGCGGTCCTCCGGATCCCCGGCCCGGTTGGTGATGCCCACGTACTCGATCTCGCTGGAGCGCACCGTGACGTGGTTGCGCCATCCCTTGCGCGCGAAGTCCTCCAGGCGCAGGCGCCACTCGGTCATCAGGTCGGGCCCGACCATCGTCGCGAGGGCGTCGCGGTCGTCGCGGTCCCAGGCCGCCTGGATCGCCGCGAACAGATCGGCCGCCTCCCGCCGCACGCGGTCGGCGGCGAAGGCGGGGTCGTCGGCGGCGGCGATCACCGCGGTGCCCTCGACCTCCTGCGTGCGGGCGCGCCGCCGCGCGGCGGTCAGCCGGTCGCGCGTGCTCGCGTAGGCCCGGCTCCAGGTGGCGTTGCGCTTCTGCTGGGCGACGCTGAAGACGATCACCGCGGCGACGCCCCCGAAGATGGCGATCGTGGGGATGAGGCCGATGCTGCCGCCCTCCCCGCTCCCGCCCGATCCGCCGCCGAAGCCGCCGCTGCCGCCGCCACCGCCCCCGCCACCGCCCCCGCCGAAGCCCCCGCTCCCCCCGCCGGCCGCCGCGAACGCGGTGGCAGCCTGGACAGCGAGCCCGGCGACGGCGATCAGGGCGAGGCGGACCGGGTGACAGGAGCAGACGCGCACGCCCCTGATGCTACGGCGTCGCGAGCAGCGCGAGGTCGCGCGAGACCGCCTCGGGCGCGAAGCCCACCGGATACGCCGTCGCGAGCTCGCCCGCGGCGTTGACCCCGTAGATCAGCGAGGTGTGCTCGATCAGCGCCGGGTCGTCCCGGGGGACGGCCTGCGCGACCTGCCAGTCGTCCCAGACCGGCTCCAGCTCCGCACGGCTGCCGACGACGTAGTCGACGAAGCCGCCGACCCGATGGGCGCGCAGGAACCGCCGCACCACCGAAGGGCTGTCGCCCTCCGGGTCGACCGACACGGCGATCACCCTCATCCTCCTCCCCGCTTCGCCGCCCTCCTCGCGCACCTGCCGGAGGCTGGACATGATCAGCGGGCAGACGTCCGGGCAGTGCGCATAGACGAAGGTCACGAGCACCGGGTCGCCCCGCATGCCGGCGATGTCGACCGGCCGGCCGTCGATGTCGTCGAGGCGCAGCGGCGGCGCCTGCCGGACCGGGGAGATCGTGCCGCCCTCGAAGCCGGTTGCCGCCCCGTGACCGGCGTGCGCGGAGCCTGCGGCCGCGGCGGGCGCCGTCGCGGTCGCGTCGCCCTCCCCTGCTCCGCAACCGGCGACGACGGCGGTGATGCAGGCGATGGCCGCGGCGGCGGCCGCGCGACGTCGTCTCACTCCGGGTCCTCATCCTCGGGTACGGGGGGGACCACCGTAGCCGGGGCGCTGCCGGGACGGTGCCGCACGGGGTCCGCCGTGCCCTCGCGCCGCGGCGCCCCGGACGGCGCGCCGCCGTCCACGAGCCCGGCGCCACGCCGAGAGCAGCGCGAGCGGGACCTCAGGGGACCAGCGACACCGCCAGCCAGAGCGTCGCCAGTGCTGCGAGCAGGAGGAAGCCGTCGAACACGGCTCCGACGACCCGCCAGCGGCGGGCGCCCTCGAGGTCTCCCGCTTCCTCCAGGCGACGCGCGCGCGGTCCCTGCCAGAGGGCGTGGAGCACGGTCACGACGCCCATCGCCAGGAGCAGGAGGATCTTGATGAGGATCCTCCTGCCGTACTCGGAGTCGCCGAGGTCGGCGATCGAGAGGCCGCGGTGGTCGAGCAGGCCGAACCCCGTCACGAGGATGACCACCCAGGCCGCGAGGCCGAGGACTCCGAACCTCCGGCCGGCCGCGGTCATCACCCGGCGCCCGGCGTCCCGGTCGCCCGCGGCGCGGGCCGCCGGGACCGCGACGGCGCCGATGGCGATCATGCCCCCCACCCAGGCGCTGGCGCCGAGGACGTGGAGGAAGCGCACGAGGGTCCAGAGGTCGTCTCTCACCGATTCCAGGCTAGCGGCGGAGCGCTGCGGCAATGCCGCAGACCCGCCGGGGCGACCCCCGATGTCGCCGCCCCGGCGGGGACCGACCCTTCGCCGGAGCGGCGGCCCCTGCGCGCGCGACCGAGAGGAGACCCACATCCGCCGACCGGCACCGAGGCGACGCCGCACCCGCGCGGCAGGCGCGGGCGGACACCCGTGAACATCTCCTCCCTGCTCCTCGACAGCCGCCTGCCCGCGCACGCCGACACGGTCGCGGTTCGGTCCTCGGACGTCGAGTGGTCGCTGGCGGAGCTGGCCGGCCGGGCCGGCGGCGCCGCCGCCGCGCTCGCCGACGCGGGCGTGCGTCGCGGCGACAGGGTCGCGATCACCGTCACCGACGGCCCCCGGTGGCTCGCCCTGACGCTCGGGGCGGCGCGGGCGGGTGCCGTGTGCGCACTCGTCAGCCCCCTGACCGCGCCGGCGCGCCTCGCCGACGCCGTCGCCCGCGCGGAGCCGCGGCTTGTGATCTCCGACTCCGGGAAGGGCGCGGCGGGCGCCGAGGGCGTCGCGGCCGACGCGCTCGAGGCCGCCGCAGCGGGGCTCGCCGATCCGGGCCCGGTCGCCTCCCGTGACGACGACCCGTGCTACCTGCTGCTCACGTCGGGCTCGACGGGCCCGCCCAAGTGGGCCATCCACCGCCACGGCGACATCCGCGCCTGCCTGCGCACCTACGGCGACCACGTGCTGCGGCTCCGCCCCGGCGACGTCACGTGGTCGGTCGCGGCGCTCGCCACCAGCTACGGCTTCGGCAACTCGTGCTACTTCCCGCTCGGCGCGGGGGCCTGCGCGTGGGTGGACGGGATGGACCGCTCTCCGGAGGCGCTCGTGCACGCGGTGCGGACCGGCGGCGTGAACGTCGTCTTCGGTGTCCCCACCTGGTGGGCCCGCGTCGCCCGCCACGCGGCCGAGGACCGCATCCCCGCCGAGTCGCTCGCCGGCGTGCGCCTCGCCGTCTCGGCGGGCGAGCACCTGCCCTCGCGCGTGTGGCACGAGGTGCGCGAGCACCTCGGCCTGCGGCTGGTCAACGGCCTCGGCTCGTCGGAGGCCACCAACCTCTACCTCTCGGACCGGCCCGGCGGCCCCCGGCCGGGCACGGTCGGCTGGCCGGTCGCCGGGTTCGGCCTCCGCATCGTGCCGGTGAACGAGTCGCCCGACGGCCGCGGCGAGCTCCTGGTCAGGGGCGCCTCGGTGATGGCCGGCTACCTCGGCGACCCGGCCGCGACAGCGCGGGCCCTCGACGACGGCTGGCTGCGGACGGGTGACCTCGTGCGGCGCGAGCCCGACGGCAGCCACACCTTCCTCGGGCGGATCGGCGAGGCCGTGAAGGTGGGCGGCTCGTGGGTGACCCCGTCGCGCGTGCAGGGCGAGCTCCTGCGCGACCCCGAGGTGACCCACGCCATCGTGCTCGGCGTCGAGGACGACCGGGGCCTGACCCGCCTCGGCGCCGCGGTGACCACCCGGTCGGGCGCTGCCGCGGGGATCGCCGAGCGCCTGCGCGCCGGATGCACCGAGCGGCTGGCGGCCCACGAGATCCCCCGCGCCATCGTCGCCGTCGACGAGCTCCCGGCGCTCGCGTCGGGCAAGCCCGATCGCGCCGAGATCGCCCGGCTGGTCGCCGCGGCGCTGCCGCCGTCCGCCGCCCACGTCACCGAGGAGAGCGCATGACACCCGATCCCGACCTGCTGGAGACCTGGAACTCCTGCGGCTACTACGGCCTGGTGGGGATGCGGGTGACCCACGCCGACCCCGACTCGGCGCAGCTCGAGATCGCGGTGACCGACGACCACCTCCAGGCGTACGGCACCGCGCACGGGGGCGTCGTCGCCGGCCTGCTGGACGCCGCGATGGGCCTCGCCATCCTCGCCCGGCTGGGCGCGGGCCAGGGCTGCGCCACGGTGGAGATGAAGATGAACTTCGTCGCGCCCGCGATGCCCGGGGAGCTGATCGGGGTCGGCCGCGTGCTCCACCAGGGCCGGCGCCTGGTCGTGGCGTCCGCCGAGGCCCGCGACGCCGACGGCGGGATGGTCGCGTGCGCTCAGGGGACGTTCCAGGCGTTCTCCACCGAGCCGCGCTCATGACCGACGCGACGCGCCTGGACGGCCGCGTGGCGGTCGTCACCGGCGGCGCCGGCGGCATCGGCCGCGCCGTCGCCACGCTGCTGTGCGCCCGCGGGGCCCGCGTGGTGCTGACCGACCGCGACCCGGCCCGCGATGCGGTCGCCGCGGCCCTCGGCCCCGCGGCGGAGGCCCTGGAACACGACGTCACCGACCCCGAGGCGGCCGAGCGGGTCGCCGCGGCCGTGCTGGAGCGCCACGGGCGGATGGACGTGTGGGTGAACGGCGCGGGCTGGGACCGGCCCGGGCTGTTCGCCGACACCGACCCCGCACGATGGGCCGAGATCATCGCGGTCAACTACACCGGCGTGCTGGCCGGCTGCCGGGCGGCGCTGCCCGGCCTGCGGGCGGCGCCCGACGGCGGGTCGATCGTCTCCATCAGCTCGGACACCGCCCGGGTGGGCGGTTGGGGCGAGGCGGTCTACGCCGGGGCCAAGGCGGCCGTCGTCGCCTTCTCGAAGTCGCTCGCCCGGGAGGTGGCGCGCGACGGGATCCGCGTGAACTGCGTCTCCCCGTCGGTCACCCGGACCCCCTTCGAGGAGCGCCTGCGCGAGGACCCGGTCGGCGCCCGCATCGTCGAGGGCGCCGTGCGGGCGACCCCGATGCGCCGCATGGGGCTCCCGGAGGAGGTCGCCGAGGCCGTGGCCTTCCTCGCCGCGCCGTCGGCCGCCTTCATCACCGGGCAGGTGCTGTCGGTCAACGGCGGCGTGGCCATGTGAGCGGGCCCGGGGACACCGGGCTCGTGGATTCCCCCGATGGCGCGCCCGGGCGGCCCTGGTACGACCCGGTGGACGCCGCGCGACGGGGGATGCGCTCGATGAGCCGCTGGGCACCGACCCGCTACACCGACCGCCGGGAGGCCGGACGCGCTCTGGCGGCGCTGCTCGGGGCCGAACGGGGGCCGGCCACCGTGGTGGTGGGGCTGGCGCGGGGCGGCGTGCCCGTGGCGGCGGAGGTCGCCGCGGCCCTCGGCGCCCCCCTCGACGTCGTGGTCGTGCGCAAGGTCGGCCACCCCCTGCAGCCCGAGCTCGCGCTCGGCGCGGTGACGGCGGACGGCCCGGTCTCCCTCTCCCCCCTCCCGGACCTGCGGATCGCGCGACCCACGGCGCCGGCGATCGCCGCCGCGAGGCGGCAGGCGGCGGCGCTCGAGGCGCGCCTGCGCGCCGGGCACCCGCGCGTGGAGCTCGCCGGCGCGACCTGCGTCCTGGTGGACGACGGACTCGCGACGGGCGCGAGCATGGAAGCCGCGGTCCGCTGGGCCCGCGCGCAGGGCGCGGCGCGCGTCGTGGTGGGCGTGCCGGTCGCGGCCGCGCCGTCCGCGGAGGCGCTCCGGGGCGACGCCGACGCGGTGGTCTGCCCGCTCGAGACCGACGACTTCGGATCGGTCGGCGCCTGGTACCGCGACTTCGGCCAGGTGCCCGAGGCGTCCGTGGCGGCCCACCTGCGCGCCTCCCGGGCGCCGGACCGCCGGTGACCGCGGGGCTCACGGCCACCGGCGTACTGATCCCCTCCGGCGGCGTCCGCCTGGTGGGCGACCTCGTCACCGTGCCCGGGGCGGCCGGGACCGTCGTCTTCGCGCACGGCTCGGGCAGCGGCCGCCTCAGCCCCCGCAACCGCCACGTCGCCCGGCTGCTGCGCGAGGGCGGCCTCTCGACGGTCCTCGTCGACCTGCTGGATGCAGCCGAGGCGGCGGAGGACGTGGTCACGCGCCGCCTGCGCTTCGACGTGGCCCTCCTGGTGGACCGGCTCGCCGACGTCGTCGACTGGTCGCGCCGGCACGCCGGCGGGGGCGGCCTCGGGCTGTTCGGCGCCTCGACCGGCGCGGCGGCCGCGCTCGCCCTGGCGGCGCTGCACCCGGAGCGCGTCGACTCGGTGGTCTGCCGGGGAGGGCGGCCGGATCTGGTGCCCGAGCTGCTCGCCGAGGTCCGCGCGCCCACCCTGCTGGTGGTGGGAGGGGCGGATACGGCGGTGCTCGAGATCAACCAGCGCGCGCTCGGGCAGCTCGGCGGGCCGCGCCACCTGCACGTCGTCCCCGGCGCCACGCACCTGTTCCCGGAGCCCGGGGCCCTCGACACGGTGGCCGCCGTCGCCCGAGACTGGTTCCTCGCCCACCCCGGGGCGCGGGCCGCCCCCACCGAGGAGGCATGACGTGGACATCCCGACCGCAGTCGACCTCGCCGCCGAGCGCGGCCGCCGGGCCCTGGAGGACGCGCTCCCCCCGGCCCTGCTCCCCCTTCCCCACATCGCGGTCACGGCGGAGGCATGGGAGGAGGAGCGGCACGTCCGCGTGCGCGGCGACGCGATCTATGCCGTCCACCGCGGCGCGGAGGCCTGGTGGGCCGTCGTGGTGCGCGAGTCGAACACCGTCGCCCCTGGCGCGGTGCGGCTCATCCCGGTGTCGGAGATCCGCTGCGAGTCGTCGTCGGGCCGCCGCGGGGGCTGAGCCCGGCCCGGAGTGGATCGGAAGGCCGACGCGCGAGGCGCGGGCGGGGACCCGGTGCCGGTGCGTCCGCAGCACCGGCGCCGGGTCTGCCGATCCCGGGAGGGCCTGCCCTCAGCCTGAATCCGGCGATCTCGCGGCGCGGATGCGCGAGATCCCTCGCGTCATGAGGGATTCGGCGCGACCGCAGGGGTCACCCTGGCGGTGCGACGCCGAATCCCCCCTGACGCGGGGCTCTCACGCCCCGCATCCACGATCTCCGCCGGATTCAGGCT
>LNFM01008926.1_pt1 | contig 41723 bp, 39 predicted proteins | sample 596031 | NCBI WGS metagenome assembly LNFM01 (sample SAMN04254537, study PRJNA301005) | activated carbon metagenome | isolation source: dual media filters at the Ann Arbor, Michigan drinking water treatment plant | place: USA: Ann Arbor
GAAAAGATTTATCACTTAGTATTTACAGTGCTAAACTTTCTTTCACACCCAATATAGGGCAGACTTATTATCTCTATCAAAAACAGGACGACACTCACTTACTCTCCCTGGTATCTCCAAAAGAATGGGGGCCATCGGGACCTTTTAAAAAATTTGTAGCTGCTGTACAATTGCTGGCCGACCATACATGGAAAGAGCTATAGGAATTGTACTTTTGTTGCATGACTAAACTCTCTGTCAACATCAACAAGTTTGCTACGCTGCGCAACTCAAGGGGCGGTAACAATCCCGATGTTATAAAAGCAGCTATAGATGTACAACGTTTTGGTGGCGATGGTGTAACCGTACATCCAAGACCTGATGAACGCCATATCCGCTATGAAGATGTGCGGCAGATAAAAAAAATAATTACAACTGAATTTAATATTGAAGGCAATTGCACGGAACAAAAATTTGTAGACCTTGTTCTCGAAACAAAACCCGACCAGGTAACATTAGTGCCTGATACGTTGGGACAATTAACATCTGATCATGGATGGGATACGATTAAGAATAAAGATTATCTAAAAAACATTATTGCTGTCTTTAAAAATGCCGGTATCCGAGTCTCCATTTTTGTTGATCCTGATATTGCCATGGTAAAAGGTGCTGCTGCAACGGGAACGGATAGGATTGAATTATATACTGAAGGATATGCGAGGGAGTTCGGAGCAGGGAGTCGGGAGTCGGGAGTGAAACCTTATGTTGATGCAGCCATTATTGCAAAAGAGTTGGGGTTGGGATTAAATGCGGGACATGATTTAGATATGCAAAATCTGAAATTTTTTAAACAACATATTCCGTGGTTGGATGAAGTGAGTATTGGACATGCATTGGTATGCGATGCATTGTATTTGGGATTTGAAAATGCGGTGCAGTTGTATAAGCGGCAGTTGCAATAATCTTTGTATAGATTTCTGTTGATAATCAGCGACAAATTATACAAGGAGTTGCGTATATTTATGAGTTGTACGCAAATTTGCAGACACTTTCCAATGATAAAAGTATACACAGCCATATTCATTTCTTTAATTTGCCTAGCGTCATGCTTGCAACCAAAAAAGGACACTCCAAAAATAGCTTCGTCATCTATTGCTCAAAGACAAATTCAGTACTTAGTTGACACATTCAAATTAGAAGTTGGACAAGAAAAAGACTTAAATAAACAAGATAGCATTCGCATCAAATACGCCTATAAGTTTTATGATTTGCTTTCCAACATTTATATAGATAGTATCCGGGTTCATGTCGACTCAGTTATTGTTGACAATTTAACTGTGACCGCCGCATTTCACTGTAATAATGAAATATCTTTTAAGTATTCTCTGACATTTCTTAAAAAAATGGACCCAAGTCAAGACACACTATTTACTTTTATGAAGGGTCTAAAACCTGGGCTTGACACAATGGTAAATTTCGCTTACATGGGTAATCACCAAGTGAGACTACCTAATTCGGACGGGACGCCAATTATAAAAATATTTGCGTTCCCATCTCCAATCTGGTTACCAAAGAAAGAATAATCTGCGTACAACATTGGGTTTGCTGCAAGGCTGGCAGGACATTGGAGCAATGGTCATTTTATCGCTGTTGTGCTTCATCTGGGCTGGACATACATTGTTGGGCTTTTGTTTGTTAACCTGTACTTTTATATCTTTAATCAGCAGCGGTTCCGGGGCGGACACAGCAACTATTCCAGCCCTGCAGCAAGCCCTGCCCGTTGTGCGCAAGCCTAAAGCGACACTTCGACATTGATTAGGAATTAATATCTCTCAAAATATTTAGCAATTACCGTGACAAGAGAAAGGAATAATACAACATATAAATTTCGATATTACTTGCTATCATTTATATCATTTCTCATATCCTTTATTGGGTACATTGGTTTGAAATTGGCTATAGTCGCAATAGCAATTGGTATTGCTTTTTTGACAGAAAAATATATTGGTGGTTTCGGGTTAACTATAGGCTACATTATCGGCTTATTTGTAGGCGGACTTTTATTATTCGGACTTCAGCGACTATATCCATATTTAGAAAAGTTAGACGATTACACTAAAACATACAAACTCTACCCTTTTACAGAAAAGTACGGTATAGACTATCCACACCCGACACCAGAAGATTTTGGAATAACTAAAGAGGAATTTAAAGACTATAATGCCAGATTTCAATTTGAGTACATAAAATTAGTTTTGACATACGGACTTTTGCTAGCAGTTTTAGTTTATGTAATTCGAGGAAAAATCGTTGGAAGCAACGCAATTATTTTATTAGGAAGTGCAGGAATGATTGCAATAATTTTAAACTACCTTTTTGACAAGTGGAACAAAATGATTTCTCAAAAGCATCGCTATTACAATAAGATAATTAAGTTTCAACAAGCATTAGATATTTATTACAGAATTAGAGATGAGAACTCGAATTTCTAGACAAACAGACGGGACGAAGGCTATACGCACAACATCAGGTTTTGTGCAATTGGGGCTTGACGTTGAAACAATCATCGGCAGTGTGTCTTGTCCTGAAACAGGTTGACAGTAAATCAGCCAAAATTTACAATTTAAAAATGCTCTAAATGAGTATCTACAAATTGAAAATCCGCCCGTTCCTCAATCCTCCATCATCACAAAAGCACCCCAATAAAATGGTTCTTTATATTTCGTCATTAGTTGCTGTTGTGCCTGTTTAAAAGCTTTTTGTTTATCGCCTGATTTTACCCAGTTGGTATAAAAATTATTCATGAGTTGTTGGGTGGCCGCATCATCTACTTTCCATAAACTCATTATCAATACCTGTGCACCAGCTACTAAAAATGCCCGTTGCAATCCATACACTCCTTCGCCGGCTCTTACTTCCCCAAGGGCCGTTTCGCAGGCACTCAATACAACAAGATTGGTTCCTTTTAAGTCGAGATTCATCGCTTCGTAAGATGTAATAATACCGTTGCTGTTATTATCCAGACTTGGAATTATTTTATCCGCTTCTGATGCACCGGTAAGCATTAAGCCGGAACGCAACAATACATTATCCTTTGCATAATCCGCATGTACTCCAATAGGCCAGCTTACTTTTTCTACATCCTTTAAAAAATAGCCATGCGTAGCAATGTGCAGAATGGAATTCTTTTGCGAAGACTTTAAGTTAGCTTCTGTTGCATCCCCCTGAGTTAGCTCTGATACAGTATAGCCAGATGATTTTAGTACTTTATTGATACCTATCACTTCTGTTTTGGTAGCGGGAAGCTGTGGAATTTTGGCAGAGCCATAATCAGGAAAACCAATCAGTGTTGCTTTTTTACCTGCGGCATTATTGGATTGCTTTCCCTTACCAATCAGATCTCTTGAGTTTCCCAGCAACACTATATCATACTGATTCAATAAAAAATCTCCCCCTGCTTTTTTTAATGTATAAAGATTAACCTGGTTGTACACTCCATCTAACGATACATATACTTTTTTCTTCCCTTTTACTTCTGCTTCTAACGGTACCCAGAAATGGTTGTAAGATTGCTCATCATTGATCTTATTTTTCATAGACATACGGTATGTTTTCGAATGCTTGCCTTCCATATCAGTACCGTTGTTCATGATCACCATTTTTGGTGCTGCATTATTTTTTGCTGCAATCAATGCGATGTATCTGCAATCATTTATAAACACCTGGTCGAAATTGCGCAGCCGTATAATTTCAATAGCTGCTTCATCTGGTTTTAACTCTTTTTGTATTTCGCTGTACGTTGTTTTTGATGTAAAATAAAATTGGGCGAAATCTTTGGAGCTTTGCGACAGTTTTTTCTCCATTGCATTGGTAGCTTTCTCCAATGAATCAAGATTAACGCCTTGTTCAAGCAGATCTTCTTTAGAATAGGCATACAGAGTTGTCAGTTGTTCCTTTTGGTCAATCCAGGCAGTATAATCATTGATCAATTGTTCATTACCGCTGTTCAAAATTCCTGCACTTACTTTTCGGGTAGAACTTATTAAAAGTCCTTTGGTAGCAATGCGGTATTCGTATAAATCATTTAGAATGTCTTTATTGAAAGATGCAGCTTCCACTGCAAAACTGTAAAAGCGGTCAAACCGTGGGGAAAGTATATCCCAATATTTGGTTTTTTCTGCTTCACTCATTGGCGGAAAAAATTTGTTGATAAAATCAAGTGACTTTTCCATTACGTCATGATAAGCAGTGTAAGCCTTATTCAATTCGTTTTTCTTCCAATATAAAATTGCCATGTCTTCCTTCGATTGTACAAAGAGCGGATGAACCGTTCCTAATGTTTCCTCCCGGGTTTTTAAAGCTGCTTGCAATAGCGGCTCGGCTTCCGCATACCTGGCTTTATAACGATAGTAATTGCCGAGGTCGCTGATAACTTTTGCATAAGCAGGGCTTTTTTCTCCATAACTGGTTTTATAAATTTCAGCAGATCGTTTCAACATATCTTCTACTCTATCTTCCCTTTTCATTAACATCGCCAGAATAGCAACGTTGTTTAGCAAGTTGGCATGCTCCGGTTTTCCTTTTTCCACTCTTTTTTCAAGTCCCAGGTAAATTTTTTCTGCTTCCGTATATTTTTCCATTTGCTGGAATAACAAAGCAAGGTTAGAGAAGAATTTCAGTAAATGCTTTGTCTTGGTGCCTTCTTTCTTCATTGCAATGGCAATAGCTGCTTCAAGATTCTTAACCGCTTCGGGCAAACGACCCATAGATTGAAATAGTATAGCCTGGTTATTTAGAATCAATGCATATGGTATTTCATTTTCCTGTTTATTTGTTTTTACGATAGCAAGTGCATTGCTAAATTCTTTTTCAGATTCATTGTACTGCCCCAGATTATAATGTAATACTGCATAGTTGTTAGTAGACGCTGCTACACTCATGTTTGCTGCACCTAATCTTTCTTCCCTTAACTGCAAAGCTTGCGAAGTATATTTTTCTGCCTGTGAAAACCGACCCATTGAAGTGTACAATAAACCCTGACTGGAAATAGTTTTTACATACCCGAGATCGCTGCTTAAACCGGCCTTCTCAAAATAGTTTCTGGCGGTATTCAATTTCTTTTCAGCGTACACAAATCTGCCGGTAGCATAACCTGATTGTCCCAATTGCAAATTGAGCCTGGCATTTTCTTCATCATCAAGATCGGCATCTTTTACTAATGAATTAGCGATTCCGCTCAACCGTAAAAATTTTGCACCAAACTCGCCTCGGCCTTGTCCGCCAAAGAGACCAGAATTATCGCTTAACAAAATAGCATAATCAATATCGGTGGAATCAAAGCCAGCCTTAAAGTCATCGAGTTCTTTATACGCTGTTTCTCTTGCCTTTGCTTTGGCATTGTATTTTGCTTCGTTGGCCTCGCCTTTGCCTTTTGTAACTACCTTATCTTTTAATTTCTTTAAAATTTGTGCCGGGGCTTGTTGCGCTACAAGAAATAGCAGAGAGATGAAAAGAATTTTCATACCTGAGTTTTTGGATGTTAAGGTTTTGTGGGTTCAAGTTACAGCAATAATTTTTAAATATGACTGCCTTATATCATTTACAAAAGCAACTCATCCTTTACATTCTTCACTTGTAACAATGCTGGAAGCAGGTTATTTTAATTAGTAGCTTGGGTATTCAAAAACTACTGGAATGAAAAAAAACTTAACTGCTCTATTTGGCATTTTATTATCTGCCATCTCAATGGCACAAATACCGTTGACAGTAGCTCCAAGCGGTGGAAATAAAAAAGCATCGGTTAGCGAACGCATTGGATTAACAGATGTTGTAATTACGTATGATCGTCCTGCCGTAAAAGGCCGGGAAGGGAAAGTATGGGGCGAACTGGTTCATGTTGGATTTACTGATCCGGGATTTGGCAGCAGTAAATCCGCTCCGTGGCGGGCAGGTGCTAATGAAAACACTACAATCAAATTTACCAGTGATGTAAAAATTCAAGGACAAACTTTACCTGCGGGCAAGTATGGTTTCTTTATTGCGTATGGTAAGGAGGAATGCACTCTTATCTTCTCTAAAAATTCTACCTCCTGGGGACATTATTTTTATAACGAAGCAGAAGATGCTATGCGGGTAAAAGTAAAGCCACAGGCATTGGATAGATCTGTGGAGTGGTTGAAATACGAATTCATGAATGAATCTGAAAACACAGCCACCGTTGCGCTGCAGTGGGAAAAATTGTCTATCCCATTTACGATTGAAGTGGACTATGTAAAAGATCAATTGGAGTCATTTCGCAAAGAATTAAGAACGGAGAATGGATTTATCTGGCAGAGTTGGGACCAGGCTGCTGCGTGGTGTTTACAACGGAATGTAAATCTTAATGAGGCATTGTTATGGGCTGATACCGCATCCAGTGCCATATTCGGTGGGGATAAAGCATTTATTGCATGGAGCAATAAAGCACAGCTACAAGAAAAATTAGGTCGCAATGAAGAAGCTGCTGCAACAATGAAAGCGGCAATGGCTTTTGCAAATATGAATGAGATACATCAGTATGGCCGTAGGTTGTTACAACAGAAAAAAACAAAAGAGGCGTTAGAAATTTTCAAGCTCAATTTTACTAAAAACCCTAACCAGTTTACTCCTTTGGTAGGATTAGTAAGGGGTTATTCTGCTATGGCTGATTATAAAAATGCATTGAAGTATGCTAATCTTGCCATACCATTAGCACCCAATGAACTGAATAAAACAAGTGTGGCAGCGATGATAGAAAAGTTAAAAGAGGGAAAGGATGTGAATTAGGAGCCTCCCCAAGCCCCTCCAAAGGAGGGGTTTTAGACTCCAATATTTTAAAGATCCTTTATTCTTTGTAAGAACTAGATCCTGATTATCGGAGGTTTTAAATTGTAATTAGGGTGTTTTAATATGCCCAGTAGAATTACCGAACGATGAATAGTGTGACACAACTGGGCTGATAGTAGTAATGCAGCTGGCAAAATAAAAAAAACAATAAAGCCATTCAGTATCGAATGGCTTTATTTATAGTACAACTTAAATAATACTATTAAAATCCTTTTGTATCGCAGCCTAAAATCTCACACAGCTTAGCTTCTAACTCAGGGCCACGAAGATTTTTCGCTACAATTTTTCCTTCCGGGTCAACTAAGAAATTCTGTGGTATTCCTTTTACCTTATACAATTGTGCTGCTGCATTATTCCAGAATTGCAAATCACTAACCTGGGTCCACGTTAATTTATCGGTATGAATAGCTTCTAGCCATTTTTCTTTTTGGCCGGGTCTGTCAAGTGAAACACCTAATACGGTAAAATTTTTCTTGCTGAATTTGTTATAGTTCTCCACTACATTCGGATTTTCATCCCTGCAAGGACGACACCAGCTAGCCCAAAAATCAACCAATACATATTTACCACGGAAGGATGAAAGCGATACCGGCACACCCGTCGTATCGGGCTGTGTAAAATCAAGCGACTGCGTACCAATAGCACCAATTTTAGATTCAGCAATGAACTCTTGTAATTGTATCCCTGATTCTGAATTGCGAACAGTTGCGTCCAATTTATTAAACCTGGTTTCCAGCATGATGGGATCTTCATTAAACTGGTATGTTGCATTTAATACAAATGGGGTAATCCCTGATTTTGGGTTGCCGTTAATGAACTTATCAATTTCGTTCTGAATATTTTGTTGCGCTGTAGTGTATGTTGTCATCAACCCGTCTCTTTCCGCACCCGGCATTGTATTATTGATTGTATTGGCAAGAGCACTTAGTTGCTGTGCTAATGGCATAAAGGCTGCAATAAAAGAAGTAAACTCTGTATGCGATTTAGAGTTTTCTACTTTATGCTTACCCGGCTCTTTCTTATCTGCTTTAAAAGATATAATGCCACTTTCTACATATAATTCTATAGGCTTTTCGTTACCAACTACTAAAAAACAAAGCACAGGCTCCGTAACATTTCCTTTCAACGCAAATTTCCCTTTTGTCAATTTGGAAGAGGCTAACTCAGAATTATCGCCGTTTTTATACAATTTAATATCAGTGCCTTCGGTAAAGCCATCCAATTTTCCATCAATTGTAAAAGGTTTTGGAGCAACTTGTGCCAATGCAAAAAGCGGACACAAGAAAAGAAGAATCAATAATTTTTTCATACTAATCAAAAATTTCATTTATGGTACGATTGTCAATAATAGATGCAAATTTAAACAATGAAGCGGATAGTTAATACCTTCTCAGCCCCCGCCTGACCGTTTATCCAATATTTAACCTTTATCAGGTTTGGCGGGCAGGCAATATGGACGAAAGAAAGGATTTTGTGGCTGCATTAACATTGGTGCTGTTTTCCAACGCTTTAATGTAGGCACTGCCGATGCTCTGTTTATTGCTGATTCCAAAGCCCACCAACACAGGATTTTTAAGTTTGTATGATTTCAGCCTTTTCAGGTATTCTTCCGGGCTGGCTGATTTTTTTTCGCTGCCCGTAGTAGAAGAAGAGGATACGGCATATAAAAAACCGGTGCTGAGGCTATCTAATTTTTTAATTCGTTCTTCCGTGGTTTCTGGTGTTACCAGGAAAATAAAATCGAGGCCATATTTTTTAATGATAGCTCCGTATTCAGTTTCAAATTCATATTCAGGTAAGTCAGGTAAAATCAATCCATCTATACCTACTGCTGCTGCATCGGCACAAAATTTTTCAAAGCCGTATTGTAATACAGGGTTCATATAGCCCATTAATATTACCGGAATAGAAATTTCTTTTCTGAAATCTTGTAATTGGTCAAACAATGTTGCAATCGTCATTCCATTGGCCAATGCTACACTTCCACTGTGTTGAATTACGGGACCGTCTGCTAACGGATCGCTGTAAGGCATGCCGAGTTCTATGATGGAAGCACCATTTTCTTGCAAGGCTTTCATTACTTCTATTGTAGAATTTAATTGTGGATAGCCTGCTGTGCAATAGATGTTGAGAATCTTTTGCGATTTGTCTTTAAAGGTGCTTAGTAGTCTGCTCATGATTTGTTGACCTCACCCCTACCCTCTCCTTGAGGAGAGGGAGAATGGCAAGAGTCTGATTATTTTATTTTTTCTGTTGCTTTTCTAATTTCGTTCACTACGTAATTAATATTATTCTCTACTTCTTCATTTCTAAAACGAACTACGTTGATTCCAGAACCTTCTAATTCAAAGGTTCGGTATTTGTCATACTCCGCAATTTCTTTTTCATCATGAATAGTTCCATCCAGTTCGACTACTAATTTTTTTTCATGACAATAAAAATCTGCAATAAACTTTAGCATCGGATGTTGCCTTCTGAATTTTAAACCACCAAGCTTTCTATCCCTTAAACATTCCCACAAAATCTTTTCAGCTTTCGTCGAAGTTTGACGAAGTTCTCGTCCATATTGGTACAGCTTACCAATTGCTCCTTTATGCAAATTGTCATTGTACTCTTCATTCATACTTTCTTTTCTTTAGTACCTCACCCTACGCTACTCATCACTTTTGAAAACTCCGCCTCCCTCTCCTTAAGGAGAGGGGTTCAACCACTACGTATACCGGAAGCTTAATGGGGTGAGGTCAAAGCCTGTTCATGTAAGTCGCTAAATCTTTATCCCCTCTCCCACTCAAACAAATCACCACTACATCTTCTTTTTTAAACTTCACCTGCTTCAATGCTGCTAAGGCATGTCCCGTTTCCAAGGCCGGAATAATACCTTCCAGTTTTGCCAGTTCAAAAGATGCAGCCAATGCTTCATCATCTGTTGCACTTAAAAAAGTACCACGGCCACTTTTAAACAAATGTGCATGCAACGGACCAATGCCCGGATAATCTAACCCTGCAGAAATACTATGCGGCTCTACCACTTGTCCATCTTCTGTTTGCATCAGCAAACTTTTACTTCCATGTAAAATACCCGGTTTGCCTAATGCAGTAGTCGCTGCACTTAAGCCACTATCAATACCATGACCGGCTGCTTCCACTGCTATCAACTGAACACTTAACTCATCTAAGAAATGATAAAATGCGCCAGCTGCATTACTGCCACCACCAACACAAGCCATAACGTGGGTTGGTAATTCATTACCGGTCTTATCCAACAATTGTTTCCGCATCTCTTCACTGATCACACTTTGAAATCTCGCCACCATATCCGGGTAAGGATGCGGCCCTACCACACTACCAATTATATAATGTGTATCATGTGGATTATTGATCCAATCCCGTATCGCTTCATTCGTTGCATCTTTCAATGTTTTGCTGCCACTTGTTGCCGGTATTACTGTGGCACCAAGCATTTTCATTCTCGCAACATTTGGTGCTTGCCGTTCAATATCTTTTTCGCCCATGTACACAATGCATTCAACACCTTTCAATGCACAAACCGTAGCGGTTGCCACTCCATGCTGACCGGCACCTGTCTCTGCAATAATTCTTTTCTTACCCAATCGCTGCGCCAATAAAATCTGCCCGATCGTATTATTTATTTTATGTGCACCGGTATGACAAAGGTCTTCCCGCTTCAAATAAATAGTAGTACCAAATTGCTCACTCAACCGCTCCGCCAAATACAACGGCGTTGGTCTGCCTACATAATCTCTCAGCAAGTATTGAAACTCTTTTTGAAATTCATCATCATAAATAATTTCCAAATACTTTGTACGCAGCTCTTCCACATTGCGATGCAGCATTTCCGGAATGTATGCACCGCCGAACAAGCCGTAATAGCCTTGAGTATTTGGTTGTTGATATGTTTGCGTTGTTGTCATTTTATTTTTATGTAGTCAGCTTCAGTTTTTCATGGCATCGTCTGTTGCGTCGCACTCTTGTACTTTATGTTTTCATGGCATCAAACCCACCCCAATTTCTCAAAGCATTTAGTTTCCTCAATTCGCCCCTCCAAGGAGGGGATGCTCGCTAAAGCAAAATTTGGTTACTCCTCCTTCAATACTCTTTTTCTCTTTTGATCTCTTAGCTTATCTCTTCAACCCCTGCTTAAACTGCAACACCAATCCCATATCCTTCACTCCTGGTTCTTTTTCAAAACGGCTGTTAATATCAACCCCAAAATAATCAGGGTGTTTAAATGCTTTTATTCTCACCGCATCTTCTACACCAATACCTCCACTTAAAAAGAAAGGCTTTTCAATTTTCGCTTTGGTTAAAATGGTCCAGTCAAATTGCTGGCCCGTGCCACCAAAAGTTTCTTTTAAGCCACCGGTGTCAAATAAATAATAATCACACACCGCATCATAGGGTGCCACCAGTTCGTCTATATCCACCCCATCCGTTACCCGAAAAGCTTTTATCACTTCTACTTCGCTGCTCAGGTCTTCGCACATTTCCGGGCTTTCATCACCATGTAATTGCACTACCTCTAATCCGTAGTCGTCAATAGCATCTAACACATCGATCATCTCCGGGTTCACAAATACACCCACTTTCTTTATATCCAGGTCAGCTTTCTTTAATTCTGTTTTCGAAATCTTATCGCCAATATAGCGGGGAGATTCTTTGTAAAAGATCAACCCTGCAAAATCAATATCCAACCCATCTAACTGTTGCAGTTGTTTCATTTCGGTGATGCCGCATACTTTAATATTCATATAATTTGGTTTTGTTTCCAACTAAGACACTAAGAACACAAAGCTTAGTGGCCTTTGTGTCTTTGTTGGAGATGTATTTATTTCAATTCAGTAACAAAATTCTCAAATGCTTTTCCGGGCTGTTCTTCTTTCATAAAATTCTCGCCCATCAAAAATCCTTTAAACCCTGCATTCCGCAAAGTTATGATAGACTCCACGCTGCCGATACCACTTTCGGCAATAGCCGGTTTACCAGCCGGTATCTTGTCTATCAGTTGCAACGAGGTATTAATATCCACTTCAAAGGTCTTCAGGTTACGGTTGTTTACGCCTACCATATCCACTTCATCACAAATATGCCGCATCTCTTCCTCATTATGAACTTCTAATATTGATTCGAGGCCGATGCTGTTGGCATAGGCTGCAAACTCTTTTACTTCTGCTTTGGTCAAACAAGCTGCTATCAATAAAATCACATCAGCCCCAAAAGCTTTGGCCTCGGCTATCTGCCACTTATCAATAATAAAATCTTTGCGCAGCACCGGAATATCACTCACAACTTTTGTTTGTATCAGGTCATCCAAATCGCCGCCAAAAAATTCATCGTTAGTTAATACAGAAATACCTGCTGCATGTTTGTTGTAGCCAACAACAACCGGTTCTACTTCCAGTTCTTTTGTTTTGAACCATCCCTTACTTGGACTTTTTCTTTTAAATTCTGCGATGATGCCTGTACTTCCGGGCAGTAATAAACTCTGCACCAGCGACCGGGTTCTTATCTGCCAGAAAAATCCTTCCTTCTCAAACCTTTCGATGCTACTCATCGGTTTAAATTTTTCTACTTCTAGTCTTTTTGCTGCAATGATTGTTTCTAAAATATCCATTTGTAATAAATCAAAATTCAAAAATAAAATTCAAACCAGTAACGGTCTTTGTCACTCCGACGAAGGAAGAGTCTCACAGACACAGAATGTCCACCTACTCCAGTCTCTCAGATGCCTCGTTCCTCGGCATGGCAAAATTCTTGTTATTATAAGTCTAAGTGCCTGTCCGCTAAACTCAATTTTCTTTAACCAACTTCATCAGGCATTCATTCGCTTTTCCGCTTTCTAAACTTACTACTGCTGCATTATAGGCATCGTCATAAGTTTTATACTTTCCTGTACAATGTAAAGCCATGGCGGCATTGGCCAGCACCACCGCATTTTGTGCAAATGTCCCTTCTCCTTTTAATATAGTGGTGAAAATTTTCGCCGCATCTTCCACTCTGTTTCCACCACTAATATCTTCTGGCGAAACCATACGCTTGCCCAATTGCTCCGGTGTCATTATTCGTTCCCCTTCATTGGTTATTACTTTGGTATCGTTGGTCAATGATATTTCATCATACCCATCCAAACTATGAATGATGGTGAATGCTTTCTCTGTTTGTTGCAATAAGTAATTATAAATTCTCGCCATTTCCAAACTATACACTCCTACCAATTGAAATTTGGGATGTGCAGGATTCGCCATTGGCCCAAGCATATTGAAGAAAGTCCGCATGGCTAGGTTCTTTCTTATTGGCCCAACTGTTTTTAATGCCGGGTGAAATAATGGTGCATGCAAAAAACAAATATTCGCTTCTTCAATTTCTTTTTTCAGTTTACTGTTATCGTGACTGAATGTATAACCTAATTGCTCCATCACATTACTTGCTCCGCTGATGGAAGAAGCTCCATAGTTTCCATGCTTCGCCACTTTTTGTCCGGTGCCAGCCACAATAAAACAAGAGAGTGTTGAAATATTAAATGTATTCTTTCCATCTCCACCTGTACCAACAATGTCTAATGTATCATACTCACTCAAATCTGCTTTTACACATAGCTCTAACAATGCATCTCTGAAGCCTTGGAGTTCTTCAATAGTAATGCTTCGCATCAGGTACACGGTCATAAAGGCTGTTACCTCATGTTCGTTGTATATACCTTTCCCGATGTTGACTAATACGTCTTTTGCCGACACTCTTGTTAGTGTTTTGTGTTCAAATAAATATTGTAAAATCTTCTTCATGCCCCTGTCCCCTAAAGGGGAACTTAGTTTTGTAGTTAAAAATAATGTTCGTTTTGTCTCTTCAACCTAAGCACCTGTAAACAAGTTTACACTTTAGTTTACTAAAGCACCCCTTTAGGGGATGGGGGCTTCAACCAGTTCCGCAAAATCTTTTCTCCATCTGGCGTCAACACACTTTCCGGATGAAACTGCACCCCTTGCACATCATATTTTCTATGCTGCAATGCCATGATATAATTGTTTTCATCTCTTGCAGTTACTTCCAACTCAGCAGGAAAACTATCTTCATTAATAATCCAACTGTGATATCGGCCAACTTCTAAAGTATCCGGCAAACCATTAAACAGTTGAGACTTTTTAGTTACGTCAATCTTTACAGGAGTCGCCACACCATGATAGACTTTCGACAAATTTGTCAACGACCCGCCAAAAGCTTCTCCTATCGCCTGGTGGCCAAGACAAACACCAAGGATAGATTTAGTAGCTGCATATTCGTTTATCAATGGCAACAACATTCCGGCTTCTTCGGGAATACCCGGACCGGGAGATAAAATGATCTTATCGTACTCCTTTACTTTCTCCATAGCGATCTGGTCATTTCGATACACATCAACTTTTGTATGAGTTATCTTTTCTACCAAATGGACAAGATTGTAAGTGAACGAATCGTAATTATCAAAAACAAGGATCTTCATATCAAATATTTTCTGCTAATACAATAGCTTTTTTTAATGCACCTAGTTTATTATTCACTTCCTGCAACTCACTTTCCGGATTACTTGCAGCCACCACACCAGCACCAGCCTGGTATGTTAGTGTATTATTTCTGCTCAAAAATGTCCTTATCATTATTGCATGATTGCAACTGCCGTCAAATCCCATGAAACCGATAGCACCCCCATAATAACTTCTTGCGGTTGGCTCAAATGAATCGATCAAACCCATGGCTTTGAATTTTGGGGCACCACTTAGTGTGCCAGCAGGAAAAGTTTTCGCTACTAATTCAAAGGGATTACTGCCTGCTCTTACTTTACCTACTACTTCACTTACCAGATGAATAACATGAGAGAAATATTGCACCTGCCTGTAATGTGCTACTTCCACCTCATCGCATAAACGGCTCAGGTCATTTCTAGCCAAATCCACCAGCATTACATGCTCTGCATTTTCTTTGGCATCTTTCAATAATGCTTCGGTTGCAATTTTATCAGCTTCATCATCACCCGTTCTTTTAAATGTTCCGGCGATAGGATGTACTACTGCTTTTCCATTTTGTATTACTAATTGTGCTTCGGGAGAAGAACCCATTAATTTATAATCCCCATAATCAAAGAAGAATAAATAAGGCGATGGATTTACACTGCGCAATGCCCTGTACACATTAAATTCATCGCCAATAAATTTTTGCTGAAATCTTCGGCTCAATACAATTTGAAACACATCACCCCTATGACAACTGGCAATCCCTTTCTTCACCATTTCTTTGTATTCTTCATCGGTCATGTTCGAGCTTTCTTCCCCTTTTGCACTAAAAGGATATACAGGAACATCTTTACTTCTTATCAATGATTCGACTGCTGCAACATCGCTTTCAATTCCGTTGATCTTATTCTCACAAATGAATAATTCATCTTTAAAATGATTGATAGCAATTACGTACTGGTAAAGCCTATACCTCATTAATGGGATAGCTGTGAGTAGTGAGTTACGAGTTGCGAGACTTACAGTATCAAAAAAAGGAACGGCATCATAAGTTGTGTAACCAAATAATCCTTGTGCAAATTTTTCTTCTTTTGTTTCTCCTTTCTTTATCTCAAATTTTTGCATGAAGTCCCACAATAATTGCGGCACTTCGTTGGTATTTTTTAAAGCAATCTTTTCTGGCTTTTGTCCCGGCAATTTAAATTCAATACTATCGGCCGAACTGATTTCCATTCCACCGATGGCGTTGATACAGATAAACGAATAGCTGTTTTCTGATGAATGATGGTCAGTGCTTTCCAACAGTATTGTATCACGGAACTTATCCCGCAGCCGCAGGTAGATGCCAACAGGTGTGAATACATCTGCCAGTAACCTTTTACAAGTTGTATTTATTGCTATTTTCTTCATGGTTCTATAAATCTTAAATAAAACCCTCCTTCGCTAAAGCTACGGCGGGCAAAAAAAAGCCCCGAACTATGTCGGGGCCTGAATATAATGGTACAATACGGTTATGACATTACAGACCCCTTAGAGTTGTATGCCACCACCAAATATTGTTTGTATGCTTTATCACAGGGCAAATATAAAAGCAAAATCGACATTATGGCATAATCACTCAATATGGTCATTCATCACAAGCAAGTTGGCACTAAAGGTCTTTTTTATGTGGGCGAAGAAGGTGCTATCCTCGCCGAGATGGTTTACACGATGCCTTCTGCCGAAAAAATGATAATCGAACATACAGAAGTAAGCGATGAATTGCGGGGACAGAATGTGGGCTATCAGTTAGTACAGACTGCCGTGGAATATGCCCGCAAGCATAACATCAAGATAATTCCGCTATGCCCTTTTGCGAATGCTGTATTTAAAAAGAAGCCGGAGTTTGCTGATGTGCTCAATTGATTACGCAATAAAATCCTCCATTCCCCTCTCAATTGATATTTCTTTTTCATGTGTTACCTTATTTGCAAGCAATAAACTCTGTTTAAAAAAAATTACACCTGTGGCATAACAGCATGCCTATTACTTGCTTACCTTAGGCTACTAAATTTACCAATTATGCCAAAAAGATCTATTGCTAGTATTAGCACATTATTCTTGCTGCTTCTTACCTTATTTGTAAAGGCACAGGATGATGGAGGATATAAAACACCGCCAAAGGATATTGCCGACATGCTGTTAGCAAAAAGCTCACCAAATGTAAGTCTTGATGATAAGGGAGAATGGATGCTATTTACACAAAGCAGCAGCTATCCTTCAGTTGAAGAACTTGCAAGACCTGAATTAAAAATTGCCGGTCTTCGTATTAACCCGGAAAATTTTGCTCCGAGTCGCCAGAACTATATAAACGAACTATACCTGAGAAATGTAAGCAGCAGTAAAGAATTTAAAATAACAGGGCTACCTTCTCCATTATTTGCAGGAAACATTAGTTGGAGTCCTAACGATAAAAAAATTGCTTTCATCCATACTACAAATAGCAGAGTTGATTTGTATGTGATCGATGTGGCTACACAAAAAGCAACTAAAGTAAATAAGACCGCATTGAATGTAATTGGTGGAGGCGCATTTCAATGGCTCGATGATAATACATTATTATATAAAACAACATTAAAAACCGCTACTGCAGCTCCGGCCAAACCACCAGTGCCAAAAGGACCAACAGTGCAGGAGAATTATGGCAAAGCTACTCCCCGCCCTACCTACCAGGACCTGATCAAAAATCCATACGATGAGCAGTTGTATGAATTTTATGCTACTACTCAACTAGTAAAAAATTTAAATGGTGTAGAAACAAAAATTGGTCAGCCGGCTATTTATAGCAGCTTTTCCGTTTCCCCTGATAAAAAATTTATGATCGTACGAACATTAAAGAAACCATTTTCTTACACTGTTCCTGCTAATGGCTTCCCATCGGTTGTTGTCATTACAGATATGAGTGGAAAAGTGATAAAGCAATTAGCTGAATTACCATCTGCTGAAACTGCACCAAGTGGTAATGATAATGTGCAAATGGCTCCCCGTGGTTTTGATTGGAGAGATGATGAGGCAGCTACCGTAATTTGGTGTATGCCATTAGACAGTGGTTTCATCAGAAAAAATATTGATTACCACGATGCTGTTTATGCCTTATCTGCACCGTTTAATACTACACCAAAAGAATTATTTAAAACAAAAATGCGTTTCAATGGTGTAAGCTGGGGCAATGCAAATTTTGCATTAGTAAACGAAGGCCTTAGAGGGAAGCAACGTACCCAAACAAACAAATACAATCCATCAACAGGCGAAATTACTATGCTGATGGAAAGAAATACAACCGATGCTTATTCAAATCCGGGTTTTCCTGTTACTGAAAAAAACCAATTTGGTCGTGATGTAATTAAGCTGATAGAAAATGGCACTAAGTTATTAATGAATAATCCAACCGGAAGCTCACCCAAAGGCGACCTTCCGTTTCTGGCAACTTTTGATATTGCTTCTAAGAAAACGGATATTATCTGGCGTTCTAACGAAGGTTATTTTGAAAATGTAGTTCGTGTAATGGATGCTGATAAGTTGGTATTATTAACTCGCCGTGAAAGCGAAAAAGAAATGCCAAACTATTGGATCAAAAATTTGAAGCTGCGAGTGGCAGACAGGCAATTGACCAGCTTCTCTAATCCTTATCCGCAACTGGAAGGTGTAAGCAAAGAAAAAATCAGGTATAAAAGAGCAGATGGTGTTGATCTTACGGGTGATTTATACTTACCTAAAGGTTATGATGCAAAAAGAGATGGAAAACTTCCGGTATTAATATGGGCTTATCCTGCTGAATATAATTCTGCTGCTGATGCTGCGCAAATTCGTGGTAGCGAACACAAGTTTACTTTAGTAGGCGGTGGCTCTCCTATTTTTTATGTTACACAAGGTTATGCAGTATTGAACAATGCAGAGATGCCAATCGTTGCTACCAGCAAAGACAAAAAACCAAACGATAATTTTATTGAGCAGTTAACGATGAATGCAGAAGCGGCCATCAATGTACTGGATTCAATAGGCATCGGTGATAGAAACCGTGTAGCAGTTGGTGGTCATAGCTACGGTGCATTTATGACTGCGAACTTATTGGCACATACCAAACTATTTAAAGCCGGTATTGCAAGAAGCGGTGCTTATAACCGTTCATTGACTCCGTTTGGTTTTCAAAATGAAGACCGTACTTACTGGCAGGCATTGGATTTATATACTGACATGAGTCCGTTTACACATGCTGATAAAATAAAAACGCCGATCCTGTTAGTACATGGTGAAATGGATAACAACACTGGGACTTATCCAATACAGAGTGAAAGAATGTTCAATGCGATTAAAGGAAATGGTGGAACTGTGAAATTTGTAAGTCTTCCATACGAATCGCATGGCTATGCAGGCCGTGAGAACGTATTGCATACGTTAGCCGAACAATTCAATTGGTTAGAAAAATATGTGAAGAATGCAGATAAGAAACCAAAAGACGATAAGAAAGCGTTTTAATAAAATTGATTTTTGATAGAGAAACCCTGGCTTTAGCTGGGGTTTTTTGTAAAGCAATTACCATAATCGTCAATAATCAAAAAGCCATTTGCTAAATAGCAAATGGCTTTGAGGAAGTGTGTTCTTGTATCTTTTATACCCTGAAGTGAGCAAAAGCTTTGTTCGCTTCAGCCATACGATGGGTATCTTCTTTCTTTTTGAATGCTGCACCTTCACCTTTGCTTGCTGCAACGATCTCACCAGCTAATTTATCAGCCATTAACCATTTAATGCTCAGGGAAACTTTTCTGTCCTGGCGAACTTCTGCAGGTATCTGGAAAGTAGCACCACCAATACGGCGGCTACGAACCTCAACACCCGGCGTTACATTGGCCAAAGCTCTTTTCCAAACCTCGTATCCATCTTCATTGGTTTGTTTAGCTACTTTATCCAACGCATCATAAAAAATATTGAAGGCGCCACTTTTCTTTCCTTCCCACATCAGGTTATTTACAAAACGGGTAACCAGTTTGTCGTTGAACTTTGGGTCTGGTGCTAAAGGGAGCTTCTTGGCTTGTGCTTTCCGCATGAAATTTAATTTTTAAAGTATCTGCTGTAGCTGAATTTCTTCAAGTATTAAAACTTTACTCAGTACAAATTGTATGAATGAATTATTTTTTCGCTTTTTCTTTCTTCGTTCCGTATTTAGAACGGCTCTTCTTCCTGTCCTTCACACCCGCCGTATCTAATGAACCACGAACGATATGGTAACGTACACCCGGTAAGTCTTTTACACGACCGCCACGGATCAATACGATGGAGTGCTCCTGCAGGTTATGACCTTCTCCGGGAATGTAAGCGATCACTTCCACTTTGTTGGTCAAACGAACTTTGGCAACTTTGCGAAGAGCAGAGTTTGGCTTTTTAGGCGTAGTTGTATATACACGGGTACATACACCACGACGCTGCGGGCACTGGTCCAAAGCTCTTGATTTGCTTTTGGCTCTGATTATCTCTCTTCCTTTTCTTACTAACTGTTGAATAGTAGGCATTATGAACCTTTATTTTTGGGACGGCAAAGGTAACGGCGAAGGGTTTGAAGTTTTGAATATTTTGGGGATAAAAGAGGTTTTGTCACCCTTTTTCTTTGCAGAATTTTACCGAACTGCTTCAAAATCAATACTTATATTTTCTGCATCCAATTATACTTATCCTCTCTTCTTCCTTCTCTTATGTCAGTCAGCCATTTTTTTACGGTCGGGGCGGTCTTCCAGTTGTCTACATCAAACTTCATAACAAAGTCTTTGTAGCGCAATTCTTTTATCAGTGAGATAGTAGCTGCCGTACCAGTTCCAAATACTTCGTACAGCAAATTGGCCTTGTAGGCTTCTATTATATCATCAATGCTCAGTTCCTTTTCTTCTACAGTAAAGCCCATTTCTTTTAATAGGGTAATGGTGCTCTGGCGGGTCACCCCATCCAGTATAGTTCCCTGGTCAAGTGATGGTGTAATGGCCGTGTTACCAATTATGAAAAACACATTCATCGTACCACACTCCTGCACATATTTATGTTCAAACGCATCAGTCCATAATACCTGGTCATATCCTTTCTTCTTAGCTTCCGCTGTTGCATACATTGCCGCACCATAGTTGCCCGCAGCTTTTGCGTAGCCAACACCTCCCGGCACAGCTCTTACATATTGTTCTTCTACATAGATCCGCATAGGCGCACTATAATAAGGGCCCGTAGGACTTAATATGATCATGAACTTATAAGTATCCGAAGGACGAACACCGATCAATTCATCCGACGAAAACATAAATGGCCTGATGTATAATGAATGGTCTTCTTTATTAGGGATCCAGTTTTTGTCCAATTGAATCAATTGCTTCATCCCTTCCATAAAAATATCTTCGGGAACAGGAGGCATCTGCATTCTTTCGGCAGAAGCATTGAAACGTTTATAGTTATCCTGCGGACGAAAAATGAAAGCATTGCCTTCAGCATCTTTATATGCTTTAATACCTTCAAAAATGGCCTGCCCGTAATGCAAAGCAGCAACAGAGGGACTCAGCAGTAATGGTTGATAGGGTTTTATTTCAACATTTTTCCATTCGCCATTTTCATAATCAGCCTCCAGCATGTGATCAGTAAAATACTTGCCAAAGGGCATATTTTCCAGGCTTATATCCTGTAGCTTGCTTCTTTCCGCTTTTGTTATTGAAATATCCATGGCTGCTGTCATAAAAGTTTATTTTTACCGGGGCAAAGAAACGAAAAAAAGCTAACACCCATTTGTACAAGTTATTAAGGATTTTATGGATATAAATAATATAGAATTACCCGGCACGATGGTGGTTGATTTATATCAATCTACTCTGGTAGATGGAACAGAAGCAAAAGAAAAAGTAGCGGTTGCTCCTTTAGCAACATCATCAATTGCAGAAGAAAAAAGTACTTTTAAATCACTCGGCAACAATCAACGAAATGTATTGATCATTGTAAAGAGCAATGAGGCTGTTTACCTGCCCGATAATGAATTAGCATTTCTTACCGGCATACTCGGTGCATGCAAATTAAGTTTGGCTGACGTGGCCATTGTAAATCTTACCAACTACTCCGATGCATCATATAAAGAACTAACTACGTTTTTTAAAAGCAAAATTGCTTTGTTGTTTGATGTAGAGCCATCACAATTTGGATTGCCAATGAGCTTTCCGCATTATCAGCTACAACCATTCGCCAACAATTCATTTTTATATTCACCATCGCTAAAGGATCTTAAAAATGACAAAGTAGAAAAAAGTAAACTCTGGGTTTGTCTGAAGAGATTATTCAACTTATAGAGAATATTTTTGTACTAAACTATATTACTACTAGCATCATTTGTTGCGTCGCACTCTTGTACCACATAAACACAGATGAGCATTTGCAAATAGTAAAATTGAAATTGAAAGTCGTTTTAAATTGAAAAAAATGCAATTGATTTTTGCCACTAACAATCAACACAAAGTAGATGAGATCCGTTCCCTGGTTACAAAGGGGTTGGATTTAATCACCTTGAAAGAAGCAGGTATAGATATCGACATTCCAGAGCCCTATGATACTTTGGAAGAAAACGCTTACGGGAAGTCGAAAACCATCTACGACCTGAAGGGAATAAACTGCTTTAGTGAAGACACCGGTCTTGAAGTAGCCGCCTTGAATGGTGAGCCGGGAGTAAAAAGTGCCCGATATGCCGGAGAAAGCCGTTCCTTTGACGCTAACATTGACAAGCTTTTGATTAATTTGGCCGAGAAAAAGGATTGGTCGGCCCGTTTTAGAACCGTTATTTCGCTTATTATTGACGGGCAAGAAACCTTGTTTGAAGGAATTTGTGAAGGACATATAATTTCTGAAAGAAGAGGCCATCAGGGTTTTGGGTACGATCCGGTGTTTGTACCAGCTGGAAGTAACAAAACTTTTGCTGAAATGAGTATAACTGAAAAGGCACAATATAGCCATCGGGCAAGGGCTACAGAGAAACTGGTAGCATTTTTGAATAATTTATAATTAAACTTTTGATTTTGACACCAGAACGCAACCAAAATATTACCGAAAGCGACTAGGAAGAATTGTACCGCCGATTTTCTCCCCGGATGTATGCGGTTTGCCTGCGATATGCCGGCAACTCCGAAGAAGCAGCGGATATATTACAGGAAGGATTTATTAAGATCTTTAAAAAATTAGACAGCTTTCGCAGCGAAGGTTCTTTTGAAGGTTGGGTACGGCGCATTTTTGTGAATACGGCTATTGAGCATTTTCGCCGCCGTCGTTACCTGATGCCGGTTACTGAAAAAGAAGAAAATACAATCGAAGGAAAATACACTTCGGTTTTGGATGAACTGGCAGAGAAAGATATACTGGCATTGGTAAGTGAGCTGTCACCCGGCTACCGCACTGTATTTAATATGTATGTGGTAGAGGGATATACACACAAAGAAATTGCAGATATGCTGGGCATTAGCGAAGGAACAAGTAAGTCGCAACTATCGAGAGCCAAAGTAATATTGCAGGACATGGTAAGAACGTTTATAGACAAACAAAGAACGAAGTCAAAATAATGAGCAGCGGATTTCCCCATAAAATGTACAACTATGAAGTACCTCCTCCAGCAGGAGTTTGGGAAAATATTTCCGCTGAATTAGACGAAGTTGAACTTTCTAAAAATTTATCTTCCAAACTTTATAATATACAAATTGCCGCACCAGCCGGTATTTGGTCAGATATTGCTAATGAATTGGATGAATCAGAACATTTTCAAAATATAAGTTCCAAATTAAACAATATACAAGTTGCACCGCCTGCTGGCATTTGGGAGAACATTGCTGTTACTCTTGATGAATCTACGTTAATTAATAAGATTGCTGAAAGACTTGAAAACACTGAAGTAGCTCCTCCAGCTACTGCATGGAATAAAATTGTGGCTGAGTTAGATGAAGTACATGAAGCTGCAGTACCGGATCGCAGAAGGCTTTCTCCATTCGTCCGTTACACTGCTGCGGCATCCATCATCGGCTTGATTGCATTTAGTGCATTACAATTATTTAAAAATAAAGGCACTAATGAAAATGATGGAATAGTAAAAGGCTCTACTCCTGTTCCTGAAAAAATAAATTCCATAGTTCTTCCTGTAAAAGAAGAAGCAACCAGTTTTGATACCCCTGAAGCTATAGCTGATGCCGAGGAAGTTCGGAATGATGCTGCACTGGAAGCAAGCAAAAAAACATATGCCAAATTAGATAAGCCGGTATCTGCAAAAATGGATATGGCTGCTGCATTTTATTTTAATAATGCGCTGAGTACCGGCACAACCAGAAGCCTGGATTACATGTTTGATGTGCCTGATGAAGAGCCGATAACCAATAACAATAATAGTAACAGCCGCTATATAATGTTAATGACCCCGGATGGCAATATTATCCGCATGTCAAAAAAACTTGGCAACCTTATTTGTTGTGTATCTGGTGAAGAACAAGATGATGACTGCATGCACCAGCTTAATCAATGGAAAGAAAAACTGGCTAACTCCTATGCTGGGCACTCTCCCGGTAATTTTATGGATATATTTAGCCTGGTAAACTCACTACAAGACAATACTCATTAGTCTCCTTTGTTTTCTTATTTTTATTGCAAAGAATAATACATGGCAAGAGTAAAAATTGAGCTGCCTGAAAATTTCATTTTTCAATGCGATCTTCCTGTTCGTATTACCGATATTAATTATGGCGGTCATGTTGGTAATGATGCGTTATTAAGCATACTACATGAAATAAGAATGCAATTCTTCAAGTATTTTGGCTATAGTGAAATGCAATTTGCCGGCGCAGGTATGTTAATGGCTGATGTGGCAATCGAATTTAAAAGCGAATTGTTTTATGGTGATATCATAAACGCAGCTGTCACTGCCGGGGAATTTTCTAGAATAGGATTTGATATTTATTATAAATTAGAAAAGCAAATTGGCGAACAGAAAAAATTAATTGCTGTAGCTAAAACAGGAATGATCTGCTATGATTATGAAAAGAAAAAAATAGTAGCCGTTCCTGAGGAAGCGAAGCAGAAATTATCTGCTTGAATTAACTATTCCAGATCCGCCAATTCTCCTCTGCTTGTAATACCAGCATCTCTTCACCGTTCTTAATAGCAGCCCCTCTCTCCTCTCCTTTTTGCAGAAATAAAGTTTTGACAGGATTATACGTAAGGTCGTATAATAAATGTTGCGCTGAGATAAACTGGTAAGGAATATCCGGGCAAGTATCAATTTCAGGATACATTCCCAGGGGCGTTGTATTAATGATAACATTGCTCCTTTCAATAATAACCTTGTTTAATTCTTTATACGTTTTGGAAGAATTGCCATGAAGCTTTCTGCTCACCACCTCATAACTTATACCAAGCCTTCTTAATGCAAAAGCAATTGCGGCTGTAGCACCACCATTGCCCAACACTAATGCATGCTGATGTTGAGGTTGTAATAAAGAAATAATACTTTTTTCAAACCCGATATAGTCAGTATTATATCCATATAATTTACCATCCATAATCCTGATACAATTACAGGCAGGTAAGTCTTCGGGAATTCCCGTCACATCATCCAGAAAATGAAGTACAGAACGTTTATGTGGAATGGTTACAGCGATTCCTTCTAAAGCGGGATTGCTTTTAATTAGTGTGAAGAAATCATCAATCGACTCAAACGAGAAATTTTCGAACCGGCAATCAGTTAGTCCTTCCCGTTCAAACTTCTCCGTAAAATATTTTTTAGAAAAAGAATGAGTCAAGGGATAACCGATCAGTCCGAATAAACGCATCAGGCTTTTTCTTTTTTGTCGAGGAACAATTCAAACGTATCACCACGAAGTCCGATACGCATCGCTTCTAATGGAATTACTTCGCTCGGTGCAATGTTGCCGAGATTTACATTACACCCTATCAATTCAATAAAATATAATTGTTGTGCTTTTTGAGGTGCTTCCCAGATTATTTTCTCGGCTGGTATTTGCGTTAATATCTCTTGTACCAATCCTTCTCTTACTTCACCACTTCCCCGATAAATACCAACATTACCGGCTTCTCTTGCTTCTGCAATTACATAGGTTGAACCAGCTTCGAGTTCAGCTTTCATCAACTCAATCCATTTATAGGGAGGAATAATATGTGCCGCATCTTTACTACCCACTTCGCTTAAAACAGTTCCATGTTGCGTTAATTTTTCAATATACCCACACTTCTCTGCATGAGGGATAGTAACCGAACCATCACTTACTTCCATATAGCTGATGCCGTATTTTTTGCAAAGGTTTATATAATCGTCAAACTGATTGCGGATCAAGAAAGCTTCAAACAAGGTACCCCCAAAATAAACAGGCAAATCGTAGGAACGGTACACTTCTAATTTTTCTTCAAGGTTAGGAGTAACGAAAGCGGTGCCAAATCCCAATTTTACAATATCAACATGCGGATGGGATACACTCAAGAAATTTTTTGCTTCCTGCACACTCAGTCCTTTATCCATCACCATTGTTAGTCCTGATGTACGTGGCTTTGGTGTTCTTGCTGGAATTTGAGAGAGATTAAAATTCATTGCTACCATTATTTGATTAAGAAATTGGGATAAGCCCTGTACTAATTCCTTGTGTGTAATAAACTTAGTTTAATACAGGCTCGCAAAAATAAGGAAGAATAGGCATAGGTAGATGAATCAGAAATTAGTAAAGGCAATTCTGCTCTTGGCTATACTACCCGATCTGATAATACTCTATTTGATTTTGATTGAGTCGCCATCATCAAACAAGAACATTATCGGCTTGGCTTTTCCCATAGAAGAATTTGCGAAATTTTCTGTACTGACAAATTTTTTCAATTCCAACTTAATTTTACTCATAATTGCTTGCCACTTCAAATCTTTAAATTCATTTTTAGATAAGGGGTAATATTCGATAGCCGTATCGGAATAATTTTTTATTTCGTTAGATTTTATTTCAGCACTCAACTGTGGTGAAGCAGCCAAATAAACTGCATAACAATTGTCTGTTTCAAAAAATCCGAATCTATAAATCATTGAACTTTTTGCAAGATTTTCCACCTTGCACAGCTTACTAAATAATTCATTCAAAGTACTTGCGCCTGAGCAGGAAAAAGAAGGCGGAGGAGGTTCAACTGGTTCTTCAACTGTTTCTGAAATAAATTCTGTAGTTATAACTGCTGGCTTGTTATAACATCCCTGAAAAAAGCCGATAAATATGATTGCTAGGACAAAGAAGTTAGTTTTCATAGAAAGCTAAATAAAGCAGTTTAAACTAAACTATTTGATACTAAATAGACTTATTCCTTTTAGACCTGGCCAGCACATCTACTATTTGCTGATGTTGCATTACAGATGGATTTAACTCTAGGAATTTCTTTAAAAGCTTTGGTGCTTGTTTGATTGCATGCTCCAATTGCAGAACAGCCTCTTTCGATTTGCCTAAAGACAGCAGTACTGCTGCTTTATAGAAAACAAATAAAGGTTTATCGTTTGTAATATGCAATGCTGCATTTGTTTGCTCCAATGCCTCCTCAAAATATTCAGCTTACCACCAACATTTCGGGGCCTGCTTCTTACCACATTCATAAAATACTGAGCGGCTTCCTTAAATTGTTTAAGGTGCATTTTAGATTCACCCGCCAATAAATTATAATCAGCCTGTAAACGATGGATCTTCATTGCGGTATCTAACTGCTTCAGGCAACTTTCCCATTGACCTTCGTTGAAATAAGTACAGGCTATTTTATAAAAAAGCTTGCTGTCCTCTTGCCGCATATGAGAGGCTTTACGATAATGAAATCTTGCCTGTGCAAAATTTTTCAGTTTATCATAGCAATGGCCGATGGCTTCATAAATAACATCTTCAGGCTTTGCCAGTTCAATTACTTTCTCCAGCATTTCGATGGCTTCTTTGTACTTTCTTAACCTGATATATGCATCACCGATATTGCGATACGCATAATCAAATTTTTCATCAATTGTTATTGCATACTGATACGCATCAATTGCTTTTTCATACAACTTCAATCCCTGGTATGCTGCGGCAAGGTTAAACCAGGCTAACTCACTGTAAGGATATTCATCAATAATATGCTGGTGTAAGCGAATACTTTCTTCGTTACGGCCGGTAAAATCTGTCCAGAAACATATTTTATATAACGCTTCTTCATTTATAGGTTCTTCTTCTAAAATCATTTTGAGGCAGTCGAAGACTTTATCAAAATCCTCGTAATCATCATACACATCTGCTAGTTCAAAAAGAAGTTCAATTTTTTCTTCCCCTTCAAATAAATTCAGCGCTTCCTCCAGCAAAACAACGGCCTTTTCCTGCTGATCTAATGCCAGATATGCATCTGTTTTCAGAATATATAAATTGATATTGCTGCTGTCGAGCAGTGATGCATCTTCGAGAACGGAGAGGGACTCCCGATATTGCCGGGCGGCAATTAGAATATCCGCTTTTTTGATCATCAATAAAGACGAATAAGGGAATTGAGTACTGCCTATTTCGGCCGCCTCCAACGCCTTGGGGATTTCATCTTTTTCCTGGTAGTATTCGATTATTTTTTCAAAAGCATCTTCTTCTATAAATGAATTTTGGCGGCCATTTTTAAGATTTTCGTACTGTTTGAGCAGTTCACGAAGCTGTTCCCGATCTTCCCGGTAAGGATTATCTTTCATGTATCCGGACATTTGGTGAGCAAAACTTTTAAAGAGCCAGTCAGACAGCAAAATCCCTTTGCCCCCTGAAATGTATTATTACCAACAAGTTAAATAAAATAGAGGGATTTATTCAGCTCTTACTTTTCCCCATATGTGCAAAATAATGAGTTTTTTTGTCGTTTTGGATGTAACAATTTGTCATTTTCGCCGTTAAGGAAGTATTAAAGTTCTGGATAAACGGTTTGCTTTATATTAACTTTTCTATTTACTTTTGCTAAATTAATGAATCATTCAAAACTAAATATAGTTTACAAAATAGTTGGCAGAAAGCTTACAGTCATAGCATTATTGGCTATATCAGCTATAGCTGCTTATGCAACATTAGGCGACGGAAAATCTAAAGCTTCCGCAAAGCCAAAAAAATCATTGCTTTCTGATAAAGCAACTGTTGTGCCGGGTTCATTTTCGCTTAAATCAGGTTATACTTATCGTGGCAACCAAGTTATAAAAACCACTACAGAGAATAAATATATTAGTTTAAACACAGTTGTTACTACTCAAAGAGGTAATACCGTTTATATTGTGCCTTTAAAAAAGAAGGTTATCCTAAGCAATGTAAAAATTGAACTTGGCAATCGTCAATTAAAAAGAAATTAATTCCCTTTTCCTAAACTTTCTTCATAAGTCATTATACGAAAACCAGATTTCGGTAAGTCAAACTTTGCTTGTAATACTGGATTAAAGCTGATACTAGAAACAGTATACGTTACCATCATCTTTCCCATAGAGGCTTCATATTGCATTGCTAATCCTGGCAAATCTTTAGTCAGGTATTGAAAATCTTTACTCACAGCATCTATTTCTTTGGTAAAATAAACGGTAAAAGTGCTATTATCCACAAGAGTACCAATTGCCTTTTGACAATTATAACCAGCAATTACCTTATAATCGTTCAAATAAGTAAACTTGATACCTTCATATTTTTTATTGGATTCTTTCCAGTTTTGCTGTGTCATTTTTATCATATACTTCTGATCGCCATACTCTTTTAATACAGTTACAGCGGAAGTTTTACCATCAATAATTGTTGCCTGGGTACCCAAAGAACTGATCATTTCAGATCGGCTTGAGTTACCCTTTAAATAAATGACACTGGTAGCTCCATCTAATAAGTCAGCAGCTTGAGGCATCTTATTACTAGTATTGATTACTATATCGTAAGAGATAGTTCCCTCTGTCAGCTTTTTCTGAGCTGATATCTGCGTAAATGATACCAAGGCTAAAACACTTGTAATTATATGGGTGATTTTTTTCATTTTGTTTGTTCTATGGTTATATATCTAAAAGACGTGCCAATTTAACCAATAAGTTGCAGTTGTGGTATATAGCGTAAAAAAACCGGGTAGCTACTGGCAAACCCGGTTCTTCTTAAGAGTATCTTAACATGAGTTACTTCTTCTTTTTTTGCTGCATATCCTTCATTTTCTTTTGCTGTTCCTGCATCTGCTCCATCCGTTCCTGCCATTTGGATTTGGTTTTTGGCTTCTTTCTGTTATCCTCAATCTTCGCCATTATCTTATCATGATTGATGATATGATTCTGGATAATATACTGGATAGCCAAAGTAATTACGTTTGACACGGTATAGTACCATGTTAAAGCCGAGGGAAGCTGGTTGAAGAAGAATAACAAGAAAATGGGGAATATATACGGCATGTACTTCAACACCGGGTTGCTCTGGTCGGGTGTCATACTCATGCTGTACCAGGAAATAAGGAAGCTGGTAAATACTGCAGTAAGGTTGAAAATACTGATATGGCTACCAAAGAATGGAATTCTAAAGCCCATTTTGATCGGATCATCAAACGCTGACAAATCTGTGCTCCATAGGAATTCAGCCCCTCTTAAGCCTACATCCGCATTAAACAAACTGAATAATGCAAAGAAGATAGGGATTTGCAATAAGGCAGGTAAACACCCTCCAAGCGGATTAACGCCTGCTTCTCTAAAGATTTTCATTTGCTCCATGCTCATTGCCTGGCGATCTTCACCATACTTATCTTTTAATTTTGCTATTTCTGGACGAAGCAATTTCATTTTCGCCCCACTCAAATAACTTTTATAAAGTAAGGGTGAGGTAACGAGTTTGATAAATATTGTCAATAATGCAATAGCCAGACCCATTCCACCGGCTATTCCTTTTAGAAAATCAAAAATGGGAAGAATTATGTATTTATTCAATGGCCGAACAAAAGCATAAATGCCCTGACCCAGGTTTACCAGCTTTTCGTAATTCTGGTCGTATTTCTGAAGCACATGATAATCGGAGGGGCCGTAATATATACTCAATGGAACAACTGCCGGTGACCCTGCTTTAACAGAAAGCTTCATATTAGCCGTTGACTGTACAATTGTTTTTGCAGTGTCGTCCGGAATTGTCCAATCTATTTTACCAGAAGAAAAATTATCCTTTGCAGTAAGAATAGTAAAGAAGAAACGCTGACGAACTCCTACCCACTTCACTGATTCATCAAACTCTTTGCTACTTTTTCTGGCAATGGTGTGATAATCAAAACTTCCATCTTCTACATATCCTACCTGTGTATTTTGTTTTTCAAATGAAATATCAGACTCTTGCTGTGCTGCAGTGTACTGCCAGGTAAGGTTCATATTTCCCTGTGTAAGCAGCTGATTAACGCCATTCAATTTAATATTGAAATCAAGCATGTAATCATCCTTCTTCAAAATATATTCATGCGTAATAGAAGGTGCGCCGGCACTGTCTGAAGCAAGTGAAAATGTAATTACCTGAGAGCTATCCGCATTTCTTTTTACATCACTTACAGCAAAAAACAAATCCCCTGTTTCGGCAGTTTTGTTTGCTGCCGTGTTAATTGTGTAGCTAAGTTTATCAAAATTGGTAGCGGCTAGTTTTACTAAAGAGCTATCAATGCCTTTGTAATTTTTAAGTTCCACTTTTTTAACCTGCCCTCCTTTGTTGGTGAAGGTTACTTTCATCAACCCATTTTCGGCTACCGTAGTTGTTTCAGTAGTATCTATTGCGGCTTGAAAGGTACCGGCATTGCTAACTTTTGCTATAGAATCTGCAATTCTGTTAAGTGAATCTTGTTTTGGTTTATTTACCAGATTAATGGAGTCCTGTATAGCTTGCTGCTTTTTCTGTTCAGCCACTTTTTGCTTATTGTACACAGCCTGTTCCTTATTGGTGTAAACAAAATAGCCAATAAAAAGAGCCGCCAGTATTACAAAACCCAGGACGGTGTTACGGTCAAACTTCATTCGTCATTTTTTTGGAGTGGGCAAAGATAGGAGTTCTGAGGCAAGACTTTCAGCTCAAAAGCAGATAGTCGGTGAGAGGCGATTTTAAACATGTAAGGAGCGAAAAAGAGGTATTTAATCGATGCAAAATCAGCATAAAGCAAAAGAGGTCGAACCGCTTTGGCCAGACCTATTTATAATTATATACTAGTCACTTAAATAATTTCGCTTTGCAGCAAAGGATTCTTTATACCTATCTTTTTTTCTGAGTATGTTTTGGCCGCTTTAATGAAACTTACAAAAACCGGTTGTGGATTTTCTACCGTGCTTTTCAGTTCCGGATGGTACTGAACACCAATAAAGAATGGGTGATTCGCCAATTCAATAATTTCTACAAGACCGGTTCCCGGGTTTTTGCCGCTGGCAATCATACCTTTTTCTTCAAACTGTTCGAGATATTTATTATTGAACTCCCAACGATGGCGATGCCTTTCACTGATCATTGTTTTGCCATAGATTTTCTCAGCCAGAGATCCTTGTTTTATTTCACATGGGTAAGCACCCAACCTCATGGTGCCGCCTTTCGCTGTAACTTTTTTCTGTTCTTCCATCAAATCAATTACCGGCTCTTTAGTTTCCGGATTCATTTCAGTAGAGTGAGCATCTTTTAACCCCAAAACATTTCTTGCAAATTCAATCGCTGCCATTTGCATGCCGAGACAGATTCCAAAGAATGGCAATCCATTTTCTCTGGCATATTTTACGGCAACGATCTTTCCTTCTACCCCCCGATGTCCAAAGCCAGGAGCAACTAACAAGCCATCAAGACCAGCTAATTTTTCTGATACATTATCATCGGTAATAAATTCGCTGTGTACGTTGGTAATTTGTACCTGGCATTCATTCATGGCACCTGCATGAATAAATGATTCCAGAATAGATTTATAAGCATCCTGCAATTCCAGGTATTTTCCAATCAACCCGATAGTTACTCTTCCTTTTGGATATTTCAATTTGTCCAAAAACTCTTTCCACTTAGACAATTCAGGTTCTTTGTAATCCGTAATGTTCATTTTCTTCAATACAATCAGGTCAAGACCTTCACGCATCATAGCCACCGGAACCTCATAAATAGTAGGTGCATCTGCCGCTTCGATTACAGCTTCCTGTTTTACATTACAGAACAACGCAATTTTTCTTCTTAGCTCTGGAGATAAAGTTCTTTCCGTTCTGCAAACAATTACGTCCGGGTGAACTCCTTCCTGGCTCAACATTCTTACACTATGCTGCGTTGGTTTTGTTTTTAATTCTTTCGCAGCCTTTAAATATGGAATTAAGGTAAGATGTATTACTACAGCATCTTCTTCTGGCAATTCCCATTGTAATTGTCGAACAGCTTCAATAAATGGCAAACTCTCAATATCACCGACTGTTCCGCCAATTTCAGTAATTACAATATCGTACTGACCGCTTTGGCCCAACAGCTGCATTCTTCTTTTTATTTCATCTGTAATATGCGGCACTACTTGTACCGTTTTACCGAGATAAGCACCTTCTCTTTCTTTATTAATTACAGTTTGGTAAATACGTCCTGTAGTTACATTATTGGCTTGAGAAGTAAATATATTAAGGAATCTCTCGTAGTGACCAAGGTCTAAGTCCGTTTCAGCCCCATCCTCTGTTACAAAACATTCACCATGTTCATAGGGATTTAGTGTTCCGGGGTCAACGTTGATGTAGGGGTCAAATTTTTGAATAGTAACCCTTAAACCTCTTGCCTGTAAAAGTTTGGCAAGTGATGCCGCAACAATGCCCTTCCCCAACGAAGAAGTAACACCACCGGTAACAAAAATGTATTTAGCCATGTATGCTCAATTTTAAAAATAATTTACAAGTGGATAAATACAATTCACTCAATTCGGATCACTCCGGAAAGTCCGTATAATCGAAAAAGTATGAAAAAACTGAAATTTACCCCACCCAAGCTGACCAGCGGATACTTCTGTAAAAATGATAGAAATGGAAGAAATTCCGGGAGGTCATGCAAAGCTAAAAGAAATTTCCGGTCTCTCCTAAAGGGATATAAATTTCATATCCACAGTTGATAAAAATCAAGTGGAAAAGAAGATTTGTTAATAAAGAATAGCAGTAATTATTACGAGACTGTCATTTAATTATCTGCCTTATCCACACATTACAGCCGCCCGGTGGAATGCTGTCTTCTTCTTTGCCCCAAGGATTCATTTGGTCCACTTCAATTTCAATATTTCGGAATCGAATAGGCTTAAAACTCCGCCCCCCCGAAAAAATAGAGTCTTTAAATTTTATCTTTAAGTTGCAATACGGTTTTTCCATATCACCAACCCATTCCCGTCCGCATCCATCATTAGTGATCGACAAATCAAGTTCTTTTATCTTAATTGTCTTTTTACTGGCAATAATGAATTTGCGATCGGCAAACTCTTCTTGTTGACTACCGCAATTTATTGCAGCAAAAAAGAAGACTATAATTCCAAATAATAGAATGTTTGATTTCATACCATAAATTACTAACTAAAGTTCAATTGTATTATTTTAGTATTTCAACCCCTTATAATGAAGAAAGTATTTTTAATAACGCTGTGTCTTAGTATTCTTTCCATACTACAAGCTCAAAAAACGTATATCTGGTGCGGCACTTTGATTGACGGCATATCTAACGAACCCAAAAAGGCAATGACCATTGTAGTGGAAAAAAACAAAATAGTATCTGTAGAAAATGGATATTCAAATCCAGGTACTAATAACCAAACAATTGACCTTAAAACAAAAACAGTTACACCCGGTTGGATTGACATGCATGTACACATGGAACATGAAACCAATCCTAACCGGTACATGGAAAATTTTACCTACAATCCTGCCGATTATGCTTACCTCTCTGTAAAATTTTCTGAAGTAACATTAATGACTGGGTTCACAACCGTAAGAGACCTCGGCGGTACTGGTGTAAATATTTCATTACGAAATGCTATTAACAAAGGAATTATTAAGGGGCCAAGGGTTTACACGGCAGGAAAATCAATTGCTACTACAGGCGGACATGCAGATCCTACCAATGGCTTTCGGGCAGATTTGATGGGAGACCCGGGACCTGCAAATGCTGTAGCAAACGGTGCCGATGAATGCAGGCAGGCAGTGCGTCAACGCTACAAAGAAGGAAGTGATGTAATAAAAATTACAGCAACAGGTGGTGTATTAAGTGTTGCTAAAAGTTCAAGCAATCCACAGTTTACAGAAGAAGAAATAAAAGCCATTGTTGAAACTGCCAAAGATTATGGTTTTAGGGTAGCTGTGCATGCACATGGTGCTGAAGGAATGAAAAGAGCTGTTAGAGCGGGGGTGAATTCCATTGAGCATGGAACAAATATGGATGATGAAGCCATTGCCTTATTAAAACAATATGGGACATGGTATGTGCCCACACTTACCGCAGGTGCGGCTGTTGCTGACTCAGCAAAAAAGCTGGGGTATTATCCTGAATTAGTTACTCCTAAAGCATTGGAGATAGGACCAAAAATAAAAGCCACGTTTGCCAAAGCTTATAAAGCGGGGGTAAAGATCGCATTTGGAACGGATGCCGGTGTGTATAAACACGGCATGAACTGGCTTGAATTTTCTCATATGATAGAAGCAGGAATGCCGGCAATGGAAGCTATAAAATCTGCTACTATTAACGCAGCTGATTTGTTAGGAGAAAAAGATAAGCTGGGAAGTATCGAGGTAGGCAAACTTGCAGATATTGTTGCAGTTGATGGCGACCCTTTAAAAGATGCAAAGTTTTTTGGGAAGGTAATTTTTGTAATGAAAGACGGGGTGGTATATAAAAAATAAAATCTCAAAATAAAAAGCCGGAATTACAATACGCAATTCCGGCTTTCAAAATAAAATCGTTCTTTACATTTTTACACAAGCATCTGTGCAAGTATGTCCGCTTTCGCCATGGGCATATAAATGATTGCCATCTTTGCAATCAGCACCACAGGTATGTGCTGTACCACAAGCATCTGTGCAGGTGTGTCCAACTTCTGTGTGTGCATACACATGATTACCATCTTTGCAGTCAGCACCACAGACATGAGCGACAGCTCCAGCAATTTGAGCCGCAGCAGGTTGAGTAGTTGCTTCTACTTTTTCAGGGGTAGTAGCATCTGTTTTGTCATCCTTCTTTTCATCTTTGCAAGCCGTAAAGCTCAAGGCAGCTAGAATCAAAATAGAGGAGAGTAGCTTTTTCATAAACAAAAACAATTTAGTTATCCTAAAAATAAACTGATTCTGCTGGTAGATAAAATCGATTTCTGCACTATTGCTGCAAATTAATCCTTGGCAATTTTTCTATAACTAGTCATAATTCCCCTGATCAGAGAAGAGCTAAATCCTTGGTGCTCCATTTCGTTCAAACCCGCAATAGTGCAGCCTTTGGGGGTAGTTACCTTGTCAATTTCCTGCTCCGGGTGAGAACCATTTTGTAATAATAACTCCGCTGCTCCTTTTACTGTTTGAGCGGCAATTATTGAAGCAGTGGCCGCATCAAATCCAATTTCAATCCCTCCCTGAATATTGGCCCGGATATATCGCATAGCATACGCAGTGCCACAAGCTCCAAGTATTGTGGCGGCTTCCATCAGTTTTTCATCAATTGTTACCACTACACCAAGATTGCTAAATAAATCCCGCACATATTTTATTTCTGTGTTGCTTACTTTATCACCGCAAACACAAGTCATGCTCTGTTGTATGGCAATAGCAGTATTAGGCATAGCCCGGAAAATTGAAATTTTTTCGCCTACAATATTCCTCATATCACTTATAGTAACCCCAGTTACAACAGAAATTAGAATTTTATTAGTTCCTAATTCCTTTTTTATAGTATTAAGTACTTCGCTTACCTGAAAAGGTTTTACAGCAAGAATTATTACTTCGCTTTTTTTAGCTGCCGCAATATTATCATCGGTTACCGCCACTTTTTTTTCTACCAGCGATTGAAGCGTTGAAATATTCCTTTTAGTTATAATGATATCAGCTGGTTTGCTGAATTTGCTCTTCAACAACCCTTCCGCTATGGCTGTTCCCAGATTTCCCCCTCCTATTATTGCTATTTTTTTACCCATTTTTCTCGTTTTGGTAAAGATAAAGAACCGCCATTTGTTCTAGCTTGTTTAGTCAATCAGACTATAAAGTAGCCAAAGGCTATACAAAAGAAATAAATATTTATAAATCAAAACCAAAACCGTTTGCCAATCGTATATAGTCCATTATTCAACTAATACTGAAGTGAAATATCAACTGGCTTAACAGCTAATTTCACTTTGGTATAAAAACCAAAAAAATAGTTATGCAAAAGAATTTCCTTTCTATCCTTGCTGTAGCAGCAATCAGCTCTTCGCTTTTTATCGCCTGCAACAATGAAGCGGCTAGCGATAAAGAGACAAAAATGGAAGACACTGCTAAGATGGAAGAGCCTAAAATGGATGAAGAGCCGGGTGTAATGGTAGGTGGTGCTAAAATGGTAGCGTCAAAAGACATTGTTGATAACGCTGCAGGATCTGCCGATCATACTACATTGGTTGCCGCCGTAAAAGCTGCAGGATTAGTAGAAACTTTAAAAAGTGCCGGACCATTCACAGTATTTGCTCCAACAAACGAAGCGTTTAATAAATTACCAGCTGGAACAGTTGATAATTTATTAAAGCCTGAAAACAAAGCTGCTCTCACTGGAATTCTTACATACCATGTTGTAGCAGGTGCTTTTAAATCAACCGATTTAAAAGATGGTCAAAAAGTAGCAACCGTACAAGGTGAAGAATTGACTATTGGCTACAAAGATGGTAAATGGACAGTTACCGATGCAAAAGGCGCAGTTGCAAACATTACCATTGCTGATGTAATTTCAAGCAACGGTGTTACGTATGTTATTGACGCTGTGTTGATGCCAAAAAAATAAGGTTATTAATATTCGGTGGTTTGAATATTTCAATTAAAGGGGTGAGTAATCACTCCTTTTTTTTACTAATAGTATTCTCGTTTTTGTAAATAGTTTTTTACATAATCGGCTACTCCCTCTTCCAATGTGTGGAAAATAGTTGGGCATCCAGCTTCTCGAAGTTTGGCCATATCAGCTTCTGTAAAATATTGGTATTTGTCACGGATATCATCTGGTGTATCGATAAATTCTATGTTTGCTTGCTTATTCAGGTTATGAAAAATTGCAGTAATCAGATCTTTAAAGGCTCTTGCTTTACCTGTTCCAAGGTTATATAAACCTGATGCAATATTTTCGGCAGCATTTTCCATAAGCCAATAACAAACTGCTGCAACATCTTCTACATAAATAAAGTCCCGTAGCTGTTCGCCATCTTTAAAATCGGGGTGGTGCGATTTAAATAGTTTTACTTTTCCAACTTTCTGAATCTGATTGTAGCCATGAAAAATCATACTTGCCATTCTGCCTTTATGATATTCATTCGGGCCATATACATTGAAGAATTTTAATCCTGCCCAAAAAGGCGGCTGTGCCGGCTGCTTCAACGCCCACTTATCAAATTCATTTTTTGAAACACCGTACGGGTTTAATGGTTGCAATTGTTCAACAATATCATGACTGTCTTTATATCCAAACTCTCCATTTCCATAAGTAGCCGCAGAAGATGCATAAACTAATGGAATATTTTTTTCAACACAATAGGTCCATATGTTTTTTGAATACGCTACGTTTAATTTCTCATGAACCGCATAATCAAATTCCGTAGTATCTGTTCTGGCACCCAGGTGAAAAACAAAATCTATTTTTATATTAGTTTCTTTCAACCATGTAAACAATTCTTCTCTTTCTATTTTTGCTGAGAACTGCTTGGCATCGAAATTAAACCACTTGTCTTCTTCGCTAAAGTCATCAACTATAACAATATTGACAAACCCCTTTTTATTAAGATAGCCAACTAAATAACTTCCTACAAACCCTGCTGCACCTGTAACTAAAATAACTGAGTCGATTTTCATACTTGCTAAATAGAATAAATTAAAATATTTTTGATAAAATGCTGATGCAACAAAAGCGGGAATACTTTCCTATACTAGATGCCTTTCGATTTTTTGCATTCTTTCGCATTTTCTTGTTACATATTCCTTTCTTCGAAGGTAATTCGTTTTTTTTCAAAATCATGGCAGGTGGAGAGATTGGTGTTGATTTCTTTTTTGTATTAAGCGGCTTTCTTATTACATACCTATTCATTAAAGAAAAAAAAGAAAGGGGCAACATAGATGGCCGCCGATATTTTCTAAGAAGAACGTTGAGGATATGGCCTTTGTATTTTCTGGCAATTACTATTGCATTTGCAGGACTTTATTTTAGTAATGAATCCAGAGTAGCATATAATAATGGTTATAAACCTAATTTATTTACACTTTTAACCTTTACAGAAAACTACAGGATGATTTTTACTGATAGTTTTCCGGATGGTGTACCGCTAAGAGTACTCTGGTCAATATGTGTTGAGGAGCATTTTTATATCCTTTGGTTATTATTATTCACCATTATTAAACCACACCAGATCATTAAATCAATTGCAGTTTTATGGAGTATTGGTATTCTTTATAGAATTGGGATTTATATCCTATACCCGGATAAAACTGTTTACGACCCGGATCTGCTATCAAAAATGGACTATTTCTGTAGTGGTGCTCTGGCTGCTTGTTTGTTTTCTAATTATCCAACACACATTAGATTAGCGATAAAACGCATACCCCGATCTATAAAAAACATATTTACAGTTTTGATAATAGCCGCTTTCTTTTTCTGGCAGTTCACTTTTGAAATATCAAGGAAAGGAGCAATTATATTTCCAATTATTTCTGCCGCAATGTTTGGTATGCTTTTATTATTGACGGTTTCGTCTGAAAATTTTATCAACAAAAACTATAAAGGTATTTTTTCAAAACTCGGCAAAATTAGCTATGGCTTATATGTTTACCACACTATTGTAATTATTCTCTTATTGAAACTTTCAGTTCGCTTTCAGGTAGCGTTTAACTCAAGTACTCTATTGTATATTTTCTTCTGTTTGGCAAGTTTAGCAGGTTCAATTATTGTAAGTATATTTTCGTTTAGGTACTTTGAAATGTATTTTTTAAAAAAGAAACCTTAGTATGATTTATAATTCTGAATGAAAGGCTAGTAAAGTATTTTCAATTCTATTGTGCCTATTTCTGAAGATGCCGCTCAATGGCACTATCATACTGCTCCTTCCATGTTTCAATTGCTCCCCATTCCATCCCATCTACTTCCACCGAACCGTTTGTTACAACACCTAATTCTTCAAATGGATGATTGCCTAATGCAACTTTCACTTCGCTTAGTTTATTTGCTTTAACTGACACAACTACCCGGCTTTGCTTTTCGCCAAACCACTGTGCATCTTTGCGAACATTATAATCAGCAGCCACCACATCAAAACCGAGATTTCGATGGAAAGCAGACTCTACTAAGGTTACAAACAAGCCACCTTCACTTACATCATGCGCAGATTCAATTAATTTTTTACTGATCAGTTCAGTTATTTTTTGCTGCAACTTCAATTCCTCTTCTAATTCAAAATGCGGTGCCGGGGATAATTCAACCCCACAAATTTTTGCCAGGTATTGAGATGAATTTATATCATTATTAGAATAGCCAATCAATAAAATAACGTCTCCTTCTTCTTTAAAATCCAACGTCATTTTGTTATTCACATCTTCTATCAATCCTACCATCCCAATTGTCGGTGTAGGATATACCGGTCCATCTGGATTTTGATTATAGAAACTTACATTACCTCCTGTAACGGGAGTTTCAAATTGTCTGCAAGCTTCTCCCATTCCTTTTATAGCATGTACGAATTGGTAATACACTTCCGGATCGTATGGATTTCCAAAATTCAGGCAATTAGTAACGCCTAATGGCTGACCACCGGAACAAACAATATTTCTTGCTGCTTCGCTAACTGCGATCATAGCTCCTTTGTAAGGATCTGCGTATACATAACGGCTGTTGCAATCCGTAGTAACTGCTAATGCTTTAGTTGTACCTTTTACAATTACCAATGGTGCATCGGTTGGTGCATTTGTAGAAGTATTGTTTGTACCTACCATGCTATCATACTGATTATATATCCAACGCTTTGATGCAATGGAAGGAAGTTTTACCACTTGTTCCGCAATACTTTTTAAATCTTCCGGAACGTCTACTGTATCTGGATTAAACTTTTTAATTTCCGCTAAATATTTAGGCTCCTTATATTCTCTATCGTATTGTGGTGCGCCGCCACCTAATACCAATTCATGTGCAGGCAAAGAGGCTTCTAATTCTCCCTTCATATAGAAGTTCAGAATCCCATCATCAGTTACTTCTCCAATTACAGAACAAGGCAAATCCCATTTAGTAAAAACTTTTGTTACTTCTTCTTCTCTACCTTTTTCAGCAACGAGTAACATTCTTTCCTGGCTTTCACTAAGCAAAAGTTCCCATGTTTTCATATTGCTTTGGCGGGTTGGCACTTTGTCTAAATCGATCCTCATTCCTACTTCGCCTTTTGCACTCATTTCTGCGGTAGAACAAATAATACCGGCAGCTCCCATATCCTGCATACCTACTACAGCACCCGTTTGTATTACTTCTAAACAAGCTTCTAATAATTTCTTTTCCTGGAAAGGATCACCCACCTGAACGGCTGGTAATTCTTGTGTGCTTTCTGCAGTAATATCTGCCGATGCAAATGAGGCACCACCTATTCCATCTTTACCGGTTGCACTTCCAACAAACATTACAGGATTTCCTTTTCCAAGTGCCGTTGCAGAAACTGTTTCGCCAACTTTTACAATACCCACACTCATAGCATTTACCAGTGGGTTGGTATGATAACATTCATCAAAATAAATTTCACCTCCAACTGTAGGCACACCAAAGCAGTTACCATAATGACCGATGCCATGTACAACACCTGATAATAAATGCTGGGTTTTATCTTCTTCTAAATTTCCGAAACGTAGTGAGTTTAATGAAGCAATTGGTCTTGCTCCCATGGTGAAAATATCTCTATGTATTCCACCCACACCAGTTGCTGCCCCCTGAAATGGTTCTATGGCAGATGGGTGATTATGCGATTCAATTTTAAAAACAACACCAAGGCCATCACCGATGTCCATTAAACCCGCATTTTCTTCACCAGCTTTTACCAGCATTCTTCCGCCTTCTCTTGGCAATGTCTTTAACCACTTAATAGAGTTTTTATAGCTGCAATGCTCACTCCACATTCCGGAAAAAGCACAGAGTTCATTGAAGTTGGGTGTACGGCCTA
>LNFM01002173.1_pt1 | contig 41712 bp, 71 predicted proteins | sample 596031 | NCBI WGS metagenome assembly LNFM01 (sample SAMN04254537, study PRJNA301005) | activated carbon metagenome | isolation source: dual media filters at the Ann Arbor, Michigan drinking water treatment plant | place: USA: Ann Arbor
ATGACGTTCGGCGACCAGACCCACTCGATGTTCGACGCGCCCGCCTGGTCGGCGACGCGCAGGATCCGCTTCCACGCCTTCACGTAGTCGCCGGGGCGGTTGCCGTTGGTGCGCTCGCTCCACGGGTACCAGGTGCCGTTCATCTCGTGCATCGGCCGCACCATGATCCGGTGGCCCCACGCGGCGACGGCGAGCGCCCATGAGCGGATGTAGGCGTCGTGCTGGCCAGCTGCGATGCGCGACAGGCGGAAGGCGGGCTGGTTGGTCGAGCCGCCCGCCGCCGAGTCCCACGGATTCCAGTCGATCAGGGGGATGGCGCCCCGCGCGATGACGGCGTTGGCCGGGTTCGGGTAGAAGGGTTGCGAGACGCCGCCCTGCTTCCAGAACTGTCCGTAATGGATGATGCTCGCCCGCTTGCCTGCGTTCTGCTCGAAGACGTCCTGCGCGGCCATGTCCCACGGCGGGTCGTCGTAGGACGGACCGTAGGCGTCGCCATCGACCCACGCTCCCCAGAGGATCGGAGCGGCGGCGGCTGATGACGCGCCGAACAGGATCAGCGCCGCGATTGCTGACGCGATGGTCGAGCGGATGCCCACTACGCCGCGATCGGGGTGAAGCTCAGATCCAGGTCGCCGATGGCGATGGTGAACGTGTCACCGGCGGTGACGGCCCGCGGGACGGCCAGGTCGTCCGATCCGAGGAAGGTGCCCGCCGAGACGGCGCTCCAGAACGAGACGTGGCTGTAGGTCTCGGTGTTCGACACGCTCGTCCAGGTGACGGCCGTGTCGTTGGTGATCGCGCCACCCGAGGCGGCGGCCATCGAAGCGGACTGGCGGGTCGTGTTGGCGGCCGGGTTGCCAGCGCCAGCGGCGCCGGGGTCGCCCAGGTGCAGCTTCACGAAGAAGCCGGTGGGGGCCGTGTAGTTGGTGGCGTTGCCGAGTGCGTCGAGAAACGCATTCGCCACGCCCGAAGCGAGTCCGACGGTCATCGGGTGGTCTCCTTCTTGCGACGGGTCGTGCGCCGCGCGGGCGCCTTGTTCTCGGGGGCCGCGGGCTCGGCCTTGTTCTCAGGCGCCGCGGGCATGGCCTTCTGCTCACCGGGGAGCACGGCCAAGCCGCGCTCGATGTACCGGAGGGCAAGGCGGTCGGGCAGGTCGTACTCGGTGCCGGCCATGAGGCTGACGACGTGGACGCCGTCCGGTGCAGCCTGGCGGCTCTCGGTCATCGTCACTCTCATGGACGGGGTCTCCTTGGTGCGTGAGTGAGCAGGGGCCACCCGCTCGGCCGACGTGCTCCGAGCGGGTGGCGTGCTGGACTGCATCGGGCGGTGGTTAGACCGTGGTCCCGATGTGGCGGTCGCGGTGCAGGATCGCCACGGCGCTGATCGGCATGCCGTTCGTGTGGGTGCCGGTGAAATCGACGAACGCGCGGATGTACCGCTTGTTGCCGACGTAGCCGACGGCCTGGACGATCGGGTCCTCGGCGGCGTCGTCGATGAGCGTCAGGGATCCGAGCATGTCGGCAGCCGCGACGGTGGTGTAGTTGGAGCCGAGCGTGTCGGACTCCTCGAGCACCGGCAGGACCGACAGCGCACCCGAGAGGGTGTCGCCGGAGATGCCGAAGTGGAACACCATCTCGGCGGCCTCGTAGTCCGAGAGGTCCACGCCGATGCCGGTGCCCTCGGTGTCGTTGTTCCCGACGATCGGGAAGATCGAGTTGACCACCGTGATGTTGTTGTGGAGGTCACGCTTCATGGTTAGTTCACCTCCAGGATGCGAGCCGCGTCCGGGTTGACAACCTGGCCACCGACGCGCCGGCGGAACCGGAAGCGCGTGATGCCGTTGTCGCCCTGGGTGTACGGGTCGCGCTGCATCTGCATGGACATCCGCTCGACGGCGATGTAGCACCGCTCCCAGTCACCGACGGCGACCACGAGGGTCTGGTCGGCGACAGTCGAGGCCATGTCGGGCACCTCGACGTACGGGCGGTTCAGGATCGTCGCGGGCTCCGACCCGGACAGACCGGGCTGCCAGAGGTAGGTGTCCGTGGACGAGTTCTTGAACTTGCGGATGGTGGCGATGATCTGGCGGTTGAGGAGCCAGGTCGCCCGCTGTGCGTAGCCGGTCTTCAGCGTGTAGTACAGGGTGATCAGGTCGTCGGCGACGAACGTGTCGTTGGTCGCGGTCTCGACCTGGGAGATGCCGCCGTTGAGGAAGCCCTCCGGCTTGTTGACGCCGTTGCCGCTGACGTACGCGGCGCCCTCGGCGACACCGAACTGCTCCTGAACCTCCATCGAGACGTACGACTCCAGGTCGATCATGGAGTCCTCGAGGAGCTGGTTGGAGACGTCCACCGCTGCGGACAGCTCGTGCGTCGGGATCTCCTCCAGACCGACCGTCAGGTTGGTCTCGGCCATCGCCTGCACCTCACCGCGCCACGTTGCCGTCGGCGTGCCGGTGCGCTTGGGGACCTGGAGCGATCCGCCGCCGACCGGGATGACCCGGACCACGTCGCGGATCGGGCTGAACTCGACGATCCCGCGGATGATCTCGGCCAGGAACGTGTCCGGGACGAGGTAACCGGCCTGGGTGTCGTTGGCGATCGTGAGGTCCTTGACCTCCGGCGCCATGCCCTTACGGGCGAAGCCCTGCCAGAACGCCTGCTTGTACTCGGCGACCTGCTCCGGGGTGGCGCCGGGGGCGCCGTGGGCTCCGTAGTACGACTTCGCGTCGATGTCCAGCTCGGGACCGGCCTGGGTGTCCAGGGCGGCCTTCTGCTGGAGAACCTCGAGGCGGTCAAGCGCCTCGTTGACGCGAGCGAACTCCTGCTTGGTCTCTGCCGTCTCGTCGCCGAGTCGCTTGACGTCGTCCTCAATCCGCTTGCGGACTGGTTCGAGCGCCGACTCGACCACGGACTTCAGCTCCTCGTGAAGCTTGTCAGCTTCCATCAGGAACCTCCGTAGCTCTGCTTGAGTAGGGACAGCACCCGAGTGACGTCAGTCGGCTCGTCGTGCGTGGCGGCGGCTCGCTCGTCGGACGGAGTGACCGGGGCCGGCTCCGTCTGGTCGAGGAGTGCCAGGGTGGTCGCGCGGAACCCCGCAGGGTCCAGCTCGGCCCACTTTGCGAGCGCGTCCGCGAGGATGCGCTCAGACTTGATGCCCGTCACGAGAGCCAGCTCGTTGGCGGGAAAGGTGACGACCGAGAACTCCCAAAGCTTGATCTCGGTGAGGCGCCGCTCGCCGGCCTCCATCGCCTTCTGAACGACCTGGAAGCCGATCGACAGTCCGTTGATCGCCTTCATCCGCAGGAGGTCCATCGCCTCCATCCCGCGGCGGGCGACCTTGGACACCTCGGCCTCGACGTAGAGCCCCTTCTCGTCCTCGCGCATGACCGTCGAGACACCGATCGGCTCGTCGGGGTCGTGCTGCCAGAGGACCGGGAAGGTGCCGCCCTTGTCGTTGATCGTCTTGGCGAATGCACCGCGCTCGATGACGTCGCCGTAGGAGTCACGGTTGCCGAAGACGGCCGCGTACCCGGTGAACCGGCCGGACTCCTCATCCATCTCCTTGAGCTGGAACGGGAACGACTTGTGCTCACGCATCGGGGGTCTCCTCGGTTGCGCCGGGATCGGTGTCGGGAGGCTCTGGCGCGGGAGCGTTCGGGTTCTCGCCACCGCCGACCGGCGTGACCTGGAGCACGTCGCCGTCTGGGTGCGGGGGCAGGTTGTCGAGTTGGCGGATCTCGTTGGCCGTGCGCCATCCGCCCTGGCGGGAGAGGCGATAGGCGTCGTAGCGGGACTGGATGACCGGGCGCACCAGGGCGTCGGGCAGGGCCTCGCAGAACAGGCCGGAGCCCGGCGGGAACAGGCCCTCGTCGTGCGAGAGCGCCTGCTCGATCATGGTGAGGATCGGGCCGAGTCCGAAGATGGCGAAGTGGATCTGCGCGGGCTCGCCGGTCAGCGCGTCCTTGGTGTCACCGACAAGCGACGGCGGCACGCCGTAGAGCCCGGCGATCGTCTCGCGGCTGAGGGCGGCGGCCTCGACGAACTGCGCGTCGGCCAGGGAGATCGGCGGGATGACCTTGATGTCGGCGCCGCCGGACAGGGCGCCCGCCTTGCCCGCGTTCTCTGAGCCTTGGTGGTGGGCGTTCCAGCGGTTCAGGACTTCCTGCGCCTTGTCGATCGGCAGGTTCTCCGGGAAGGTCAGCGCCACGCCGGGGCGGGCGTCGTTGGAGAAGTAGGCCCGCTCCCACGCTTGGCGCTGCACGCCGGTCCCTACGGCCGTGCGAAGGGACTGGATCGGGTTGACGCCGACGAGGTCCAGCTCGCCGCGCACGGAGTCGCGGATGCCGAAGTTGAAGTCGCGGACGTGGATGATCTCGGCGCGGGTGCGGATCACCGAGGCGCCGGAGGTCTGGTCGTCATAGACGATCTCCCCGCCGCGCCGGCGCGGGGTCACGTTGCGCGGGTCGAGGACCATCAGCTCGCCCACGCGGGCACGGCGGCCGGCGCCCACGCTGAGCTTTCGGACGTAGCCGTTACCGCTCGCGGCGATGCAGGCCGTGAGGTCTGCGAGCAGGTTGAAGGGCGTGCCCTCGCCGGGGTCGCCGTGGAGCAGTTCGTACTGCCACGTCTCGGGCGCGCGGTCGCGGTCCTCGCGGTCGCCCGAGTAGACGATCAGCGGGCTCATCCCGGCGCCGTGAGCGAGGCGGCGGATCACCGAGAGCCACGCGGGCAGGCCGACGGCGAGGTCGATCGAGGCCGTCCCCTGAGCCAATAGCCACGAAGGGGGCGTGGACGACCAGGGCCAATCCTCGAGGGACAGCCCCGACTTGGCTGAGGGGACGGCAGGTGTCGCGCCGACGGCGCGGCGCAGTCCGGTGGCGATGCTCACTCAGGGCTCCCGTCGAGGGCCAGCCCGGCGAGTCCGGCGCCTGCGACCGACAGGCCCGCGACCACAAGCGCCGCCGGGATGCTCCAGAGCGACACGCCGAACGCGAGCACGGCGATGCCCCCGGCGAGCGCCAGGCGGTAGGCGAGCAGGCGACCCACGCTAGGAGAGGAAGGCCACCGGGGCGATGTGGGCGAGCGAAGCGCGCCAGTAGGCGCCTGTCATCGCTACGGCTCCGTCGATCGGGCGGGAGGCGAGGCGCTTGTCGAGGACCGGCCCGCGGGACGTGTCCTTGACCACACAGGCGCCGACGTGCGCGGCGGCGACCGCGTCGCCCTGGTGGCGCGGGACGCCCTCGATGGCACCCTTACGCATGGCGGAAACGGCGTCGTGCATGTGCGCCGACTGCGGCTCGATGGCGAAGACGGCCGCGTGAGGCAGACCGGCCGCGATGATCTGCGATGAGCGGGCCATGAAGCGGGGGTCGAAGGCGACCTCACGGACGCGGGCACCGAGGCTGATTGTGAACTGCTCGACGGCGGCGAAGTCGATCTCACCGCCGGGGCAGAGAGTGTGGTGGGGGGCGTCGTGGCGGGCCGAGAAGACGTGGAGGCCGATGTCGATGCGCCCGTCCTCGTGCGGGGACGCCCACGAGACGGCCGTCGTGTCGTAGGTGAATGAGCCGTCGATCATCACGTAGAGCGGGGCGCTGGAGTCGATCGGCCCACCGTCACCGAGGCGCTGCCAGTCAGACGGGGCGATGTAGGTGCCGGTGCCCGCGGCCCAGACGCAGCCGTGAAGCTGGAGGAATGCGGAGTCCGACAGCTCCGGCGATGCGATCTGGCGCTCGAGATATTCGTCGGTGACCCACGAGGCCGGGTTGGCGGCCCGGATCGCGGCGAAGTTGCGCCGATCGGTCGGCTGGTCCTTACCCTCGACCGGGGCCGAGTAGTTGTAGACGAGCACGCGGGCGTCGTGGTTGCGGCTAATCGTGAGCGCGCTGCGCTGCTCGACCTCGCCCGCCGACTCGTTGCGGTCGATCAGGTTGCCGAGGATGCCGTGGGCGCGGGTGTGCGCCTCGCCGGCAGTCGTGATGACGAGTCCCTGCGTGTCGCGCCGTGCGCCGCCTGCCGTGGTCACGGCCTCCCAGAACTTGCGAAGGCTCGGCGTCGTCCAGGCGTGGAGCTCGTCGGCGATGTAGCGGGACGGGTTGTAGCCGTGCGCCCTGCTCGGGTCCGACGACATGCGAAGGATCTTCCCGAGCCCGTCGGCGCGCGCTATCTCTCCGATGTGATCGCGGATATGGACTCGGGAAGTGAGGAAGGGCGACCGGCGGGTGAAGGAGGTGACCGCGTCGAACAGGCGGCCGGCCTGCTTGTCCGATGAGGCGGTCAGCAGCACCTCGGGCATCCCGTCGGACTGGTCGAGGTGGTACATGCCGTAAGCGCCGAGGAGCGTTGTTTTCCCCTGCTTGCGCGGGACGATCAGCGCCACCGTTGACCAGTAGGGCATCTCGTCGTCATCCACCGCCATCACTTCGCCGAAGAAGTCCACCTGCCACTGTTCAAGAACGAGGGGCTTTCCGGCGAACTGGTCTATCGACTGGATGCAGTAGTTCTCGCACCACCACCGGAAGTGGTCTACTCCCGACCCGCTGGCGTACTCGGACCAGGACTCCCTGGGCGGGCTAAGCGTTGCCACGCAGCCCTTCCCTTGCTGACCATGTCGCGCATGTTGTCCTGGTGAGTGCCGACGAACAGGTGGTGAGGGTTGACGCATCGCGGCGTGTCGCAGCGGTGGCAGGCTTCGACGTCTGGAGGAAGGGGAGCGCCCCTGTGGAGCGAAAGCGCGAGGCGGGTCGCGAGCACATACCGCTTGCCGCCCGTCTCACCGATCCTCGGGTAGCCCGCCGAGTTGACTCCACCAGTCCAGAGCCAACACTCGTCCGGGTCGCCCTCAGTGAAGTAGGCGCGGAAGCGATCCTCGAGTGACCCAGACGCTTTGCGGCGGATGGGGATGTGGGCTCTGGGGTCGCCGTGAGCCCGCACGCGCTCGTTGTGCGCCGCACACCATCCGCGGCGGTGCGCGGGGTAGTCGCATCCGTCGACGGAACAGGTACGCTCAGCCATGTCGGTCCCCTCTCGTGGGATCGGCCGGGGGTCGGACGTGTCAGCGTCGCGGCCCCTCTGATTTCCGTGACCATTCTACCCGGCGCACCGGCCATCACTTGGCGCCCACCATCCGCAACTTCGGCGGGGCGGCCACGCGGTCGGGCGAGCTGGCCGCGCCGGCAGGACGGCCGACCGGGCGCCTGGTCTTGACCGACGGGTCGAGGCCGACGTAGACGGCGTACTTCGCGGCGGCGGCGTCGGCGTCGGCGATCATCTTGACCAGCGGGTGCGGGATGGGCTGACGCATGGAGCCCATCTCCATCGAGGGCTCCCCGAGGTCTGACCACTCGGCGCGGAACTTGGCGGCGAGGCCAACGGCGTCCGCGTAGCGGTCCACGGCCTCGGAGTACGTCTCGCGCTCGGCGTCGTCGGGGACCAGGCGAAGGAGCGACGCCTTGGCCCGGCGGGCAGCGGCGTTGCGTGCGCGCTTTGCGGCGTCCGGCTTCAAAACGTGAAGCGACCGATATCCATAGCAGGAAAGGTGCGGCCTCTAGCGTGGGGGCCCGTCAGGACTCGACCACCCCCCCTAGGGCTCAAGCGGCACCACGCGAGGAGTTACACGATCCGCAGAGCCGGCGAAGATTCGACCGCTCAAGCAGCGAGCCACCGCGAGCGAGCGAGACGATGTGATCGACTGTCGGGTCCGCTACCGACCTGCACTCCGCACACTCTGACTCCTCACTCAGCACCTGAGCGCGTGCGCGCTGCCATGCCGAGGTGGAGCGCGGGTCACGGCGCGGCTGCCCGATTGGTACGAGCGTGCCGTCGTGATGGAGGCGGAGTCTTGGCATGAACGAGAAAGGCCACCTGGTGAGGTGGCCTGGATGAAGCGATACGGGTGGTGCGGTTGAGCGGGCGTGTGCTGCGAGCCCCAGCGGATTCAGTGGGTGTGGTCGGCTATTGCCGTTCCTCTGTCCGCTTCGCAATGCATGGTGCCTGCCATTGACGTATCTGTCAAGGCACAAGCGTCAAGGCTCCTTGGCCCTGCGCCTCGGCGTCCACCTGTCCAGCTTCCCGTTCCGGTGCGGGATGGTCCCGTCGATGGCGCCGGCATGCGCCCCGATGAACGGGACACGCGGCACCTTGCCATCGTCCCACACGACCAGCCCCACCTCGATCTTCGGGCCATGCTCACTCTGCCCGATGGCCGCTGACGCGGCGTGCTCTGCCTGCTCCCTGATGCTCTGGCCCTTGTCCGTGACCCGTCGGATGCGGGGCACTAGGCGTCGTCCGCCTTCTTGCCGAAGGCGCGGATCATCAACTCGATCACCGCGGATGGCATCCACTGGTGTTCAGGGTCGATGCGGAAGGACTGGATCTTGACGGCCTGGTTGCCTGGTTCGATGCCGAACATGCGCCGGATGAACTCGTCTCTGGTCGCATCGTCCATCACCCGACTCCATTGCTCGCCCTGGTCACCCGGTACATCCCACCCGGCCAGACGGTCACGTCCACCCGGTACCGCTTGGCCTTGCCGCCCATCGGCTTGATGAACATGCCGCAGTAGATCCCCGTGAACCCGTCGGGGCCGAAGTGGCAGGTGGCCCATCCGCTCGCCGGGCGCTTGTCCGTCTTGCGGAATCGGGCCGACTCGATGCCGATGACCCGGTCCAGGATGGCGGATTGCTCGGCGTCGGTCGGGAAGCGCGGCCAGCCGAGGCGCAGCGTGGTCACGCGCACCGAGGGGATCGGACGCTGCCAGCGACCGAGCTCGGAGTAGTCGGGCGTCTTCATGCCGGCCGACGGTGGCACGCGGGGCGGCATGTCCGGCGGGATGTGCGGGGCGGGGTCTGCGATCGGGTTGCAGTAGCCCGCGCTCGAGCCCTCGCACCAGGGCTCGGCCGCTGCACGGAAGGCGAAGGGCGACGCGAGCAGGCCGGCCAGGATGAACAGCGCGAGCAGGATGGCCTTGCGGCGGTTGGTCATAGGAGCTCTCTCCAGTTCTCGAGGTTGTCCTCGCTGCCCGCCGACCCGTCCCCAGGGTCCCCCCCGTAGGGGGGCCCCTCCAGGGGGACGGACTCGACTCGTTCGGGAGGGGTGCGGGACTGACCGGGGGACGGGTCGGGGACAGGCGGGACAGGCCGCTTGTTTAAGGGGTTTTCAGAGGGACGGGCCGGGGACAGGCTTGAGACCTCGTCCCAGTCGTCATCTCCGGTCCGTCCCGGGTCCGTCCCTTGCACCTTTTGTGAGTCTTCGGCCTCGCGGTAGGGCCGCAGGCTGATGAACTTCTGAGCCTTGTTCGGACCGAACGATCGTGCGATGTACTTCTCGTCGGTGAGCACTTCGAGGGCCGTCCTGATGCCCGTCGCCTTGCCCTTGACGTCCGCCTCTATCTGGCTCTTGGAGACCTCGTGGATCTCCCCTTCGAGGTACTCGGAGACACGCTGCATGATGAAGGTGGGGCGGAACCGGCCATCAACTGCGCCGGACCGGCCCAACTCCAAGCGCCACGGATTCTCGTCGTCGAGATCCATCACGAACTCACCCACGCGCCGTCCATTGGCGCGGATGTGCCATCCCGGACGGTCCTTTCCGCCCCTGACGATGGCCCTTCCCTGCGGTCGCTCCCTGGTCGGAGGCTCGCCGATAAGCTCGATGTTGAAGTGGACATCGACGCCACCGACCTTGCGCTCTGATCCAGTCGCCCAACGGCCGCGCGTCTCCTTGTCCTTGGAGACGTGGTCGATGATGACGGTGGCGATCCCGCGTCGGTGGAAGAGACCGACGATGGTCCGGTAGAAGTTCTGCACCTCGGCCGTGACCATCGGGTTGAGGCCCTGGAGCTCCATCGACGGGTTCATCGCGTCGATGACGAACAGCGCGGGCGGGCGGGCGTCGATGGCCCTGATGACCGTCGCCTTGGCCGAGTCGTCGAACGCCCTCTCAGGGGTGAAGTAGAGAAGACGGGCGCTGATGGCCTTCGGGTCGGCCCCAAAGCCCTCCAGGCGCTCCGTGAGGGGCCCAGCGCCCATCTCGTCAGAGTCCCACCACCCGACGTTCTCCCCCGCGGACATCAGTTCTGCCGCCGCCGCCGCCGCGATCCACGACTTGAGCGTCTCGGGCTCACCGGTGACGAGGTGGCGCTTGCCTCGGTAGAAGAGGCCACCGCGCTCGCCAGAGAGGATGTCCGGCGGCTCTGGCTTGGACCGCACCAGGGCGTAGATGTCCGCGGCCGGCGCCCACGAGTCATCATCGGCGCTCACGAACTGGTCGAGCGTCATGCCCTCGGCCAGATGGTCCGCAGCATCCTTGCCCGCGGCTGGCTCCACGACCATCACCGACTTCGCCACGCCCTCGAGCGCCGTCTGGACCATCCGCGCGTGCTCGCGCCCGACCTCATCACGGTCTGCGACGATGACCACCTCGGCGCCATTGAACGCCTCCGCGTACTCGGGTCGCCACTTCTTCGCGCCGCCGGGGTTGCAGGTGGCAACCTCTCCAGCGGCCTCGATGGCGTGGACGTCCTTCTCGCCCTCAACGACGAACACGCGACGGCCCGCAGCGGTAGCGGCGATCACGGCGGGCAGGCGGTAGACCACACGCCGGATACCCTTGGTGGACCAGCTCCAGCCATCGCTGGAGGCAGGGTCGGGGCGACGCTGGCGGAAGTCCTTGGGTGCCATCCGCACGACCTCGAACAGCAACTCCCCCGACTCGTCGTGGTACGGGTAGGTGGCGACGATAGATCGTTGCGACCCGTTGCCGTTGCCGTTCGTCTGGAGCGGCTCGTCGAAGAGGTCGCCCATCGTCATCCCGAGCGCGGAGACCACGTCTGCCTGCTCGCACCCGGCGTGGCAATGGATCAGCACCCGGCCATCGCTGCCCGCGCTGACCGAGAGCGACGGGTTGGAGTCCTCGTGCGCCGGGCACGTCCACGAACCCGACGAACCGCGCCGGCACCCGTGCGCCTCGAGCGCCGTGATCATCCGGGAATGGGCGGGCGTCGTGGAGATCATCGACCGCCTTGCGACGGCTCGAACCTCATGGAGCGCGCGATCTCGTACCCCATGTTGATCCTGGGGTTGTCGAAGTCGTAGCCCTTGTCGTCGTACGATCGCCCGTGCGCCTCGAATCCGCAGACGCGCGACCCGCGTCCGTCGTACTCGATGCCGAACTTCCCGCACCACGGGCACGCGCACCAGAAGTAAGGGTGGTCCATGGCGCCATCCGGGAAGTAGGCCCGGAAGCCGGTTCCGGCCACCTGGGACGTCTGCCCGTCGCGGGGGATGTCGCCGAAGGCGATGTAGACGGTCGCGTCCGTCGCGATCGTCAGCTCGTCGGCCAGCGCCTCCTCGAGCGGCGTGGGCTCGACTCCCTTGACCTCGATGTAGGCGTGCATCGAGGGGAGGTAGAAGTCCGGAAGGTAGCCGCCCGAGTGAAGCGCGTACGCCTCGTGCTCGTAGCGCCAGTCGATCTCCAGAGTGTCCATGAAGACGGCCCACCGCGCCTCCAGGCGCGAGCGGAACCGGCATCCGGCGTACTCGGTCTCGATGGCCCGGATCTTCTGCGGTGCCGTCGTTCTTGCCGGTCGGCTATCCTTCATCTGCTCGTACTCCTCTGCTGAGTGCGGCCACGGCCCCGGACGTGCAACCGTCGCGGGGCCGCTCTATTGCCTGTTCCGCCTTGACGGATGTGTCAAGGATAGCGCGCCGGGTAGTCATCAGAAGGGGATCGAGTCGTCAGCCGCCGACGAACCGCCCACCGAGGCCACGGGCAGATCCCCGCCTCCGCCGTTCCCTGAGCCCTTGCCCTCGCCGAGGAGCTGGAGGTCACGCACGCGCACCTCGTTCACGGACCGCTTCTGGCCGTCCTTCTCCCACTCCCGGTAGACAAGCTGCCCGGTGATCGCGACCTGCCGGCCCTTGGTGAGGTAGGGGATGACCCCCGTGGAACCCCACATGGAACAGCCGATGAAGTTCGACTGATCCGACCACTCGCCCCCGCGCTTCTCCCGCGTGGAGAACGCCAGCCGGAACTCGGTGACCGTGCCCTCCCCGATCTGCTTGCTGTCTGCGTCCTTCGTCAGTCGCCCGACGAGGAACAGTCCATTCGCGTCCGCGCTCATCGGGACCAGTCCCAGTCGATCAGGCCGTCTGCCAGCGAGGCGACGTACTCCATCGTCCTGATCCGCTCTCGCCGCAGATCGCGCGCCGAGCAGACCGTGTCGGGGTCATCGACGATCGCTCGTAGCGCGGCGACCTCCTCGCGCATCGCGTCGGAGACGACCTTGGATGCGTCCCTGATCCCGTCGTGATAGTCGAAGCTGCCGTTGTTCTTGTCGGTTGCACTCATCCTGCGCCTCCCTGGTTGGTCATTGAAAGCTGTTCATCCTCTAGGCGGTCGAGGCACATCTCGCAGAGCTGACCGCCCTCGCCGGGGTACAGGTGCTCGCCGCAGAAGTAGAGGCCGCAGCCCTGCTCCCCGCCGTCGTGCATCCCTCCGCAGACGTAGGCGAGGCCACGGTCGATCTCCGCGTCACACCCGTCCAGATCGCACGTCGCCTGAACCGCGTAGCCGACGTCCCGGCCCTCCGCGTTCGGCATCGGTCCCGACCATCCCATTACGAGCCCCCCCCGGTCGTCATTGAAAGCTGTTCATCCGCCCCGACGTACGGCGCGGGCGCGAGCGTGTAGCGGTTCTTTCCGGTGGTCGCCCAGTCGATCTTCTTGGCCTCCAGGAGGTCTTCGATCGCCTGCCACATGGCGGCCTCGGACGGCCGCGGCGGCGGCATGAAGTCGGCCACCCGCGACGGATGCACCGACGTCTCGCCGATCGACTCGAGCCGGCGCATGGCGTGGAGGACGTCGTCGGGCAGCGTCACGCCGCCTCCCGTGCGGGCGCGCTCAACTCCACGCCGGCCGCGAGGCGACGGACGACCACGCGAGCCTCGTCCCGGTCTCCCCACTGCTTGCAGGCCACGACCTGCGCCACCTGGCGGTCGTCGTGGAAGACAATGGACGTCAGGGCATCGAGGACCGCGCGAAGCAGCTTGTCCACGTCCCCCGATCCGGTCGGGCAGGGGAAGCGTCTCCCGGTGGCCGACAGGCTCACCCCGTCGGTGCGAAGGTGCGACGCGGGCCGGCGGTAGCGGAAGTCCACCTCGACGGCGACCGGCCCCTCCCACGGGTCCCCGCTCATCGCGAGCCCCGCGACCATCCGCACGTCGTTGCGCCACGGCTTCACGCGCTTGGACGCCTCTACGAGAACGCCCTTGCCCACGTGACGCTTGCTCCCCTGCGGAGCGGCGGCACCGGCCACGGTGAACGCGACGCGATCGCTCACGGGACGCGCCTCCCGATGAACACGCGGCGCTTGCCGATGCTGAACTCGACCCCGCGCCAGCGCATCGGTGCCGTGTCCCAGGAGAAGACGGTGCGTCCGGGCTGAACTTGGACTCCCGGACTCTGGAACCGTCCGGTTCGGCGTATATACGGTCGCGCCCATCCGTTGATCCGTGTGATCGCGATCATCCGCGCACCTCCTGCATCCGGGCCACGGCATTCCGTACGGCGGCCATGAACTGCACGTCGTCCATCTCGCCCGCCCGGCGGCGCATGACCAACTGCTCGATCTCCGCGAGGAACGTGGCGGGGGTCATGCGGCCACCCGCCAGATCGAATCGCGCTCGTGCTTGACCAGGAGCCCGCGGCGCACCAGTTCGTCGAGGTGACCGCGCAGAACGCGAGCAGCGTTGTCGCTCGGCCGCATCGGGGTACCGATCGCACCCATATACGCGCGGTAGATCGTCGGCAGACCGACCCAAAGGCTCAGGTGCGGACCGTTCAGGTCGCGGATGTGCTGGTAGATGGCCTGCTCGTGAAACGGATCGCTCATCGCTTCACGCCCAGGACGTAGGCGTGCGGACCCGGCTTGCCGCCACCAGCGAATCCACCGAAGTTGACGAGCGCGGTGTCGCCGAACGGATCGCGCAGATCCGGGTGCTTGTCGTAAAGGGCGCCCATGTCGCGAACCAACTCGCGCCACTTAGCCCACGACTCCGCATCTCCGAGTGGCGTGCCGTACCCATCGACGAGTCCCCAGTCGATCACGGCTGCACCCCCGTCCTGGGGGATTCGGACCCATGTGCCACCGATGCGCCACGTCCGCGCGGCTCTACGCACCTCGGCGCGGTCAGATCGCCTTCGCCAAGCGGCTGACCCGTATGGCTACGGGGGTCTACGGAGCGGCGTAGGAGTCGAACCTTTGCGCTAACTGTCGGCATTCTCGGCCTCCTTGGTCGGGCCATGCGCCACCGATGCGCCACCGTGGCGAGTCTCGGCGTGGTAGCGGAGCTCGCGCGGGTCGAAGACGAACGCATCGTCGTAGCCGTGGATCGGACAGTCGGGGTCGCCGTCGTACTCCAGGGGGATCGCACCCGCCCACCGAGGGCCGCCCTCACATGTGCAGGTCATCCCCGCACCCCGGTCCGCGCCTTCTCCAGCCACGGGGCGCGGTCGATCTCGGCCCCGACCATCACGCGGGTATAGGTGTTCGCGGTGACGGCCAGGTCGCGCTGGCCGGCCCACTCGCCGATCTGCGCCCAGGAGATCCCGGCGCGGTGCCAGAGCGAGATACGCCGACGGCGCAGCCCGTGGGGCGACCAGTCGGCGGAGCCCGTCGCGGTGACGGCCCGGCGGATGGCGGTACGCATGGCGGCCTGATCGAGCCACGGCATCACCCGGCGCCCGAGGTCACGGTCCTCGCGGGGCATCAGCGCCTCGATAGCCTCCAAGACGTCTGCGGGCACGGGCACCCATCGCCCACCGGCCGCCGTCTTGGCGCGACCGATGTTCACCCGCAGTTGCAGGCGCGGCGCGTCCACGTCAGCCCACGTCAGACCCTCCAGCTCGGAGACGCGCATCGCGGTCGTCTCCAGCACCAGGGCGGCGAGCACATAGCGGGGCGGCATCGCGCCGAAGGTGGTGACGAGGATGCCCGACTCGGGAGCGTCCACGTCCTTGCGCCGGCTGCGCGGCATCTTCACGCGCGAGTCCTTGACCGGGTTCGGTGAGACGCCGTGGTGGTCGAGCACCATCGCCAGCACCCGGACGAGCTTTCGCGTGTACTCCGGGGCCGTCTTCTTGGCGATGAGCTCGCCGACCCACTCCGACACCTCGGCCGCCGTGATCGACTCGGGTGCCCGCGTGCCCCACTTCTCCAGGGAGTGCGCGATCTGCGCGTGGTACCGCTTAGCCGTGCTCTCGGCGATGTCGTGCCGGGACGCCTCCCACCGACCGGCGGCCATCGTGAGCGTCACGCGCTCCACGTCCACCGGGGCCGCGAGCACCGTGGTCCGCGGGTCCTCGCCACGGGCCAGCGCCATCGCGATCACACCGCGCCGCGCCTCGGCCTCCCGCTTGGACGGGAACGAGCCCCCGTGCATCTTCCGCGTCCCCCGCCCTCCGAGCCGGTACTCGACGCGATAGCGCCGCTTGCCGGTCGTGGTCAGGTACGCCGTGATGTGGGCAGGGCTCACTTGTCAGCCCGCGCAGCGTTGTCGGCACGCAGAGCATGGACCAGAGCGGCGCGCTTCTCGTCGATCAACTTCTCGGCACCCTCAGGGTCGTCCGAGGCGAGGCGATCGCCGATGTCATCGAGGTCGAAGATCGCGGATCGGATGGCCTGCCGAAGCGTGGCGATACGATCCTCGGCAGCCGAAGCCCTCAGCGCGGTCGCCCCCAGCTTGGCCAGGAGAAGTTCAGACCAGGCGCTCACGCCGCGACCTCCGCCCGCCGCATCAGGGCGAGGACGTCCTCGGTGTAGACCATGACCTTCCGCTTTCCGTCGGGCCACGCCGCGATACGACGCGGCATCTGCCGGATGATGTAGGCGGCCATCGACTCGGACACGCCGAAGTACGTCTGCACCCCGGCGGCGTCCAGAGTGATCGGCACCAGGACGCGCGGGATCTCCGGCACGGCCACCGCGCTCAGGTCGGGGGGCGTTCCTCCGCGGCGGCTCACCACGCCAGCCTTCCGCCGGGGCGGCACTGCCACTGCCGGTAGCCCTGCACCTGGATCACCTCGGCCGCAGCCATGATGTTCGCGTAGGGGCTGTGCGGGTCGAGGCCGGCGCGGAAGTAGCGCGAGGCGGCCCGGAAGCCCGTGCCGAGCTGCATGATCCCGAGGTACTGACCGTTCTTCGCATGGGGCCGATGCGTGCTCTCGCACCAGGCCGTCGAGGACAGGTCGCCCCGGTCGATGCGGTAGGCGATCGACGCGATGGTCAGCGCCTCCTGCACCGACGGCTCATGGCGAAGCGTCCGCTCGGCCCGGATGGCGCGCACCTTCCACGCCTCCCGCTGCTCCACCGCTTTGACGAGTTTCGCCTGCGGCACGACGGGCCGGGAGATGTTTGTCATAACGGGCGGCTCGGCCACGGCCTCAGCGCCCAGAGCAACCGCCCCGGCACCGGCTACCACGACGGCCGCGAAGACTGCGACGGTACGTCGGGCGCTCACGGGTTCTCGTCCATCTCGAGACTCTGGTCAAGGTAGGACTTGCCCTCACCCCGCGCGGCGTCGTCGGCGGAGATGGCGTCGCGGGCGATGTAGAAGGCGAGACGTTCCGGCTGGTCGCGCACATCTTCCAGCGCCGCCCGCAGCCGCTCCGCGCGCTCATCGGCGAGTCGGAATCCTTCGCGAAACCCGATGGCATGGGCGCGGTCAACTTCATCGTCATCGCTGAACCTGCTCAGCGGCTCGGCGGTCATCGTGCTCCTCGTGCAGCATCGTCGGCGGCGATGGCGCGTCGTGCGCGTGACGACGCCGAGAACCCGTGGTCATATTCAATGAGCGGCCACCCGATCTCAGTCAGCGCCGCCCGCAGTCGCTCCGCCCGCTCCTCGGCGGCCTCGCGGAGCCGCAGCGCCTCGGCCAGCGCCTCCTGACCGATCCGCAGCGCCTTGCGCGCTTCGTCCCGCTCTGCCTCGGCGGCCTTCTCCCGCGCGAGCGACTGATCCAGCAACTCGGCGAGGGCGTCACGCTCCTCCTCGGGCGACATCGGGTCTGCGCTCATGCGGCCTCCCTCCACTGGACGTCCTCGATGTCCCGGAACCCGATGAGCTCCGGGCACCGCTGCCCGAAGCGCCAGACCTGCCAGGACGGCCAGAGAATCCACGTGTGCGCCCGGCCGTGGTGTGAGCGCACAGCGACCACCGCCCTCACGCCCCGTCCCGGTACACGGCGCGATGCTTCTCCAGCACTCCGGAGATCACGTAGGGCGTCTGGCCGGCGAGGATGCCTAGGACGTACTCGGGGAACAACGGCCCCCAGGTGTCGTCCATGATCTCCGCGTACACCCGATCCACGACGTCGTCGATCGGCAGGCACACCTTGCTCACGGTGGAGTCCTTCACGCCGCACGCCCCTTCTTCGACAGGCGATACGTGACACGCGGTGCCCACCAGTCCTCGGACCTGCGCTCGATGCGCTCGACGAGTCCACGCTTACGCAACTGGGACAGAGTGCTGGTGGTCGAGGAGTAGCCGCGCTCGGTCGCCTTCTGAATCTCGCCGATGGTTAGCGGCCCGCGCCGCAGGGCGTCGAACGTCCGCATCTCGACCGGGGTGAACCCGTCGGGTGTGACCAGACCGGCGCGCAGGAGTGCCCCGCGCCATCCGTTGAAGCGGTTGCGGTAGGTGTAGCCGGACGCCCCCTCGTCGCGCATCTCGGAGAACTTGGGCACGCGGCCAATCTCGGCGGCCTCTCGCGGCCAGCTTCTCCAGTAGCTCCGCGTCGGTGTACCGGGCGGGCGTTCCCGTGCGCTTGGGCTTGGGGGCGGGCGGGACGACGTACACCTCGCCGTGAGCGTCCATCTGCTCCCGGAGCCTTTCGACCGCCTCGTCGGCCTGCTTGATGGTGCAGGACCCGCAGTAGTCGCCGGGGTTGTAGCGCGAGAGGATCGCGCCTCCGCACGTCGGCCCGTTGCACCGCCGTCGGGTGAGGTTGGTGGTCATCGGAGCACCCGCTCTGACCGCGGCGTGGCATCGAGCACGGCGAGGTACGCATCGACCAGACCGTAGATAGCGCCCTGAAACGGCGAGCCCTCATCGGCGATGCTCGCCCAATACGAAACGCTCAGGACGGCGTCGTAGAACATCTCGTAACGGGTCATCCCTCACCCCGCGCGGCGTCGTCGGCGATGGTCTTGTTGTCGGCCTTGATGGAAGCCCACGCGATTGAGTCGCACGGGCAATCAGAGAGATGGTCGGCGACAATCTCTGCGAGAGCTGCCCGCAACCGGACGATCCGGCCCTCTGCCCGCTCCGCTCGCTCCCTCTCGGCGTAGCGTGCCCGCCGGTATGCCTCCGCCCGCTCCTCGGCGGCCCGCACGGTGGCCTCGAAGCGGCGGATGTCGTGGCGAGAGAATCGCGGGAGTCCCACTTCGGTCGCCCACATCACAAACCGCTCCCGCTCTTTGGGGGTCAGCGGTTCGGCGGTCATCGCGTCACCACGTAGGCGTCGAAGGCCAGGACGATCAGCCCGACGGTCAGCAGCACGCCGAGGCCGAGCATCACCCACGAGCCAGCGGACTCGCGCGCCCGCCACTCGACGTGCGGCGCGGGCTCCCCGATGTGGTCCTGCGTGTCGTAGTCCTCGGTGTTGGTGGTCACGACTCACCTCCGAGGGTCCGCCACCGCAGGGTCGAACCACGCGGGGCCTCGATGAGCAGGTCGGCCTCGGTCACCCCGGCGGGCAGTTCGCCCTTGCGCGCCGCCTCCCGAATGGCCGCGACGCCGGGGTACTTCGTCTCGTAGCGAAGGCGCAGGGACGGCGGGAGCGCGTCGATGTGCTCCTCGAGAGCCGCCTTGTTCACGGTGGCCGAGCCCTGCGGTCCCTCGTCCTTGAACACGACGCGGCCCGAGGGAGCCTGCACCGCCTCGCCCGAGCTGAGCTTGCCCATCAGGTGGGCCTCGGCGAACGTCTTCTCTCCGCGAAGGCGCGTGACCTCCACGCCCTTCTGCCTGATGATGGCCTCGATCTCCTCGATGGCCTGGACCAACTCGTCCGGCTCCATCGAGGCGAAGTCCACGGGGATATCGGTGGTGGTCGCCATCACGCGGCCTCTCCGTCGAGGACCACCGGGGCGTCGTCCTCGGGGATCAGGGCGAGGTTGTCGGTGTCGTTCGGGACCGAGGTGGCCACCGCCTTGTTCAGCGCCCTGTTCAGCGCGGCCTCGCGGTCCTTGACGATCAGATCGACTAGCACTCGCGCGCGGGCAAAGTTGTCCGGGTCGGCCAGGTCTGACGAGGAGATGCCGGCGCCCTTCATGGCGGCGACCAGCGCGGCCTTGTCGCCCGACTGCTCGATCAGCTCACGCGCCAGAGAGTCGGTGTCCACGGGGGCCACGTACTCCTCGCCGGAGTCCAGCCACTCGATGATCGCCTCGGCGAGGTCGCCCTTCGGCTCACGGAGGACGGTGCCGGGAGGGAGGATCGGGCAGCGCGACTTGCCGATGACCATGTTGTGCTCGCGGTCCAGCTCGGCGGAGATTGTGAACTCGAACTCGATCCCGTCACGCGCCACGGGCTCGGTGCCCGCCTTCTTGTAGCCGGTCACCTTCCCCTGGGCGTTCGTGTCCTCGACCATCTTGCTCTTGGAGCGGAGCGTCGCGATGACGTGCATCCGCGTCTGGAGCATCGCGTCGATGAGCGACTGCCAGGCCGGGGTACCTACGGCCCACGCGCGCTGCTTGTTGTTGCCGAAGCGGACCATCGCGTCGTCCACCATCTGGAGGACGCCGCCCGAGCCAGCCCATGCATGGGTGAGGGAGTCGATCATCACGACCGCGTAGCCCTCCTTCTCGGCCAGCTTGATCGCCTCGATGTAGCGAGCGGGCGTGTAGGGGGCGCTGATCTCCAGCACGTCGAAGTCGAACAGGTCGCCGTAGAGGGAGGCCGACCCCTCCTCGGAGTCGATGACCGCGATGCGCCCACCCTTGGCGAGCACGCCGGCCGTCTGGATTCCCGTCCACGTCTTGCCACCACCCGACACGGCCTCGATGAGGATGCGGGCCTTGGCCTGCTTCTTGGTTGCCTTCTGAAATCCGGTCACTGAAGTCCCTCCTGGTAGTCCTGCTCGTAGCGGTGGCAGGGACCGCAGAGGAAGGTGTCCGGGCCGTACTGACCCGGCTCGCTGCCAAGGGGCTCGCCGCACTCGGCGCAGGGGACGTCGGGGGGGATCACGACTCACCCCGCGCGGCGTCGTCGGCGGCGAGGGCTTCGTCCACCACTCGCACGTCAACGTCAGAAAGCTGCGGACGCACTAGGCGTAGAATCTCCTCAAGCCGATCCGCTCGCTCCTCGGCGGCCCGGTATCCCTCGAACCACTCGCCGAGGTGCTGGATGCTCGGCGTCTTTCCAGACAGCGCGTAGTGCTCGAACTGGCGGCGCTGCTCGGATGTCAGGGGCTCGGCCATCAGTCCACCCTCCAGTCCCCGGCGTCCCGCTCGAACGACGTGCGGATGTTCATGGGGTCGGGCATCCGGTACGGGGCGCGCGCGCCGTCGGGATCTCCGTAATACGAGACCCACTGCTCGCGCGTCCAGCCCGCCGGCACGGCCGGGTCGGTGTGCGCGAACGCCTTGACCATGCCGTCGATGTGGCGACCGGGGATGGCGGTGCTCATGCGGCCACCACCACCACGACGTCGCCGTGGTCGAATACCTGCTGGTCGGGCTCTCCGCATCGGAGCGTCACCCACGCCCCGACTGACCGGTCACCGTAGTCAGATGACCCCGACGGCTCGACGAAAGCGCACCGGGAGAACTGCTCAGACCATCCCATCGGGTGGTCGGGATTGCAGCCGGGGACGAGGATTCGGTCCCCCTCCTGAGCGCGGCGGTTTGTCCAACGGCTCATGCGGCCACCGCCATCCGGGTCAGCCCGTCCACGAACCGCTCCCAGCCCCAGCACTCCTCGATGGCCTCGTAGACCTGCTCGGGGAACATGGACTCGACGTCCGGGTACTCGGTGCCCGCGATCAGCCACTCACGCCCCGCGGCGATCAGGTGGCCGGGGATCTCGCAAACGGCGAAGCCCTCGCACCCACCGCACTCGCAGGACGTGAATGGCTCGGCCGGCGGCTCGTAGTAGGCGTCGCTCTGACCGACGCCGTATCCGGCGAGCCAGGTCACGACTCACCGTCCAGCGACACACCGCATGCCTCGGCGATCTGCTCCGGGCTGATCGTGCCGCTGTCGAACAGGCGGATGAACAGACCAGCGAACTCCTTACGCTCGGCCGGCACGTCCTCGATCCCCTTGGCGCCATAGGCGGCGGCCGTCGGGCAGTTCGTCCAGTCGTGGCAGGTCAGGTGCTCGCGGGTGACGACCTCCGCGAGCTCGCGCCCACCGCCTGTGAAGAAGTCGGGCAGCGCAGCCATGAACGACTCCCAAGTGCGGGACTCGCTGACCTTCGCACCCTGGAGGTACGCGCCCCGGAGGTTCGCGTCCTGGAGGTACGCGCCATGGAGGTACGCGCCATGGAGGTACGCGCGCTGGAGGTTCGCGCCCCGGAGGTACGCGCGCTTTCCGCCATCCTCATCGCGCACCCACTTGGCGTGCAGGTCGAGGACCGTCTTGATCTCATCGGAAGTCACGACGCACCGCCTTCGAGGAGCGCGAGGACGGTCAGCGGCTCGCGGGCGTAGAGGTGGCGGAGATCGGACAGAGCCCACGCGCTCGTCGCGCTCAGGTTGTCGGTGATCTCCGCCACCCGCTCCGCGCTCGGACGCTCCGGAACCTCGACGCCGAGATCCGTGAGCAGGGCGGTCAGGGCTTCTCCACCCTGCCCAGCAGCCCTCGTGTCCCCCTGGATATCCAATGCATACGCCCCGTATGGAGTCATCCAGAGAGACAGGTCGCGCCTCTTGCACTCCTCGTACGCCAGCCCCAGCAGGTGCAGCGTGTAGGCGTCGATGCTCATCGGCCCCACCCCTCGGCGCGCTCGGCCTGGAGCAGCGTGACCTCGCGGATCAGACGGGCCTTGTCCGCGAACAGGGACAGGTTGGCCTCGTGCGTGCCGTCGAGCTCCTGCGTCACGCGGGCCAACTGCTCGGACAGATCGGCGATGCGCGCGTCGCGCTTGTCGATCATGTCCTGGCAGAGATCCACCATCGCGGCGTAGCGGTCGATCGTCTGACGGTTGGTGAGGACGGGCGTGCTGTCGCTCATGCCGCCACCTCGCGTCCGAAGGCGATGAACGCCCAGGTCGCGGCACACGCGAATCCAGCGCCCGCCTCGACGTTCCCGACGGCGAGGTGGACAACCGATGCCAGAACGAAGATGAGTGCGGAGGCTGCGGAGATGGTCCTCACGACGCCACCGCCTCGGTCGTCCAGTGATGGGCCGGGTCGTCCTGGATGCGCCGCAGCGAACGGCGGGCGCGGGTGATCTCGGCGTGCATCCGGTTCAGGTGGGCGAACCGGGCGTCGTCCATCCGGCGACGGTCAGCGCGGGCAGCCTCGGCCGCCTCGGCGAACATCGCGTCGATGTCGCTCATCGCGAACAGGGCGCGCGGGCTCATGCCGCACGCTCCGATTCCATGCGCTCCTGGAGTTCGGAGTAGCGCAGCGACAGGCAGCCGTTGCGCAGCCGCTCGATGATCTGGTGGTCCACGTCACGGCGGGCGCGGTACTGCTCCTGCTCCATGCGCGACCGCTCTTCGACGAGACCTCGCATCTCGAGCATCTCGAGCATGAAGTCGTCGAAGTGGCCGACTGAGGTCTTCGGCCTGCCTGTTCTGGCCAACTTGGTACGCTCCTGTGTGAGCGCCCCGGATCCGCTGCTGTGGTAGGCAGTCTCCGGGGCGTGTGTGTTGGTGGAACCGCTCATGCGGCGACTTCCCCACGGACGGGCTGCGGCGTGGCAGCGTTCCCGTCGTGGACGTAGAGGTCATCCAGCGAGACGCCGAGCGCCGACGCGATCTTGGTCGCCCGTGCGAAACGGGGATCGACCGCGCCGCGCTCGTAGCGCGAGATCGACGCAGCGTCCACACCGACCAGATCGGCCAAGTGCTTCTGCGTCAGTCCGCGTGCCTCGCGGTGTTCTGCGATTCGGTTCATGTGGGGAACCTATCGGCAGATATGCCTAGGCACAAGAGCCTAGATGTGAGGAATATCACACGATGATGAACACGCTGCTAGGCAGTAATGCCTACGTTGATCTGGCAATGGCCGACGACGCCAAGACCGCGAAGCCTCGCGATCAACGGTTCGCCTTCAACCTGGACGCCCTGCTCGTCGAGCGGGACCTGGTGGCGCGCCGCGTGGGCGAACAGGCCGGCGTCGGTGAGTCTGAGTTCACCCGCTACCGCAAGGGCCGTGTAGTCCCTCCGGTCAGCACCGCCGCGGACATCGCCGCCGTCCTCGGCGTCAGCCTCGACGATCTGATGCAGCCCTTGCCGAAGTCGGCCCTCGAGCGGGCGACGGTGCCGTCTACTGCTGAGGCGCTGGCCCGCATCCAGGCGGCAGAAGCTGAGGCTCCGGTCCAAGCCCGAGAAGACGATCCGCCATCCGCTCCAGCGCCTCGGCCACGCAGTCGCCAGCGTCCAGAGAAGCCGCGCACTCCCTGATCCTCATGGCGGCGGTCCTGATCGCCTCGTGCTGCCGCTCCTGAACGGTCACCCCGCGCCCCCTCCGCCCCTTGAACCTTGGCGGATGGTAGACGCGCGAGGCGACGGCGAACACGCCCGATTACCCGTTTTCCTTCGGTCGTAAACCAGAACTATCCCTACGGGGGGGGAGTTCAAACCTGACGTAGGGCGGCAGGCATTAGGCTCACGTCACCCCCGACTCATGGAGCGCACAATGACCGACGAGCCCCGCGCCGCACTCGATGCCGAGGTCGATGCCTGGATGCGCAACGGCTATCGCGTCGAGTCCCGCACCGACCGGACGGCCGCGATGGTCAAGGGCCAGCGCCCATCCCACCTGCTCCACTTCTTCATCGGCCTGCTGACCCTGAGCCTCTGGTGGTTCTTCGTGTGGCTGCCGATCATCCTGTTCGGCGGCGAGAAGCGCCGGGTGATCTCCGTGGACGACACGGGTGTCGTGAAGGTCAGCCGCTAGAGCAGCAGGGAACAGCACCGCCTCAGCCGGGGCCCCCCGGCCCTGACGGAGTGATCGTGGTCAGCGGATGGACTGAGACCCAGAGGAGTCTCGGAACCGACTCGGCGACGGGAACCGCGTCTTGGTCGCGCGCCGGGGGGCCGCCTTATGTCCGCCTAGCGTACACCTCGCCTCAGGCCGTCACGACCTCTCGGTCAGTCCGCGGGCGAAGACCTCGTACGTCCCCGGCTCGGGTACCTCGCCGCGCGAGAGCTTCCACCGCACCCAGGCACCGACCTTTACCTGATCTGGTAAGTCGTGCCAAGCGTCGGCCGCCGCCATCCGAAGGGCGTGCTCAGCATCCCAGTCCCCGGCGGTCGCCGCTTCCCACCACGCGCAAAATGCATTGCGCCAGGCGGTCTCCAGCGCGCAGGGGAAAGTAAAGCTGCCGTTGAGTTTGATACGGCTAGACGTACTTTCCACTAATCCCCCCGCGATGGCGGATGATCCCGTCCGGTGACTTTCCTTGCGATGTCCCTGCCCGGTGACTTGCATGTTCCCGGTCGGGGTCAGTCGTCGAGCCGGAGCATGTAGACGGCCGTGACGCCTCCGCCATCGCGGGGGTCGATGAAGTGGAGGCGCTGACCGGGCCGGCCGTGGGCTGCCATGAACTCGCGGGCGTACTCGCTGTTCGACTCGGTGGAGGGCGTCATGTAGACGCGCCCGCCGTTGGCGAGCGTCATCGTCAACTCCTGGTGCAAGTGGCCGAGGTATAGGTCGGCGAACGGCGGAGTGACCCCCGAAGCCCATGCGTTCGCCTTCTTCATAAGGCCGTGGATCGGCGTCGTGCCGCCAAACGATTTCACCTGATCGCCGTGGACGAGCAGGGCGTGGTAGGCCCCGACCTCCACGAGCGAGTACCAGTCGTTCTGTTCGGTCCACTTCATCCGGCCCTGACTCGACAACTTCTCCCGCGCGATCCGACAGACGATCCGGTCCAGGTTGTCGGCGCGCGGCATGTCTCCCTTGCGCCCGATGCGGCCGTGGTTGCCTGCGACCTCCCAGACGGTTACCGACTCGAACGCAGCGAGCAGAGTGAGGATCACCTCCTCGACCAGACGTGACGCGGTGAAGACCTGCGCGAAGGCCGATGAGTCCACTTCCCAGGGCTGGCCGGGGAAGATGGACACGCCCTCGACGAGGTCGCCGCCCAGCATGACGTGACACTCGCGGACCGGATGGTCGGCCCGCTGGATCTCCGTGAGCTTGATCGTCTTGGCGACCGCCGCCCGGACTCGCTGCTCGCAGACCTCCGTGGAGTAGGAGGAGGTGTGCTTGCCGAGCTGCCAGTCAGTGAGATGTAGGAGGGCGACCTCCGGGCTGCGCCGCCGGTCCCGGCTTGGCCTGGGGACGGGGCTTGCCTTTCCGACAGTGACCGCTGCGTCTCGCGCAGCTTGGTAGACGGCGGCGACGAGATCGGCCTCCTTCGCCTTGAGGCGCGCATTACTACGCTGGAGACGTAGATTCGCGGCGCGTAGCTCGGCGGCCTCCCCGGCAAGGTCTATCTCGTCCGCGAGTCCCCCGTCAGCACTCACACTCACCTCGCCGGTGACGGCCGAGCGTCTTCTCGCTGACCTGGATGTTCCTGCCGCGCAGGGCGGTGATGATCGCCCGGAAGGTGACGGCCGGATCAGCCGTCACCTTCGCGAGTGCCGCTGCGTCCTCGGGAGGTAGGTCGTCCATGATCTCGGCGACCTTGCACCGCTTCACGTACTGCGCCGCCTTTACCTCCTCGAGCAGTCCCATGGGCGCTAGACGCCCGACTTGCCGGTGAAGATCGCGGCGACAGCCTGAGCCATGCGGCCGATGATCGTGGCGACCGCGCAGGCGGCGCCGAAGTAGACCCACGTCTGCGGCGGGACGCCCAGCGGGTCCGAAGCGTCGGCGAGCTCCCCGATGAACGGGATGACGACGCCGGCCGAGGTGCCGAGCAGGCCGAGCTTGGTGGCGATTCCGATTCCGATGTTCATGACTTCTCCTTGGGCTCGGTGATCTGCTTGATGCCTTCGCTCAGGCCGTCGCTCGCGCCCTTCACGACATCGAAGGGCGCCTTGACGATCTCCTTGACGATCGAGTCGAACAGGCCCATGTGGTCCTCCTTAGAGGTCGAGGATGCGCGTGAGTGCGGCGCCCGGACACTGCGTCGAGTTGCCGGGGCGCTGGCGGTGGCCGACGTAGTGGCGCACGCCGTCCTTGACGCGCTGCTCGTGGAAGGCGTCGATCATGTGGCCGGAGGGCTCGTCGCCCGGGCCCATCACGAAGCAGTAGCCGACGGTGTGGTTCGCGCCGACCGCGTGGGCACCGGAGACGCCGAGGGGCCGCCCCTCGTAGACGTTCCCGGAGGCGAAGATGATCCGGTGGTATCCGATGTCCAGCCACCCCCTCGCCGGCCCCTGGTGGAACGCCTGGAAGCCGCGGACGATCGACATCTCCTCCTGCACCAGCGCGGGCGGGACGGACGCGCCGCCCGCCTTCTTCCACGCAGCCATCGCGCGGTTGTAGGCGGTGATCTGCTTGGACAGCCTGCGCCGCTGGATGGCGGGCGTCATCGGATTGCGCCAGAGCTGGTACCACTTCGCTCCGGGCTTCTCCGGCTTCGGCCGGGCCGCCCCGCCGCTGGCAGTCTTGCGGCTGGCCGACCAGTGGATCGTTCCCTGCCCCCCGTCGCGGGCGGCCGAGTAGTTCCCGCGGGGCGGGGCGGCGCCCCACTCGGAGCGGATGTAGAAGCGCATGGTCAGCCTCACTTGGTGAAGGTGGTCAGGAACCAGATGGCGAACGGGACGAGGAAGGCGAACAGGACGAACACGCCCTTGATCCGCTCGATCCACATCTCGGCGCGGGTGATCCGGCCGTTGGTCTTCCGGGCCTCGGCGAGGAGGGCGTCCAGCTTCTCGACCATCTCCTCGCGCAGATCGTGCGTGCGCTGCTCGGCCCGCTTGTCGTTGTCGCGGGCCGTCTCCTTGACCCCGTCCACCTCGCGCAGGACGGAGGAGACCCACGGCGGCGTGTCGATGTGATCGTTCATCCGAGGATCTGCCCGACCGTCGCGACATGGGACTGCACCGCCGCGGCGACGTCCGCCTTGAGGGCGAGGTTCCGGGCGATCTCCAGGTCGCGCCCCTCGCTGGCAGCGCGGAGGTCAGCGTCGGCCTGCGCGATGACGATGCGCAGGTTCGCGATCTCCGCCATCAGCTCCTCGATCTCCGTGGGATCGAGGTCCGGGTCGGGCGGCGGGGGCGGGGGCGGCGTCACGGGGCTCGAGGCCACGTTCACCTGGAGCGAGTCGAAGGTGACGAGCGCGCCCGATGCGGCGTGCAGGGCGGCGTAGAAGGTGCGCGTCTCCCCGGCCACCGGGCGGCTGGAGAGGTCGAGCGCGCCGACGTGAGGGAAGGTGTTGGCCGTCTGCGAAGTACTGACCGTCGTCCCGCCGAGGCCGGTGTACAGCGTGTAGCCGGGCGGCGGGTTCTCCAGCTTCACCGAGAAGTTCAGCGTGCCGACGTGGTCGGTGTCACGGACGGGCGCGTTGATCGTGACCTTCGGTGCGGGCGGCGGAGGCTCTGCCGGGGGCGGCGCAACGATCGGGCCGGGCCAGTCGGGGAGCGGGTCGTCGAGGTCGGCCGAGTAGAGGACCATGTCGCTCACGTCGTAGACCGAGCGGCCGTTGATGCTCGCGTTGCGGTAGTGGCCGAACTTCCAGTACGAGCCCGCGACCGCGCTGTAGATCGTCGCCCCGGTGAACTCCGCGACGAGGACGCCGTCGCGGTAGACGCGGATGTAGCCGTTGGTCCCGGCCGTCAGGTAGACGTCCATCAGCATCGCGTAGACGCGGCCGAGCTCGATGGGGCCGATGTCGTCGTAGCGGGTGGACGAGCGGCCGGCGTTCGCGTTCAGGCGGCGGCGCTTGTCGGGGCCGACCTCCAGCATCAGGAGGGCCTGGTCGAATGTCCCGCCGATCCCATCGCTGCCGTTCGGTCCGTGGATCTCCGGGCCGATGACCTGCCAGCGGTCGAGCGTGGTGGTCGGCATCTCGACGAACCGCTCGTACCACCGGATGATGCGCCGGGCGTTCAGCGGGTAGCCGCCGAACTGCGCGTCGGCGCGCTCGTTGGGGATCGAGGACCCCGCGCCCGTCTGGCCGTCCACGAGGGTCGAGCGCAACCACGGCTGCCCGGTCGGGCCGAGTTCGGTGAGCTGCACGGGCAGCGCGTTCTCGCGGGAGAAGCCCGCCGGGGTGCGTAGATCGCGGTGAACGGTCAGCGCCATGATGTGTCCTCTCGGTGCTTGGTCAACGGAGGGCCTGCGTGGTGACGATCGCCAGACGCGCGAGCAGGGTCTCGAAGCGCCCACGCTCTGAGTCGAGCTCGACGGTCGCCGTCTCTGCGTCGTGGGTGTAGGAGATCGACTTGATGACGCCGTCCCGGCCGATGGCCCCGGTGGACGGCTCGATGAGGTGGCCGACCCGGAGCAGGTCGCCCCCGCGCAGGAGAAGTTCGGACGGGTGGATGCCGCCACCGTTGATCGCCCGCGCCGCCCCGTGGCCCTGCACGGTCACGGTGCCCTTGAACTTCGGAGACGACCGCTCGGCGAGCCAGACGTCGCCGAGGGCCTGCGCGCTCGTCGTGGTCATCGGTGCCGAGACGGACAGGACGGCCGTCCGGGTGAACCCCTGCCGGGTGAGCAGGGACGAGGAGGCCGTGCGGATCTCGTTGACCGGAGATCCGTCCGGGCCGGTGCCCTGGACGATCACGCGGTTGTACAGGCCCTCGGCCGAGTTGGTCGAGGAGTCCTGGAACTGCGACCCCGGCCACGCGCCGATCTCCACGACGGGCACCGTGGCCCGCTCGCGGTAGAAGACGCGCCGGTTCACGTCCACGCCGAGCAGGTTGCCCTCGTAGGCGTTGGCGGCGCTCATCAGGGCGCGGGGCGTCTGGTAGCCCTGCGGGGCGAGGTCGGGGATCGAGAAGGACGTCGCCGGGATGAGGGCGTTGGAGTCGTCGAGCAGGGGGGCGCCCGCGCGGGCTTCCCTGACCACATCGGACGCCTTGAGGATCGAGGCCCCGCCGGATTCGTAGGCGGCCTCGCCGAACAGCTTGACCTCAGTGATGCGGACGCCCTGGTCCTGCCCGAATGTTCCAGAGCCCCCGTTGCGGAACAGGATCAGGTGGTGATAGCGGCGGGCGGTCGAGAAGGTGTGCGCGAGCGTGCCCGATGCGCTCGTCAGCAGAGAGAAGGAGTCGTCGCCCGCAGTGGTCGCGTCCTCTGCCGAGTTGCCGCGTGAGTAGATCGAGCAGTCGGCGTCCGAGTAGCCGGACGCGATCCGCTCCCAGGTGACGACGACGCGCTTGGCGAGCGCCGCCCCCAGGTCGATGGTCGCCGTCGCGTAGTCAGAGTTGACCACGGAGAAGCCGTTGGGGAAGATCAGGGTGATCGCGCCGTCACTCGCCTGCACCTGCGGCCCGGCCTTGTGGTTCGTGAGGACGGCTGATGGGAAGGACCGCTGGTCCCGGTAAGCCGCTATGTCCGTGTGGACGTAGAGCCGCTGGATCAGGTCGTCGTCGAGGTGGTACTGCCAGCCGCGCGCCGTCACCGCGATCTGCTCGTCGCCCGTGTCCGAGAGGGGCGCCTCCCAGATCCGGCCGGCCCAGACGTCACGGCCCGCGATCTCCACCTTCATCTGGTTGAAGGCGGCGAGGTCGGGATACGGACGCGATGAGACGCGCCGCAGGGTGAAGGAGCAGGTGTCCGATCCGCCCTCGTTGGCGGATGCCGTCAGCCCTTCGGGGACGAACCCCCGCGCGACGTCAACGCCCAGACGCTGCCAGGGGCCATCGGGCGACTTGACCAAGACGCCGAGCGAGCGGGGGCGGTGTCCCACCTACGACCGCAGCCAATGCCAGCGGGGGCGCACGGACAGGTGGAGCGAGGGGAAGCCCTGAAGCTCGCTGTCGGACGTGGCGGCCGTGCTGCCAGGAACGTCCGACGAGCCGAGCGCGTAGACAGACACCAGCCCCGCCGGAAGCTCGAGCAGAGATCCGCAGATGCCACCCGCCGCGGACTCGGACACGCCAGAGCTGATCGAGGACGACAGGTCGGGGCGCACCGTGCGGTGGGACTTACCTGACGACAGGAAGGTCGGATACCCGGTGGTGAACGTCAACTCGGTCGGAGAGCAGAGGCGCGAGTTGCGCGGGATGACGTAGATGTCGTCCACCGCGAACGCCTGGAGGTTGGTTCCCGCCGAGGGGCCGATGTTGTAGTTGATCGACCATCGGGTCGCGCCGTCGTCGATGGGCAGGTCGAACGATCCGAGGCGCACCAACCGCCACTTCTCGTCACCCGATGACGGCGCGGTGATTGTCCGTCCCGCCTGCCCGTACTCCACCGGGTAGAGGCGCGTGTTGCTGTCCCACGTTTCGGGCAGGGCGAACATCGAGCCGACGATGCCGCCGTCGAAGGCAGAGGACAGCATCACGCGCACCCACACCTCGATGCCGATGGAGCCCGAGTCGGTGTAGTCGTCCATGTCGGCGAGCCCCGGCTCAATCACGACAACGCCCGTCAGGCTCTCGCCAGCCTCAAGGATCGAGGTGTCCGAGACGGCGAAACCTCCGTTGGCCGTGGCGATCGACGCGCGGGATGCGCCGGACCGGATGGCGCGGGTGCCGACCTCCTCGGCGCGGAAGGTGGCAAGCGGCGGCGATGCGCCCGCGCCTTCTGCCTGCTTGCCGATGCTCGGCGGGGTGGTGCCCCGGTAGACGGACACGCCGTCCACCTGGAAGGTCGTCGCGGTGGCGGCCGTGACCTCGACCGCGAAGTAGGCGAGGTCCACGTCAGCCGTCGGGGTCCATGTGGCCGTGTGCTCAGTCCACGTCGTCGAGAGGGCGACGGCCGTGGAGGATGCGATGTCACCGGACACGCCGAGTCGGATGCGGACGTTGGTCGTGCCGCTCGATGCCCGTACCGATGCCTTCGCGGTGTACGTCTGTCCTGCGCGGAAGCGGCGGTACATCGCGTACTTGGCACCCGTGTTCGCCGTGGCCGGGCACACGACCTGCCCGACGTGCTCCCCGAACCTCGCGCCTGCGCCGAGGCTGCCATCGGCCACGGCGTTGATCGAGGTGGCCGCGGCGGAGACGCCTGCGACGTTGGCGACCGACCAGAGCGCGCCGAGCGACCCGGCCAGCGGATCGAAGCCCGGCTCGAAGTCGCCGTAGTGGACCAAGTTCTCCACGGCGGGCCGGCCGATCCACGCCAGCAGACCGAAGGCCGTGGTGGTCAGCCCGGACGCCATGCCCATCCGCGCCGACGCGAGCGCCGGTGCGTCTCCGGGGATGCGACCGGAGCAGTCCAGCACGTAGTTAGGCGGGTTGCGGTAGGTGAAGGGCAGCACCTCGAAGTCGTCGAGGAAGGCTGCCGTCTGCTGCGGGGTAAAGACGATGCCCGCCCGCCCCTCGATGTCCGCGCCGACCACGGCGGCCTCTGCAGTCGTGAGGACGACCGAGGTGGAGGTCGTCGGGGCCACGATGGGCGTCGGCACGTTGGTCGTCAGGAAGTGCTCGGCGTAGACGACGTTGCCCTCGATGCGCCCGCGCACCCAGAAGCGTGTCCCGTTGACCACTCGCGCGCCGAGGTTGGTGGAGGCGAGGTTGGTGGTCGAGCCCGCGATCACCTTGTCGATCCGCAGGCGCGAGTTGGTGCCGTTGTCGTCCACGTACACGGCCAGGTAGTTCGAGGCGTCGATCCGCTTGAGGATCACGCCCGCCTTGAAGCTTGAGATGGTCGAGCCGGGCGTGGCCTGGATGGTCGCCTCGGTGTCGCCGTAGGTGTAGCCGTTGCCGGTGTAGATCAGCCGGTTCTCGGTGGACAGGTTGGACACCGCGTCGAGGACGCCACCCGTGACGGCGAGGTTCGTCAGGGCGCCGGCGTCTGCGGTGTAGTTGGCCTCGCCGCCGTTCACGTTGTCGGTGGTGAAGTCGTCGTGGACGTCCATCGGGTCGCCGATGACGTAGGGGCCGCACGTGAGCGTGACGACGACGACGGCCCGGTTGCGCTGCTCGAGGCGGTTGTTCCAGTCGGGCAGCTCTGCCGTCGCGGTGAGCACGTCGAAGTTCTGGGCGCGCGTCTGCGACTTGGAGCGCATCCGGCAGGTGCCACCGAACCGGCGCATCTCATCGACGACCGAGACGATGTCGCTGATCTTGGTGGCCATCGCGTCCTTGGTCGCCCCGGCAACCCGGATCGGCAGGGTGACCTGACGGTTGGGCAGGCGGCCCTGCGAGGGCCGGGCGCCCTGGGTGCCGCGGGGCGCGGAGAACTGGTGCTCCCAGACGGGCGAGCCGAACGAGGCGCCCTGGAGCAGTTCGTAGCCGGTGTCGCTCGCGCCGTCGTTGACGATGGTCAGCGTTGCGGCAGAAGGGGACTGGGGGGTGAGGGTGAGCAGCATCAGGTGCCCGCCGCGAAGTTCGAGGCGGGCACCGATCCCTGACCGCCGAACGCGCCGACGATCCAGCGGGCGATCTCACCCTGGAGGGCCGGGTCGCCGGGGTGGAGCGTCTGAATCGTCACGGAGACCGAGCCTCCTGCGGGGTCGATGGAGCCGGAGCCGAACAGGGTGCGAAGGAACGAGTCCGAGATGGACGCGGATCGGCCGGCGGTCGCCGCGCGGGCGTTGGCCTGGTCGATCTGCGCCTGCCCGTCGGGTGAGATGCCGGCCGAGGCGGGCGTATCGGATGTCGGATCGGATGTCGGATCGGACTCCGGGACGACGTCCGGCATGTTCGCCAGCTCCGCGTCGATCTCCCCGATGTCATACTGGATGTCTCTCGCCTGGCTGCGTAGCTCAACAAGCTCGGAGTTGAAGGCGCGGCGCTCGTCGAACAGGGATCGGATCTGGTCGAGGACGGCGCGGATCTGATCGGTGACCTTGTCCTGTAGGGCCTTGGTTTCGTCAGTGTTCTTGCCCTTGACGTTCCGGCGCTTCTTGCGCAGCGAGATGAGCAGGCGACGGCGGGCGACGATGGCGGCGTTGACCTTGCGGATGCCCGACTTGACGGTGTTGACGTCGGCGTCGATCTCCTCCTTGCGCTTCTTGAAGACCGCCCTCTCGCCTATCGCGTCGAGCTTCTCGGTGTTCGTGACGCCCGACGCACCCGCCACCGCCCGCGACCGGACGGCCTTGTCCTGCCGCGTGTCGTCCCGGTGGCGGTCACCGATGAGCCCGGTGACGCGGTCGGTGATGGACAGGGGCGACGGGCTACCGCCGGTTCGCGTCGGGCGGGGCGCGCGGGCACGGCCGCGGGCGTCCTCTGACTTGTTGCCAGGGAGCGAGTCGGGACGCTGTCCGGTGATGTTCTCCGGGCGGATGGGGGCCGTGTTGTCTCCAGCGCCGAGCGCGTCCTTGATCTTCTTCTTCACCCGTCCAACAAGGTCCCCCATTCCCGAGATGACGCCGTCCGCGATTGCCTTGCCGATCTCGAGTGCGAGACTCAGCATGGTCGCCGGGAGGTCCTTCAAGACGGTCTTGATTGAATCGAGCTGCGTGCTCACGACCGTCTTGAGCGACTTCCATGCGGTAGACCAGTCGCCTCGCAGGACGGCCATAACTCCCTCGATGACCGCGCCGATGGCCTTGAGCTTGTTGCCGACAAGCGTGCGGGCGAGATTGAAGACGCGCGTGATGTCGTCGCCGAAGCGGTCCCAGAAGGCGCGGGCGCCGGCGACGATCGCCCGGATGGTCGGGAGGACGTTAGTGTCGAACCAGGCCATCGCCCGCTGTGCGGCCCGCTGCGCCCCGGTGAACGCTTCGCGGCTGACGCGCTCGATGGTCGGCCAGTGGCGCTGGACGCCTTGGGCGATGGAGATGACGGTCGGGAGAACCTTCGCGGCGAGCTCGTCGGCGGCGCGCTCGGCGGCGCGCTGCATCTGCTGGAGACCTTCGGTCATCTCGCCCTCGGCGGATGCCGCGCCCCCGAACTGCACCGCGAGCTCGCCGAGGATGATCTTCTGCGCGCCCAGGATGTTCCCGGAGTCCTGCATGGACTTGATCTGGTCGCGCTGCTGCTGTGTGAAGGAGACGCCCGCCCGGCTGAGGGCCGTGACGCCCTTGATCGGGTCGTTGAGCGCCTTGCCGACCTGGAGGCTCGCGGCGTTCATGTCGGTGCCGAGGGCGACCGACATGTCGTTGATGAGCGGGACGGCCCGCGAGAAGATGTCGTTGTTCTTGCCGGCCTCGTCGCGGACCTTGGTGAAGGTCAGCAGGAGGTTGCCCGCGCCCTGGACGACGTCGGCCTCCGAGCCCGTGGTGCGCTCGAGCGAGTCGGACAGCTTCTCCAGTTGATCGGCGGTGATGTTGGCCGCGCCGCCGGTCGTCTCGATGACGTTGCGCGTGCGGGCGCTGGCCTTCTCCTGCGCCATCAGGCCCTCGGTGCCGATCTTGAGGGCGAGGCCGAGCCCGGTACCCGCCGCTGCTCCGAGTCCGAGCGCGGCGATGCCCATGCCCTTCATCACCTTGCCGCCGGTGCGGTTCAGGCGCGAGAGGCTTCGCTCGGCGTCGTTGACGCCACGCTGCATCCCCGATGCATCGGCGTCGATGTTTACGCGGACGGAACCGGCGCGGGCCATCAGGCGAGCCCCGGCGGAAGTTCAGCGAACGGGTCTGGCATGTCTGCCTCGTCGTAGGCGGGGATCAGGTCCACCACGTCATCGAGCGTCGGCTCAGGGGCCGGCGCATCCGCCTCGTTGAGACGGTGCGCCAGGTCCCGATCCACTTGATAGGACTCAAGAGTCCCCGGCGGCAGGCCGAGCAGGGCGCTTGGCCTTGCCCCCCACGCCTGAGCCACCCTTGCCACTTCGAGGGCGTGCGTGCCCTTCGCGAAATCGGGCGGCCCGCTCGGCTGCCTTGCTCCACCGCTCAAGCAACTCGTCCACCTCGGACGGGTCGAGGGCGTCGTATGGCACGACCTCAGGGTCCTCCGGGTCCTGATCGTCCGGGATGTCCTCCCCGCGTGATGCGATGCGAGGGCGGACCATCTGCGCCCGGACGATCTCCTCGGTGATCCGCAGGCCGACCGAGGCGTCCGAGATGCTGCCCGTGGTGAAGTCGTCCAGGTACGGGGCGAGGTCGTCGGTCCCGAAGATCGCGTACACGTTCGGAGCGTCACGGACGACGGCCGTGCGGCCGGTGCCCTTGAAGGTGATCTCCGACTGCGGGATCGCCCAGCCGCTCATGCGTAACTCGCGGTCGCGTTGACCAGGGTCACGGTCACCGACGCGCCGGCGCCGTCGGAGGTGGCGGCGAAGTCGAACGAGCCACCGATCCGGCGCTTGTTCTCCAGCGCCCCCGGACCGCCTGCCACGTACTGGCAGTTGTCCATCGCCACGTACAGCTTGTACGGGTAGCCCGAGGCGATGATCGAGGTGCTGACCCACCTGGCGACGGCCGAGAACCCGGTGGCCGCCATCAGAGCCGCGTAGTCGTCGGCGTCGAGGCGACGCTTCGGGATGCTGCCCGTGAACATGATCGGAGCCTCGCCCTTCTCCATGACGTCCGGGAACTTAGACGCGATGCCGAGGGAGGCGTAGGGCTCGACCGGGTTGCTGATCGTGAGGGAGAAGTCCTCGGTGCTCGCCGCCGTGCTCGCCAGCCACGTCGGCAGGGTCAGGTGCGACCGCTGAAACGGGGTGATGGCGAGCGACTCATACGACGGGGTGAGCGCCGGGTCGGACACCGAGGCGACCGGCATGTAGAGCGCCGGACCGGATCCCGAGAGCATCGCGCCACCCGTCTCGGGCGTGGCGATGCTCATCTCCGACAGGGCAGCGCCCTCGATGTCGAAGAAGACCGACTGATCGCGGTAGGCGGCCTGGAAGTACGCCGTGAGCGGCGAGGCGCCCGAGGGGCCGAAGGGGGCCGTCCAGACGTGGCGAGTCGCGCCGACCGGGATGGCCGTGGTGTCGGGGTCGGTGATGACGCCGTCGCCCGCGGTGCTGGTGGGCAGGCCGAGGGCGAGGATCAGGTAGAACGCGACGATGTCCGGGTACATCCGGCACTCCATCGCCCACTCCGGCCCGTACCGCTCCGGCAGGCGGGCGATCGGCTCGTCGAGGTTGCGGATCTCGTCGTCGCGCTCCATGTGCGCCGGGTTCGGCGAGGGGGTGAACGACGTGGCCGGGAAGTACCAACGCTTGGTGCTCGGCGTCGGCGAGTTGGTCTCGTTGCCCGGGATGCTCTCGTGCCGGGCCGTAATGTACCCAGTGGCCATCTCAGTCCTCCTTCGGGTCGGCCGCGATGGCCTTGGACATGGCGAGCTCGTCGCGGGCGATGGCGCCCTCGGCGCCGCCGTTCTTCACGGCCTCGACGATGTGACGGCCGGCGAGCTTGCGCTGCTCGCGGATGGCGTCGTTGGACGCGGTGGCCTCGGCCTCGGTCATCTCGACCAGGGACAGATGGGCGCCGGGGGCGCCGTCGAGCTTGCGGGCGACCTCCAGGGACATCTCGCCGGGGCCGCCGACCGGGGTGGGCCGAGCGGGGTGGAAGTAGCCGATGACGCCCTGGACGGTGTGATACGTGCCGGGCGCTCCGGGCAGGGTGAATCGGAGGCCGTGTCGCTTGGCCTCTTTGCTTGCAGCCATGACGGCCTCCTATGCGGGGTGGGTGGTCACTAGGCGACGAGCGCCCAGATTCGGAGGGAGCAGCGGTAGATGAGGAGCTGCTTGCCGTTGTCGTTCTCGGCGTACTCGAGCGAGCCGTCGGACAGGTGCGCCGACAGACAGGCCCCGCCGAGCGTCTCGTCGGCGTCGATCGCCGCAACGATCTGGCCGAGGATCGAGCGGGCCTCGGTGCTGGCCTGCTCTGGGTCGTCGAGCTGGACGGACAGGATCGACTCGTAGGTGAGCCGCCAGTCGTAGGTGCCGAGCTGCGACTCGGCCTCGTCGGGCTGGACGCGGGAGAAGTCGGTGGGGCCGCTGATGACCAGCGCCGGCAGGGTGTCCATCTCGCGCAGGTCGTACGAGTAGACCTTGAGCGTGTTGCCGAGGGACGTGATGGCGGCGGCGTCGATGGCCGTCTTTGCCGCGACCGCGAGCTCGTCGAGGATGGTGGCGCTCATCCGAAGGTCCGGGCGTAGGTGATGCGCGACTGAAACAGGGCCGTCATCTGCTCCTCGACGCTCTGCGAGAAGCGGCCGAGGTTGGCCTGGACCGACCGCTGCATGAACTCCTTGGCGCGGTAGGTACGCGGGCCGGTCACGCGGGCGACGTAGCGGTCGCCGATCTTGAGCGCCTTGGCGTTGACGGGACGGATGGTCGCCTTGACCGTGCCGCCGAAGTTGAGGAGGCCGGTGACCTTGCGCCAGCGTCCGCGGGCCGTGGTGGTGATGTACGCGCCGCGGGTGGTCGAGCGGACGGTGAGGGGCCCGCGGATGATCGAGGGAGCGAGGCGCTTGGTGGTCGGGAGGACCGTCTTCTCACCGGCGATCAGCGTGGTCTTCTTGACGTCCTGGTTGATCGCCCGCCGCTGCGCGCGCAGGCCGGCAAGCACGGCGTCATCGTCGATCGAGACGGTGAACGTCATGGCGCCGCCACGGGCCATCAGGCGACACCGGGGTAGCGGTAGCGGCGGAGCATGTCGATCGCCATCGACGGGAGCGCCTGTGGCCGCTCGAGGCGGCCCTCGTCCAGGTTGAAGGTGGTGGTAAACGCCTGGACCTCGCGGCGCATCCAGAGCCCCACCGTGACGACGCACGCCTGTCGGACATCCTCGGGCACCTGCGGCCATCCCCATGACCCGGTGACCGAGAGGATGTCGTCGGGCGACGGGGCGGCGATGGCGGGGCGCAGGCGAAGGTAGTTGATCGGCTGCCAGGCGTGGCGGTTCATCGGGAGCGGCACGAGGTCCGTGGCGGGCGTGAGCGTCGTCACGGTCGTCCCCGCCGCGTCGATGATCGAGGCGGCCGTCGGGATGGCCTGGAGGTCATCAGTGGGCAGGCCGGTCGTGTGCGCGAGGCGGGCGTAGACGCCGATGTCGAAGGTGCGCGTGGCGGGGTTGGTGCCGTCCACCATGAACTCGCGACCCGTGAAGCCCATAATGGCGTGCGAGGCGCGGCCGATGAGGACCGAGATCACGTCGTTCTGCGCCGTGTCGCCGGTCGGCTTCTGGAGGTAGGTGCGCACGTCGTCCACCGAGCAGAGCCGCGGGGCGCCGAGCAGGGTGGCCTCGACGGTGAAGTCGCCCTCGTCGATGCCCGCCGCCGTGCCGGTGCCGGTCCACTTCCACGTCCAGAGTCCGGCGGCGTCTGCGATGATCGACTTGGTGTAGATGCCCGTCGCGGTCTTGGTGACCTCGGCCAGCGAGTAGGCGTAGGTCGTCTGCGTTCCGTCGGGCTTGCGGACGACGAGCGAGACGTCCGTCGGGTCGGTGAGGACTCCGGCGACGCGGAACTCGACCGGGAGCGTGACGGTGTCGCCTACCTGGTAGATCGGCATGTGCTCAGTCCTCCGGGATGCTTACGGCGCCGACGACGGTGGTGGGGCCACTAGACGAGCCCGAGACTGTGGCGGGGTCGGCCGTGTCACCCGAAACGCTGGACGCCCTGGACGAGCCGCCGGTCAGGGTGGCGAACACGCCGCCGCTGCCCGAGATGGCCGCGAGGGCTGAAGTCGAGCCGGCGACCGTGGCCGCGATGTTCTCGACGCCGATGCCTCCGCTGACATCCGCGCCGAAAGTGATCGGCAGGGACGTCTCGCCGAAGGTCGTGCGGAAGCCGTCCGTGGTGGCCGTGAGCACCAGCGGCATCGAGACGACGCCGAAGGCGTTGAGAACGGCCGTCGTGGATGCGCCGAACGTGACGGGCAGTGACGTCGCACCGAAGGTGGTCTTGGAGCCCGCGGTGGTGGCGTTCAGGGAGATGGGCGACGAGGTGGCACCGAACGCGGTCAGGGTGCCCGCGGTGGTCGCCGAGAGGGTCCAGGTGGACGCGCTCGCGCCGAAGTGGGTGGTGATCCCTCCGGCGACATCGCCCGCCGTGGTGGCGTTGAAGGTGACTGTGGTCGCCGAGGCGCCGAACGTGGTCTTGGCACCTGCCGTCGTCGCGTTGAACGTGATGGGGAGCGCCGTCGCCCCGAACGTCGTCTTGGTGGCGGTAGTCGTCGCGGTGAAGACGATCGTGGTGACGGTTGCGCCGAAGGTGGTCTTGGCACCTGCCGTCGTCGCGGTGAAGGTGATCGGCAGGGCGGTCGCGCCGAACTTGGTGGCGAAGCCCGCGGTGGTGGCGTTGAAGGAGTACGCCGACGCGCTCGCGCCGAGGACGACGCGGACCCCCGCCGTGGTGGCGCTGAACGTCCAGGTGGACGCCGACGCGCCTGTGACGGTGCGCCCGCCCGCGGTGGTCGCCGTGAACGTGTAGGTGCTCGCGCTCGAGCCGAAGTGGCCAACCTGGCCGACCGTCGAGGCGGCGAAGGTGATCGTGCTGGCGGTCGCCCCGAAGTGGCCGACCTGGCCGGTGGTCGTTGCCGCGAAGGTGATGGGGAGCGCCGTGGCGCCGAAGGTGGTCCTGGTGCCCGCCGTGGTGGCGCCGAAGGTGGTGACGCTGGAGGTCGCGCCGAAGGTGACTCGCGCGCCGGCGGTCGTCGCGTTGAGGGTGTAGGTGGATGCGCTCGCGCCCGCCTTCGTGGCGAACCCGGCCGTGGTGGCGTTGAGCGTGTAGGTGGAGGCGGTCGCGCCGAAGTGCTCGGTGGGGCCGCCCGCCGGGAGGATCTGGACGAGGCGTCTGCTGGATGCGCGAGCCATCGGCTAGACCCTCGCGATGCCCATGAGGGGGAGACCGATGAGCGTGTGCGTCACCGGGGTCATCGTGGCCGGGAGCGGCAGAGCGGACGCCTCCTGCTGCATCCCCACCAGTCTCCCGAGGACCGCCGTGACTGACGTGTTCGCCCACTGGCCGTTGGTCGTCGCGTTCATGGCGAGGGCGAAGTAGTAGAGACCGGGCGAGAGGATGAAGGGGGTGCCGACGGATACGAACTGGAGAGCCGATGCGCCCGAGCGTGCAATGGATCCGGTCGAGTAGATGCGCCGGCCACCGGCGGTGTAGATGCCGAAGTCGCCGTTGCCCGTCGTGGTCGAGCCGTTGCCCCAGAAGACCTCGACGACGGGGTAGGGAAACGGGATCTGTACGGGTACATAGCGCGCGGAGTTGGCCGTGCCCCAAGTGGCGGACGCGGGGTTGTTGGAGCCGGTGGCGCGCAGCGACGTGAACCCGAGGCAGTAGCGCGAGAAAGTGTGGATCGAGAGGGGGAGCGCCTGCGGCGAGGAGGGGAAGTCGCCCATCAGACGACCGCCGCGGAGACGACGCCGAATAGCGGCAGAAACGAGGAGGCGGGAGAGGCGAATGTCGCCGTTGCTGGCAACGTCGTCACGGCGCCCTGCTGCTGCACGCCCGCTGCCTGGAGCACCAGCGAGTTCGTCGTGCAGCGGAACACGGTGGCGGTGCCGAGGGTGCAGAGCATCGCCATGAAGTAAGTGCCCGGCAGCAGCGTGACGTCGGCGGTGTTGAAGACCTGGATGGTTGACGTCCCCGCCTGCGCGGCCGCGACCGACGCGGTGAGGCGGTTGCCCGCGTAGTCGTAGATCCCGACGTCCACGTTCCCGGCGGCCGTCGCGCCGTTGTAGACGATCATCTGCACGAACGTCGTGGTGCGCTCGAGGTAGAACGGGACATAGATCGCGCGCTCTGCGGCGGGCCAGACAGCCGATCCCGCGCCCTGGCCGGTCATCACGACGGTATCCCCGATCGCGTTGCTGCCGGTCGAGAGGATGACCGTTGAGCCGAGGTCGAATGCAGCGGATGAGGGGAAGTCGCCCATTAATACGACAGCACCTTCCAGGGAAAGTTCCGGGAGGTGCCGAAGGTCTGCTTGAGCGTGAAGCGCAGGGCTCCCGCGTCGGTGAGCTCGTTCGAGATCGGCACGCTGATCTTGATGAGGTCGTCCGCGGTCTGCGCGTCATGGAACGCCTGGAAGTAGGCGACCCGGCGCGTGCCCCCGGTCAGGACCATCTGGTAGATCCGCAGCTCCAGCACGTCGCCCGCGACCATGTTGACGGTGTCAACGTGGAGGGTGAAGGTGCCCGCCACCGCCACGTCGAGCAGCGTGTGCTCGGTCGTGACGGTGGCCGTCTGGGTGCCCGACCCCTGTGCGGTGACTGCCACGCCTAGCCTCCTGCCACGAAAGTCGGTGAGGCGATGCCCGCGGCGAACGCGGCCTGTGCTGCGGCGCTCGACTCGATGCGCCAGGGCTGGCCGTCTGCATCCCAGTTGAACCAGACGAGCGCGCCGAGGGCGGGGTAGTGGCCCGCCTCGATGTCCTCGAACAGCCACTGGATCCACTCGGCCTTGTCGCCGCCAGCCTCAGCCGATCCCGTCTCGGCGATCATCACGGGACGGGAGGGGGCGAGCTGGCGCAGGGCTGCGTAGGTCGGGTAGAGGACGTCGCCGGAGTCGGTCCACTGGGAGCCGCCCCAGTTGTAGCCGTCCATCGCGACCCACTCGGTCCACG
>LNFM01002175.1_pt1 | contig 41690 bp, 68 predicted proteins | sample 596031 | NCBI WGS metagenome assembly LNFM01 (sample SAMN04254537, study PRJNA301005) | activated carbon metagenome | isolation source: dual media filters at the Ann Arbor, Michigan drinking water treatment plant | place: USA: Ann Arbor
CAAACTTAGGAACCTTTGTAGTGTCAAAGATACGGCTACCCATCGGAGTAAGGACACCATGAGGAGCGGTGTAAACTGTACGCCTATTACCACTAGCAAGCCCAACATAGTAAATCTCGCTCACGTTAAGGCCAAGAGGATTACGTACCTTTGCAGAAAGCATCATCGTCTGCCGGATGATTGATTTACCATCTTGAGCATACTCTGGATCATCAGCATGAGCAATGAAGAAACAGTGTTGTTTATTCTGACCTGTTGCACGAAGGATGCGAGTGATTACATCCATAGTGTGGCTATTGCGAGCGCCCCAAGCAGCAAGGCCGGGAGCGTCGATCGAAGGAGTGAATGTGGCTGACTTACCAACTCCACGATTGATAGCATCAGTGATGCTAGCAGCAACAATGTTAGTGACGCTATCGACAATGACACTTTGATATGTATCCTTCTGTTGTACGATGAATGATGCAGCTTTCTTCGCTTGTTCGATCTGCTCACCAGCAGGAAGAAGAGAGAAGTCAAGTAGATCGAAATCGTTACGGTGAGCTACGGAGAGGAAACCATCTGGGTCAAAGTTGATCAACAGTTTGCGACCCGGAAGGCTCATTGCCCATGTTGTCTTGCCAGTCTTTGCATCACCCCAGATGACACCAGCAAGTCGGTGGACTAGATCAGCAGCACTAGTTGGTTGCACTTGGTTGCTCCGTATCTGCTACATCGGATGTAATCATTTCAGCAAGTGCTTTTTGGATTTCATCTGAAAATTTTAAAAAGTTCTGCAAAACCTCGGGGTCGATAGAGACTGCGTGGTTCTCGTGATGGTTCACTGCAAGATTGATATGGTATCCATCGTAAGACGCATACACACCATCGCCAAGATAACGTGGTTCAGGAAGTGGCATGATTGTTACTCCTTTGCTTTCCAAGGACCGGCTTGTTCTTCGTTTTGGTGTAAACCTACAGAGTTACGAAACATTGCTCTTGAACGGCCTTCATCACCTTTTCCACCACGATGTTTAGTGATAATGTCGTCAATAAAGTCACAGAAAAGTTTGAATTGTTCTTCGGTCATTTGCACGACTGTTACTCCTTTCTCAAGAAAGCTTTGAACTCGCTTGGGGACATTTCTTCACTGATAATCATCTGTTCCCACATTACTTGTTGGTCTTCACGTTGTGCGGAACATAGATCAAGCAATGCACAAGGACGGAAGTATCGGTTACAAGAGTGCGTAAACATAGGTGCGTCAATTGCTGCCTCGTCACGATACTGTGCCATTACATCCAATGTAAAGAGCGCAGTTGTCAAGAAGTTACCAACTGCTTCTCTGTCACGATGGATGGGAAAGTGCATATTAGGTGCACTCGTCTTACGCACAGGTAAGGCACTACCTATCAAGATACACTCGTCAGCAACTTCTGGGAAGTATGCTTGGAGTGCACCAATGTATCCACTCTGTTGATGACGAGTACGAAACTGTTCACGCCAACCATCACCCATCGTGCTAGTCGTTTTGTATTCACCGAGTTTAACACGTTTAGTTTCGGGGTTTTGATAGAGAACGTCACCAAGACCGATGAAACGGATTTGTTCTTTGTAAGGATTGTTAAACTCACCTATTACATCGCATGTAAAGATTACGTCCATACTCTTTTCTACACCGATAGTCTTGGTCGGATCGTTCTCATCTTCAATGTAAATTGGAAACCGAGACAGGTTTGACAAGAAATATCCTGCAAGCTCAAACGCACAATGCTCAAGGTTTGCAAGAGTACGATTGCGATCGTTCTCGTCGTCGTAGAAGTCACTCGTAGCGATGACATCAACAGCGAGTTTCTCCAAAGCACGAGACGGGTTCTGTTTATACAGTTCAAGATACTTGTCAAACGACAGAGCCTCAAAACGATGCTCTCCATAGAGACTGACACCATGAAAGCGTCCATGATCAGGGAGGCCTTGAACCGCCGCAATCTGCATAAGATTGAATGCTGCGAATACATCGTGCATCACAGAGCCAGCTTCGAGAGCCATTTGACGATAGCCAGTGACAAAGCGTTTGTGTTGCACGTTGTGGATAATGCCCCATTTGGGACACGTAGTCACTGCCTCAACGAGAGAGCTAGTAACATATGGCATGGATGTCTTCGTTACATCCGATGGGGTGCGTTGCACTCTCCAGTCGAGTACGCGGGTCAATTCGGTTTTCCTTTCGGCTTGGAAGACATTTCGTCGATGAAAGCGTCTACGACTTTAGTCATTGTGTTCGTTGGTTTGATTGCTTCTTTGTTTTTCACAAGGAAAGCAACTTCTGTCCCAAGAATTGTTGCAGCTGTGTCAAGCATACCAGACATAAGACTGTTTATCTTTTCGGGTTGCTCTTGTACAATGGTATCGGCTACAAAAGCAAAGAGATAGTTCAAGAAGCACACAAGACAAAGGTCATGCTCTTCTGCTAACTCGATCAGCTTAGTGCCTACAATCATTCCATTGGTTGTGTAGTCATCTATATGTTCAGGTTTTAGGTGTTTTAGCGTGGTTGTCACAGCATTTTCCTTTCCATTGCTCGTTGTTTATCTTCTTGTTTACCGCGATCGTGGTTACACTTTTGACATGCTCCAACTTGACGGATCATTTCTTTGTTGATGTATGCACCACGACGGTTTGTGTTACGACTATCCAAGTGATCAATTGTGCATTCTGTTGGTGGTATCTTTCCATCTGGGAACATACCAAAGGTCATAGGTTGTTGACACCAGAAGCAGAAACCACGTTGAACCCACCAAAGACGGAAACGTTTAAGCACTTTGTCACTTGGGTAGTGTGTGAAGTTCTTGTCACCCAACCGCTCCAACATCAATGCTTGTATCTCGTTGAGAGCGAATGGGTAGTCTTTAGGATTAAAGATGTATTTTGTGTTACCATCTTTGATACGGATGTATTCTCGATCACGGCGGTTTGCCATAAAATAACTCCCATATTGCGATGTTACATTGGATGTAAGACAAGACCAGTAAGAGAATTAAGTAGTTTCCATAAAAATCATACATGGTCTTGTCTCCTCTGTTGTGTTTATTTGTACGGTCCAATGATTACGTCAGGATCAGTGATTTGACAGTGTTTCTTCTCACGAAGAATTAGACACTGTGCTCGTGCTGCTTGTTCACGAAACTCTTGTGTCTCAAAACCCCAAGCGACGCGAAACCTGTCGCAAGTGCAGATGGAGTAATACTGTCGAACATAATTAGAATAGACAGTATCACCATCATTCGGAGGAGTGGGCACTTCTGGTGGTTGCGTAGGTGGAGGAGGAGGAGGAGGAGGAGGAGGAGGCTCACAAGGTTGATCACCACAAGCCAAAGCAGGTGAAGCAATCAACAAGAGCAAGAATAGAAGTTGTTTCATTGCTATTCCTTTCATTTGTTACACTGGATGTAACAGGTTAGAGACGAGAGAGACGATTGTTTGTATCGTGAAGCTGGTCAGTAAGACGATCAACAGCAATCGCCGCGATTTTGATACGATCAATCGCCAAGAGTGAAGGACTGGTAGCATTCTTCGCTTCTGTTGGTTGCGGAGGTTGAGGCCCAAGAAGTCTGTCAGTATTATCAATTGTACGATTTACAGCATGATGAAGTCTTGAGACATAATTCTCAAGCTCTCCAGCAAGTTGATCAAGCACACTTGGCTCTTGTTCTCTCATTGGTTGTGTTGCGACAGAACCAGCCATAAGTCCACTCATTTTGTGTTTCCTTTCTGTTTCTTTACATCCGGTTTAAGGACATCGTGAAGTATTTTGACCGCACCTTGGAGTGAGTAGAGCATAGTCCAAAGCTCATTCTTCGATAGCGGCCGCTCGACTTCGAGAGCAAGAGCGATCTTACCTCGAATGTTTTGTAGACGTTCGTCTACTTTAGGAAGAAATTCAGACTGACGCGGTGGTATCATCAGGTTTCTCCGGTGCGAACAAGTCTTGAGGATTGTAGCCAAGACGGGTAGCAAGTGCGTCCACACCAGTCATGATTGCAGCAGTGACATCCGCACCACGAGCAGCAACAGTAGCAATCTGTAGCATAGATGAACGAAGTTCCTTGATTTCTCGCTCTTGCTCACGGAGAGAATGATGCTGGTTCATGATGACCTTAGCAAGATCAGGATGCACTTGCGCACTCTTGAGAGCTTTGTAGACATCTTCACCAACCATCATTGTCAGTGATGATTGATTGATTGCTGTTTGTAGTGCGTCACGTTTCGTCATGATGTTATAGCAGCCTTTCTTGGTTCTCAATGTTAGCAATGTTGGAGTTGCTACTTGAGAGGTTTTCGATTGCGTTCTCTAGTTTTTGTAGAGCCTCATTGACCTTGGCTTTTGCGTTCTCAACTCTCGTTACACGGGATGTAAAGAGGTCAAGTTCTTTACCTTTGAGGGATTGAAGCTTGCCTTCGGTCTTTTCCTTGTAAGATTGAACAAGGACGAGACGGCGAGAGCGCTTGATCTGGATAAAGGTTTCTGCATCTTGGATTGTTTGCTTGCGTAGGTCAGGTGAAGCATAGATATGTGGTTCGGTCATGTCTCTTGTCCTTCTACAAGCATCGCACGGATTTGTGCATCACAATCTATTTGTGCAGAAATTCTAGCACTATCCATGAGAGGAAACACTTCTGTACTAACGCCATTCAGTTGTTGACCAATGAGACGAAACCAGCGCCATCCATCAAAGTCATGAGCAAGATAATAAGTATAGCCCATTACATGAGCTACAGCACTTTGTTTACTTTCTTCCCATACTAAAGATTTAACTTGAGAAGGAACGGTCATACTTGGTTTCCTTGATAACTAGTAGACAAAGACACAGGAGGCTTTGACTTCTTGACTGTCTTCTCTGCCATCTTATGAAGCTCTTGAGCAGAGAGGTCAAACTTCTCTGCCACAGCTTTGATGAATGCGTCCTTGTCGAAGCTTTCACGAGGGTTGTTGACTTTGCCTTTAAGTGTTACACCGGATGTAACGAGTAGAGTAGTCTCTGGCATAGGTTCATTGAATTTATGTTCAAAGGCTTCTTTGATTTCTTCGGCTGATTTCTCAAAGCGTTTCGCCACACCGAGAAGAGTATGATGAATAAACAAGTCTTGGACTTGCTTTGCAATGACGTGATTACTTGGCGGAAAGATCAACTCAGTAGCAAGACGAGTGACATCACGACCAAGAGTTGCAGGTTCGAAGTGGTATTCCATGGAGTTGTTCCTTTCGTTACACTGGATGTAAGAGTTTATTGTTCGGACATTACGTCTTCAAAGTCTTCGGACGGGATTGCTATGAAGAATTTAACTTCTACATCGCTGCCAAAAGCCGCAAGAGCATCTTCAAGATCATGTCCATCCATCCAGAAGACTTCGCCTTTTGCATCTGTGACCTGCATTACAGGATTATGCATGTTAAGTCTCCTCTGTCACATTGGGTGTATCGACGTGGTGTGTATTCAATACGTTCCAGTAAGCAGAAAACTCATGGAAACGTTGTGTGATTGCTTCCACGTCGTCTCGTATATCACCAATGTCTACACCTTTTAGATGGTCAGGATCGGACATCAATTGAATGTTGAGTTTGCTTGACGCCTGTTTAAGTTGATTGTAAGCACCACGCATCGAACGTCTTACATGAGCTTTATCAATCATGCTTTTCCTCCTTCCATATCTGTTACACTGGATGTAAAGTCTGGTTTGATTGTCACACGATGCAATTTGCCGTCGGGGTATAAATCAATATACGTCCCAAGCGTGAGTGTAGGATTATAAGCCGTCCACAAGCGCCAACGCCCGTGCTGCGGATCATAATGCAGCACGGGTGGTTTGCTTTGTGAAAAGACTTGAGCTAATCCTAAGCGGATTTCTTTTGTCATGTTTTCCTCGGTCTTTGGCGTGTATGTTGTTACTTATCGCCAAAAGTTGTGATCAGCACAACTACTGTAGTCTTGATTATGCAGTTATAACACAGAGAACAAACTGTGTCAAGCATTAATTTCTTCAGTCTCAGCCCTGTCAGTCGTAGACCAAGTAACAATAGCACCACTGTATTCTGTAACATCCACAACAGCTTGCTTGGGTGCATTAAAATGATCACGAATTATATCGCACAATTCAGCCGCACTAAGCTCACCTTTCATTGTAGTTGTGATTGTCTTGTCTATAAAGATAGTTTTCTTTGCCATTTTCATTTCTCCTTTGTGTTTCTTTACATTGGATGTAAGGATTAAAATCGCAATTCTAATCCTGCAACAGCACCAACAATATCACCTTCTATCGCTGGTGCAACAAAAAGTGAAACCTTTTTCTTGATGTCTACGCCCGCACGAATAAATGGTAAAACGTCATGACCAGAGTAACCAGTAACAGCACCAATTTCAAGCCAGAGAGGACTTTGTTTGTCTTTTAGTTTGATGCCGCCATAAACAGAGACATTGCTTTCACTGTTATAGTAAACTCCAGCGATTAGACCTGTTTCTGTTACATCGCATTTAACAGCTGGATGTACCTCGTTATACTCATTGGACAAACCAATGTGGTTAGACAGTGCGATTGCGAATAATATATTACACATTGGGTTGATCCTTTCTTTACATCGGATGTAACGTTGTCTTCGCTTAACGTTATGACTTTTAGTCACAAGGTAAAGAGAAGTTGTAACAAGCGATCTTCTCTTACGTCTGCATTCTGTCACGTTTGCTTCAAATCGAGACGACTTAACGGCCTCACCTCAAAGCTGGTTATACCTCGACAGATAGGATCAGGCTAATCGTGGATTTTTCAATCCTACACCTGCTTTTGCCACATGCAGACGAAAGGGAAGTTGTAACAAGCGACCTTGCGACCGCTTGTTACATTGGATGTAAGGCTTACTTAGCAGGCTTGCCAAGTGCCTTGATTTCGCCATACACGTTAAGCATAGCGGTGCGTTCCGTGTCAGTGAAAACGCCTTCACGGCCCTTAATCATCATCAGGAACGTGTTAGCCATTGCAAGGAAGTCTTGCTCACCATTTGCAAGATTAGTTTTGCCGTCGGTATCCTTACGGGTTGCGCCTTCGCCAGACTTAGCAGCAGCCGGTGCAGCCTTGTGCTTATTGTCAGCAACCTTAGCCAAACCAGAGAAGGTGGGCGTAAGGCTTGCACCTTCCGCTTTAGCAGCATTGCCAGTAACAATGACAACTTCGCCTTTCGTGCCGACAACTTCCGCCGGACCTTTGGTAAGGACAACCTCAACAAGTCCAGTATCTTTGTTTTCACGATAGACAAGAGACGATGCATCAGCGCCACTTTCAATCAGCGCGATTGCAGCCTTACAGCAACGTGCGAGACGGTTGTTAAGCGCATTACGTTGTGCACGGCGGCGTGTGTATTCGGTCGTGCGGGTTTTGTATTCTTCTTCGCTTTCGCTTTCCTTCTTGGCATCATTCATGCTGGAAGGGAAGTAATACTGCGCTTCAAGTTTCGGATCAGTGAAGGCATACTCAACCGTATCATTGTCAGTGATAGTGCGTTTAAGGACGCCAAGAGAAACAAGAATTTGACGATACAAAGAGGCAGACGAAGCTTTATCTTCGCCATAGACTTTGTAAAGGTCAATGGTTTCATCTTTGTGAAGATGCACAAGAGCCTTGGCAATTTCCACATCAAAGAAGTTTTCTTGCTTGGCAGCTTGTTGCAATGCTGCTTCGGCTTCTTCTTTGATTGCTTCATGCATAACAATAGCAGCAAGAAGCTTGTTACCAAAGACAGCAATTTCGGTCGGGTTGAACATGACCAGTTCGGTATTAGACATGATGTAGTCTCCTATTTGTTGCGCGTGAAGTAATGCGCGGTTTTGGTTTCGGTTGTGTCGTTTACATTGGATGTAAAACGACGGGCAGTCTCTTCATTATCAAAGGAATATACACCGCGATAGATAACCTTTGACACGTTTGGGTCCGCAGTTTCAACTGTAGTGTCAGACGTGACACACACAATGTGTCTGCTATTGAGTACATTGTCAAGGTGATCATTCATTTTGTTTTCCTCTGTATCCTAGTAGTAAACTGTTAAACGTGCATTGTCAACAGTATATTACATTGGATGTAGCGTATTTTGGTTACTTGTTGTATTATTACAACAGGTTCCGTCTTTGTTTTGTTTATATATTTCAGATACCATGTAAGGGGATACTGTGTCAAGTGCTATTTTTAAGCTTCACCGCCCGGATAACGCTCATTCATGCGCCGCTTAAGGTTATCAGTTTTCCACTCAATACGCTTCATAGCGTTAACATAGGTGACTTGTGCAGACAAATAGCCCAAAACTGCTGCAGCATCAAGAGGATTGAACGTTTCTTGCATGATTTCGCCAACAATCTCATGGATGTAGTTAGCTTCTGCCGTTGTGTTTTTCCTAGCCATACCGATTTCTCCTTTGTTACACGGGATTTAATGACGACAATGTGTCTTTGATGTCACACTGTTGCAATTATATCACAGTCGAAGACGCGAGACAACCTTGACCACAAGGGGAATTAGCGGTTTTGGTTGTCTCGCACGTTGTTACATACGATGTAACGACGTTAGTTTTGTTCAGTTACCGTAGCAGCTTCAACAGGAAGCGTGTTAAAGGCGCTTTGGTTACGGATAAGAGTGTTAAACTCTGCACCGATACCCGTATTGCGGAAGATAAGGCCAGACTTCGCCGCTTTAGGAGGTTGTCCGTTCATGCAAGCGATAAGAGCCTTTTCAGACAGTTTCGCGTCACTGTCACAGATAGCCTCAAAGGAGGCGAGAAGTTGAGCGGAAGGCATAGGATCAGCTTTGACTTCGGCAATTGCAGCCGTTTCAGTGACAATTGCCTCTTGCGCTTGTGCAATCATCGGGAAAGCGAAGACAGTTGCCATTGCCAGCACGGTTTGCTTGATATTCATGTGTATATTCTCCTATGTATGACGGACATTTTCGCCCGTTGGTCAGGGATTGACCAGCATTACAACCCGTCGGAACGACACGAGACTTCCCGCCGTATCCATTGCAGTTATTACATCGTATGTAACACTTGCACGAGTTGTAATAGTTGTTAATCCGTTGTCTTAACTATAGAACCAGATGATAACGTGTATCCAACCAATAGTAGCGACCATTTTGTCAAAGTCAAGAGTTAGAGAAGTATTTTTCCACATCTTTCATGCTCCTTTAGAGTGAAGTTTCAAGCTTTCACGGACAGCTTTAGCAGTATCACCGCGCCAGCTTGACATATTGTTCAAGATGTAAAGGCATTGAACCTTAGCTTCTTGACCAGTCATACCTTGACCTGCACGGGCATAGGTTACTGCATAGTTTAGCGCCTTTTCATTCTTATTCTTGATGATTAATGACAAGCATTCATCATAAGAATATTGAGCAACTTTCGCTTCTTTAGCCATGATAGTCTCCTTTGTTGTCTTTAGTGTTGTGTGATCATACATCACACAAGACAAAAGTCAACGGCATTTCATTACATCCAGTGTAACCACAACATCAAACTGTGTCGTTTATACCAGTGAGCCACTATCAAGCAGAGAAGCTGTGACAGATTAAGCTGAGAGGAGCGACGGTGCATGTCGATCTTGCCTATTTACACCGTCGCACCCGTGAGTTTCGTTACATCGAATGTAACAGTTCTCGTTTCGCGTGATAGATACGCTTGTGAGTGTCACGAGATTGACCTTTGACACGACGTTGCATTAGAATTTCTCCCAGATTGAGGCGACAACAGCCGCGATGATAAGACTTCCCAAGACGATAGCTGGTGCAGTCCAGTCATTGCCTAGTTGTTCTACGTGACAAGCTATGTTGTCCCAAGCGCAGATGAATTTCATTTCAGCACATTCCTCTGTAAAGTCTCGCAGGACGCGAAGGCATGGTTTGCCGGTTGAGGTCTTTTGTCCGACGCTTGTATTTCATCGGCTTGCAGACTGTGACGGTGTTGACCTCAAACGGATCAGTGAGCCAGTCAAGGACAAGGGTTTGATAATCCATCAGAGGCTATCCTTGAAGACGTTGAAGAAGTGGACAGACCAGTAGCCATGAGCATCAGTCGGCTTTTCTTCTACCATTCTGTCATAGTATTCCAGCATCTTCGACGCTAGACGTTGCGCCTCTTGATAGTCTTTGCCGATAACGTTCTCATAAGCATGAGCTTGCATCCTGATGATCAATGCTTGACGCGGATCAGTGATTTCAAGTTTCATTTCGTTTTCCTCGTTTCGCGTTTCGTTACATTCAATGTAACCGTTTCGTCTTGGTAGTCAAATCACGAATTGTTTCAGTTGGTCCTCTGGAGTGCTAGACCTTGCAGGAGGCTACTTAGGAGGCGCTGCTATTCGCTTGCCGTTCCTTCGTTCTTTCCATGCAATCAATGTGCGCTTCAATTGTGGCGAAAATAAGGCATTCCTCAAACTGTAACATTCTTCACGCGTTCGTGATACTGTTGTAACATTTCCCTGTTTGACCTTACATCCCATGTAATGAATGAACGTTCATTCACTCACCATTGTTTCACGTGAAACATTGACAACACTGACCCCGGCCTATCCCGCCCCATGATCAAAAACGGCCCTTTCCATGCCGCCACCACCTGCGCGGGCGAGGAACGAGATAGACCGTCTCTATTTTACACTTTACATAGGTAAAAATTAATGCTATAAATAATTATCAGGTTTCATGGGATCAACTTGATCCTGCGTTTTCCTCCCTGATCACCTTGGCGGTAGTGAGAAATCACTGCCGCCTTTTTTCTTTGAGGACGCCGTCATCGACGCGAAACAATGTTGTAACATCACAACAATACGAAACCGCACGACAATCTCCAGAGCTGTTGTTACATTCGATGTAATGAAGGTTTAGGTTTCAGTTTAAGAGTTGTTATGTTGATTGTGTTAGCGGGAGTTGTTTCGTGTACTTCGTACGGTTTCCCCTCCGTGGTCTGTATTATTGCGTTTTTGTGTACAATGACCAACACAGTTTAAAAATAACACTTGACACAGGTTCGAAAAGGTCGTAGTATCTTAATATCAATTGGAGGAAGTGTATCCTGCTTATGCAGTATATCCATAGCCGCCACGCCCGGCCCCAGCCTGCGACACAGTTTGTTATTTGTTGTTGATTTACGTTTAACAAACTGTTATCTTGTCTTACATCTAATGTAATGTGTGCTGTCATAGCCGTTACATCCAATGTAAGAAACAGCAGGATAACAAGAATGGCCAATCTAGCTCTCCCAGATGACCCATATGTGCATGGAGTAGGCCAAGTAGTCGCTCCCAAAGGTGAAGATTTACAAGAATACGCTGGCAAAGTACGCGAAGTCATGCCGCGACTTGTAAATTTCACTCCTCTCAAAGAGAAAAAGCGTGATCAGCTCCCTGCTCAAGAGCCAAAAGAGCAAGTTGCTATCTCAGCAGTCCTCGCATTGAAGCTTCAAGGCTTCGATCCGGTAGATATTGCTGACTTTTTCGGTACATCGTACACAAAAATCGAAGAAATCCTGAAAAGTCCCGAAGCTCAAGCAAGTTTCGAGCAGCTTTTCTTTAATTTGATCAATTATAATGCTTCAAGCCTCCAAGGACGAGTGTCAAGTTACGCAAATCGTGCGTTGGATACCGTCGTAACCCTTATGGAAGACGAAAAAGTACGCCAAGACGTAAAACTTAAGGCTGCTCAAGACATTCTTGACCGTTCTGGTCTCAACCACGAGACGTTTTTTGCTTCTCAGACCGATCGAGGGCGCAGTGATGACGAATTGACCATCACAATCATGAGCGAAGACGACAAACCACAGGGCCTTTCTGTCACAATCAAGAAAAGTTGACCTGTTACATCCGATGTAAGGACCTAATCCATGCCAGAATACCGCATTAAACCCGGTAGTATGCATGATCGAGCTTTTAGATCACGCAAGAAGATTAAAATCATCGGTGGTGGTTTCGGTAACGGTAAAACAGCGAGTGGTTGTGTACAAGCAATCACACTTGCACAAGCCTATCCCGGAAGTAATGGCCTAATTGCAATGGCTAGTTATGCTCAGCTTAATGATACCATTCGAGAAGAGTTCTACAAGTGGATACCAGCAAGCTCTGTTAAACGTTGGCCGACAATTGCTGATAACACGATGATATTGAAGAACGGAAGTAAGATTAACTTTCGTTATCTCAAGCAGAAAGGTAAGGCAGCAGCAGCTGATGGACAAACTAGCTCTAACTTGCTCTCTGCTACTTATGATTGGATTGTTATTGACCAAATTGAGAACCCAGAAATCACTTATAAAGACTTTCTTGATGTTCTTGGTCGTCTCAGAGGCAGCACTCCTTATCGTGGGACAGATGATACTATGCCAAGAACAGGCCCACGTTGGCTTATCATGTTGGCTAACCCGTCCTTCAATTGGGTCTTTCATAAACTGATTAAGCCACTTCATCACTTCAAGAGAACTAAAGAACGTCATCCTGACCTTATCTGGGATGAAGAAGCTAACGAACCAATGATTGAACTCTTCGAAGGTAGTACGTACGAAAATGCACATAACCTTGAGCCTGACTTTATCAAAAGTCTTGAAGCTGCTTATAAAGGTCAGTTCCGTGACCGTTATCTTGGTGGTAATTGGGGTGCGTTTGAAGGTCTTGTCTATCCTTCGTTCAATCTAGAGAAGCATATGATCCCGAAAGAGGTTATGTTGACCTATCTCTATAGTCTTGGTCATGAGGGTCTTCAACCTGTTGTTGTTGATGCTTTAGACTACGGCATTGCTAGTCCAACTTGTTACCTTGTCGGGTTTCGTGATCATCGAGGACGTATTTTCATCGTTGAAGGTTTCCACCGTAAAGAAATGCCGATCCGTGATATATGCAATGAGATATGGGATAAACGGTCAGACATTGAACCGTATTGCGAACGAGAGAGTTCTCTTCTCGCTGATCCTGCCATCTTTAAGCGTACGATCGTTAACGAGATAGGTGAAACAGCTACAACTGTAGCCAATCTCTTGAATATTACCGCAGGTATCCACACGATACCAGCACAAAATGATATGATGGCAGGGATTACAAAAGTCGCTGCTTATCTTAACGTTCAAAACTTTCCACACTTCTTAACTGGAGAACTCGATGGTTGCTTGATCTACTTCGCAGCGCATCTAACATTTATCGCTGACGAATTTGGATCATACTTCTGGAAAATGGATAATAACCATGAAAGAACAGACACACCTATCGACAAAAACGATCACGCAATGGACACTTTGAAATATCTCTTCTCCTACTTTCCTCCAGTAGAAGAATTGATGTTTAACTTCTCAGAGAAACTAGGAGCTTTACATGGAAGACCTCGATACTAAACTCCAAGTAGCCCAAGAGGCTGGAGTTGTAGAAAGCGATAACGACTTTTACACAGTCTTTAACACAACACGTTTGCTAAATGAGAATGCTATTCCTGTTCCTCCTAAACTTGGAGAGCGTTTGAAGAAGCAGCATGATGCGACTGTTGCTGTGTATAAAGAATATCACGACGATTGGCGTAATGCTGTTAAGGTCTTCAACGAAGAAGGCTCTGTTGCTGATTTTGCAAAGACTGGTGTAACGAAAGACAATTATGTCCGTCAGAATGTGCAGTCATTGATCGATTTCACATATCTTCGCAACCCGAATGCTGAGTTCACTCCACTTCGGGATGTTGAAGAGAACGAACCTGATGACCTTTTCGTAAAAGCACTCTCTGCTACATTGGATGTAGTAATTTCTGAAAACAACATTCATGGTATCGGCCTTCGTAAGTTCGTTCAACGTCAACTCGTTACATCCCATTTAACAAACCACGGAGTTGTGAAACTCGACTACGTTCCTAAGACAGGTAGTCTTGACGATGTTCGTGAGCTTTATGCTCTTGCACAGAAAAAGATCAAAGAAGAAGAAGACCCAGATAAACAAGCTCATCTTTACAGTCTCCTCGAACGGCTGTCAGAAGAAATGCAAAACCGTCGTCCGATGGGTCTTCGGCTTAAGAACGTGTCAGCTTTTATGTTCTTTGCTGACCCTTTGACTACAAAGGACGATCTTAGCGACGCTAGTTTCACTTTTGAGTACGAATACCTCAAGGAAAGCTACATCCAGAGTGAATTTCTCACCTACGATGAGGCTGGCGAATGCTGGTACTATCGCTATGACAAGTCAAAGAAATTTACAGGTGGTGCTTCTCGTTCGTCAGGCAATGCTCAAGATCGTGCAAAAGAAGCACTAGTTGATCAACTTATGCCAGAAGCTAAAGAGAAAGAAATTGAATACTACCGTACAGATACTATTCTCTGTGTCTGGTGGCATGACAAGATCACGAAACAGAAGTATCTTTATGTTGTAGACGATTGGGAAACGCCTCTCTGGGTGTACGAAGATGAGTTGGGTCTTTCTCAATTCTTTCCATATTTTCTGCTTGCGTTCTCTCCGTCGATTGGGAATATTCTCCGTTACAGTGAGGCATCTTACTACATTCCTCACCAAAATCGCATCAATGAAAATGCAAAGCAGAAAGATTTCATCCGTCAAAATGGTTTCTCTACTCTTGTCTATAATCCAACAGCTGTTGATCCTCAGGAGGTTACGAAGCTTCTTAATGCATTACGTAAGCCAAAGAAAGATGGTATCCGTGCATTGCCTTTGAAGCTTAAGAACCCAGAGCAAAAACTAGTTGACGCTTTTGAGCCTTTGATACCTCCGACGGCACAGATGTCTGAAATGTTTGATGATCGCCACAGTGTTGAAATGATCCAACGTGGAAGTCGTCTTAATAGTGCTGCTCAAGGTGGAGAGTTCAAAACGAATACTACGAATGACGCAGTTGCTGCGTATAATGAAGCAGCTGAGACAAAATTCTCTTCTGTTACGGATATGATTGAAGAAACTACGGCTCGTCTCTTTTGGGCAATTACTGAGGTAATCGTCTCGAAGTTCGACAAAGATTACGTAACTACAATTATTGGTGCGAAGAAAGGTGCTAACTTTCAACAGATGGCTATTGTTGACTTTAATAGTCAATACATTATGCGCATCGAAGCAGGGAGTAGTGAGAAACCGAATAGTACAGCTAAGAAGAAAGAAGCTGTTCAGATCATTCAGATGCTTGGACAGTTTGGCACTGCAGCACCAATGACGATTATCTCAATCGTTGCGAAGCTGCTTAGAAAAGTCTTCTCACCGCATATGGTGACAGATGCAGAGCTTGATACTTTAAAACAAGAAGGCACGGCTGCGATGAACAAAGGCGTGTCAACTACTCAACAACCGCAACAAGGACAACCACAATGAACGACGATTTCCTCTCCGATGTGAGCACTGCTATCGAAACAGTGAACACGAATGTTCCTGCACCGACTAATGTATCGGACCTTGAAACGCAGGAAAGTGTTCTCAATGTTCTAGAGGCTCATGAGAAAAAACCTGTAGAAAAGGCAAAAACGCCTCCTGCAAAACCCGTTACACCCGATGTAAAGACCGGACAGGAAGAGCCAGACACTTCTAAACAGCAACAACCGAAATCTGACGCTAATCAACAACAGCAACAAAAGCCCGACGAAAAGAACAAGAAGACTGTTCCTTACATGGATCGCTTCTTGCAACAAGATGACAAAAACAATCTTGTTACTGCTGATGGCACAATCATTGCTGCTGCTGGTGCGGCACGTACTTTCTTTGAAAAACTCAAGAGCGAAGCACGTACCGAGCGTGATAAGAACCGTGAATTGTCTTTCAAGACTATCCAACTCGGCGAGAAATTCGTTGAGCTTAACAATGCATATGAAGAGTTGAAAAAAGACCCAGCTCGTGAGAGCATAGAAAAACGTACTAACATGCAAGGTCAAGAGCTTGAAGAAGCAATTGATCTTATGCGTGAATATAAGGTTAATCCCGTAGGCGCGATCAAACGTATCTTGACACAAGCGCAACTACGTGGTATTAATCTTAAAGAGATTGGGATAAACAACGGTGGGCTTGATCCTGCGGCTGTTCGTTCGATGCTGGAAGAGATTATCAGCAAACAAAGTGGTCAAGAAAAAACCACTCAGATACAGCCTAATCAAGAAGCCGCAGTTCGAGAGGCGCAAACCTTCCTCGAAAACTTCCCAGAAGCAGCAGAGCATACCGAGACACTTGCCGCTGCAAGACGAAAATTCCCGAATAAGACGTATGCTGAGTTGTGGCACTCTTTCCAAATCTGGGAACAGCAGCAGCTTGAACAGCAGGAAACTGCTCAAGCACAAGAAGCTATCCAGAAACGTAAGACGCCGCCTCAACAGCAACGACAACAGCAACCCGGTCCTGTTACATCCGATGTAAAGGACTATTCGAAACTTTCCTTTAGCGACATTGCTAATGGCCTCAAAAAGGACTTTGGAGTATGACTGTTCCTACTGACATCATCCACGCGATGGCCGAACGTAGTATGAAGAAACTGCGTATCGCTGCTATCCTCCCCGGTGGTATCTATTCCTACCTTGCAGCTGCAAAGAGCATCAAGATGGAAGACGGTGGCCCGACCGTGGAAAACCCGTTGCTCGTTGGTGGTAACCCGAACGTTGGTCCTGCCGTGTACTATGAAAAAGTGCCCGTCGCACGGACCCAAGAACTGACCACGGTGCTTTATACGCTTACTCGCGTTGTTGGCACCTACGTTATCTCTGATCAAGAGATTGACGAAAACGCTGGTACTGCTAAGATCGTTGATATTGCTGCTACTAAGATGCAAGCTCTTGAAATTGCGATCAAGAAATACCAACGTAAGCAGGCTGCTTCGCTCACCACTGGCCGTAACCCTCTTGGCCTTGGAAACCTTGTGCCGTCTGTCAACACTTCTGGTACTATCGGTGGTATCAACCTTGCTTCGGAACCGATGTTCCGTCCGAGTGTTTATGCCTTCGCAGGTACTCTCACAGCAATTAACATCGAAGCTACTTTCGATGATATTCTTCTCGATATGAATACGGATGATGGCAAAGTCTCTGTCATTTTCCTTGGCCGTAACCTTTTCACTCTGCATCGTAACGCTGCACGAGCAAAAGGTACTACGCAGCTTCCTATCGGAGGCTTTGGCCAAACTCTTGCTAACCTTGGTCTGGTTGCGACCACGCACCAAGGCATTCCGATCATCTATGATGAAGAACTGAACGTTAACCAAGGTTATTTCATTAATGAGAAAGAACTGATGGTTCACATTCTGAAATCTGCGAACATGAAGATGAAAGACCTTACTGCTCCATACGATCAAGACGTGATCGGTAAGCGGTACATCATGGAGTACCAAATGTGCTCTTGGAAAGGCTTCCGTACTCATGCTTTCATCAGCAACTGATAGGAGCTAATGAGAAATGTTTGGTCAAGACAATGCCGGTGCAACTCTTTCCCACGTTACACGCCGTGTAATAGGAGAGGTTCTCACCGAAGTCACCAAGTTTAACACTGATACTGAGAAGAACGAAAAGAAATACGTTCCTCTTGCAGACCCTGTCATTGTGTTCCTTCCTAGCGGTAGTGTCGTGCTTCTTAGTGAAGCTGAGGCAGAGCGCCGTGGACTTATGGAAGAACCTGACATCCTCGGCATTGCCGAAGTCAATGACACCAAAAGTGCAGCTGGCAAGTGGAAATTTGCCATGAATGATAAACAACGTCATGCGGCGTGGTTGATCATGGAAAAAGCTGTTATTCGCGCTTGTACTTCTCGTGGTGGTTATCCTTTGGATGCTACTAAAGCAAAGTTCAGCGAAGACAGCATCTTCTATGAACAGCCCGTCACCAAGAAGAAGGAAGTGGCATAATGCGGATTAACCCTGTTGTTTTTATTGATGGCTTCAGTTCGGCATACGTGCTGAATATGTTTGATCATCACGCACTAGACGAAACTATGGAAGGTCTGGTTGATTTCGGTGCTCCTGTTGTGGCAGCAAACAGCACTCTTTTGGTGCCTACTGCTATCGTCGCAGGTCAGCGGATCACTCCAACTGTCCCAATCGTCATTCCTGAACCGTTTGGCCGTACTCTTAACATTACTGGCTCCGCTGCTGGTACTGTTACTATCATCGGTCGAGATTACCTGAACCAAGTAATTACTCAGCTGGTCACTCTTGCGACTAACACTGTTGCGACGCTTAAAGCGTTCAAGATTGTGGATGCTGTGTTGTCTGGTACCTTCGCCGGTAACGTGTCGATTGGTCCGGGCACTGGTCTTGGTTTGCCGTTTGCTGCTTCTGCAATCGGTATGCAGTACAACGATGGTGCTGCTGTTGCTGCTCCTACCCTGACCGCTCCTGTGCAGACTGATCCTGCAACTAGCGCAACGGGTGACCCGCGTGGTACTGTTGTTCCTACTGGTACTCTCAACGGTGTCATGAACGTACAAATGACTGTCCGCTTCCGTCAGGAAAATGCAGGTGGTTTGTACGGCGTCAAAGGCGCATAAGATTGTTACATCCAATGTAACAGCAGTGGCAGTGAAAGCTGCCACTGCATTCTCATAAAGGACATGGCCATGATCTTCGATACCGTCGAGAATATCACACAAAACGTTTTGATCGAGCTTGGTCTTGTTAATGGGACAGGCACACAGATTTATACAGAACCGCAGATTACGCTTGCGATCCGTACTGCGTTTAATACGTTGTACACGATGCGTTTTTGGCCACATTTGACGAAGACTACTAGTCACACTCTTGATGGTGTAGCAGGCGTGATCACTGATGCATCGCTTGTAGGTGTGAAATCATTCGAAGACATTGCTTGGATAAGGTTCGAACCTTATACACAACGAGAACAATTGTCTCGGTTGAATGGTCGTGAATACGAGACTGCGTGGCGTGAAGCCTTTGACCGTATTCCTTATAATGAAACTCATTGGGATACCAAAATCTTCAAAGTGTATCCTGAAACGTTTGCACTGCCGATTAGGGTACGAGCACGTCGTCATCCCGGAGAATTACTCACTGGTATTGTACCATTCGACGAAATCGCTCTTCGTCACTTAACTGCGGCGACAATTCTTGCTGCGGATGGTATGAACCCCGGTAACCAACAACGTCAACAAGCTCTGTTCGAGAGCCGCTTTGAAACGCTTGTTTCGTCTGAACAACCGGATGTGGATGACGCTAATCCAATCTATTCTGACTACTTCACGGTGGCACCATGAAAGCTTTTCCTAAACTTGAAGGTCTTCAAAGTCCGCGAGTTGCTACACAGGATGTAACGCTTAAAGACTTTTCAGGTGGATTGAAACTTACTGACGCGAACGCAATCCTTAATAGTAGATTTGCTGTTGTACTTTCTAATATGTTCGTCGAAGAGGACTTTGCTCAACAGCTTCGTTATGGAACAAAGCTTCGTAGGAATTATACATCAGCAATCATTGATGCGTATTACTTTTCTGGTAATATCCTAACGTTCCATGCAGATGGGACGATTTTTGCATTTGATAACGTGAATACTCCTGTCGCTATCTGGAATGACGCCATCGCTGCAACTTTGCCCGGCTCTCCTCTTTCGTGGGCAACAGGTGTTACACATATTGATCATGCTGAGCAAGATGGTAAGTTGATTGTTCATAACGATCGGGACAAGCCCATCATTATTGGTGACGATCTTACTGTTGATTATCTTCAAGATTTGGCAACGAATACAAACATCAATACGCCGATCGGTCGTCATTGTGCGACTGTTGATAAGTATCATGTCATCGCTTCTGGCACAGAACCTGATTTGTTTATCAGTGCTACAGGAGCATCGGGTACTTACGTTGGCGATCCTATTCCGAACGACAGCTTGATTTACAGTCTTGGCTCGTACGCGCCAACACGTAACCGCAAGATCGTAGCATGTAAAGCTTTCAAAGGTTTGCTGTTTGTGTTCTTCGTTACATCCATTGTAATCGTTCGTCTTGGCAAGATCAGTGACACAGGTGATCATACACCAGAAGTTGTTGATGTTCTCGACAGTATTGGTGCTATCAGCCACCGTTCGATATTCACAACAGAGAAAGATATTGTTGTCTATACGCGTAAAGGTGTATATCGTATTCGTCGTAACAGCCTTGGCACAGCATTTGAGCCTATCCAACTGACGAGCGATATTGATCCTCTGCTCAGCAAAAACCTTCCCAAAGTAGGTAGTGCTGCTGGGTATTCATTTGCTTTACAAGACAACATTGCGAAAAAGTCGTTCTTCTTTGTTCGCACAGAAGCAGATGCTAAAATCGTTCTTGCTTGTTCAAGTGATAGTGAGTTTAAGAAAACAGCTTGGTCGCCCATTGATGGGTGGGATTTTGACGGTGGTTGTTTTACTGAGAATGACAGAGTGTTCTTCTTCAAAGGTACAAAGCTGTACCAGTATGGGAATAAAGCATTCACTGGAGAAGACTACTATAGTGATTTTCTAGCTGACGCAACTGTTAATGGTGGTCTTGGCACACCGATCACGTTTGATTGGGAAAGCTCTTGGCTCGATGCAAATGCGCGGTTAAGGACTAAAGACATCCTCAAAGTTACTGGTGATACTATAGGAGAAGCAGATTTCTTCCTTGACATATTCGTCGATAACATATATAAAGATAGTGAAGGAAACTATGACCCTGCTGTAAGCTTAGAGCTTCGTGCGGGTTCTGTCGGTGGTTATGGCACTCCATCCGTAGGTTATGGTGGTGGTCGCCGTTTCTCTGATGAGAGATACTTCGGGTTTCCAGTTCGCTGCAAAATCTTCAAATTCCGTGTCCATGGATCAGCTACTAAGAAGCTGACTATTGGAGCGTTGTCCTTTATCTATCGCACAGGGACTTATCACAGATGAGTGATGCCTTCACACCGCGACTAAATCTTACGTTGCCGGACTTTAACATTAGTCCTTGGCACGATAAGGTGAATAACAACTTTCGTCTTATGGACGCTGCGATCTATTCAATCCTTGGACTTGCAGGGATCAAAGGCGCATTTGTGAACAGCACACTTGTAAACGTTGGAGAGAAATACTTTGATAGTCAGACAAGTGTCTTTTACGAAGTCGTTACATCGTATGTAACAAGTCCAGCACCTACAACTTTTGCTCAAGAACGTGTTTTGTTTCCCACACGCTGGGCAGTGCTTGAAGTTGCTACTATTGCTGGAGCAGTTGGTATTGTGCTCGATGCACAAGCAGCTGTGCTAGCTGCAGAGACTGCTGTTGCTGCTGATGAAGTAGCTGTTGAAGCAGATCGTGTTGCTGTAGCTGCTGATCGTGTAGCTGTAGCGGCAGACAGGGCTAACGTTCAATCAAACAAAGACAGCGTTGACGCAAGCGTTGTTGCTATTAACGGAGCAATATCAACAGCACTTGTACCTGTAAATGCTGATATTGCTGCAAGACAATTGGCTTCAAATATTCTTTCAGCACTTGCTGGATTGACAGGTGTAGCTAATGGATTGCCGTATTTTACCGGTGCCACGACTATGGCACTAACTACTCTTACAACGTTTGCGAGACAAATTCTGGATGATACTGATGCTGCTGCTGTTAGAGCAACACTTCAAGTTCCTGATGAGTTCTTCAGCTTTCGATCAAGACAAACAGCTATCGTGCGTGCTGATGGAGGAAGCTCAACACTAAACTCGATAGGGCTTAACTTCACTTTCACAGGAACCGTCGTTCTTTTCGTTTCAGCACCTGCATTTGATCTGACAACTCGATACGGACGTTATCCTAAACATTGTTTAAGACAACCAGCAGCAATAAATGCGATCGCCGCATATAATGGTTCAGACATTTTACTTACTGTTGGATCATCAATTGCTAATGTTGGAGGATTTAATATTGAGTATATTTGGGGACCGGGAGAAGGTTCAACAAATGCAACTCAAAGAGCTTTTGTCGGACTAGGTACAGGACTGATTACTGATGTAGAGCCTTCTTCTCGCATAAACTGCGTTGGAATGGGATGGGACGCAGCTGATACCAATGTGCAAATTATGCATAATGATGGTACAGGTGTTTGTACAAAAATCGATCTAGGTGCTTCTTTTCCGGTACCGTCAGCAGACTTTACAACACTGTATAAATTTACAATCACTAGTCCTCCCGGAACAACTCAATCAGTTACATATCGAGTAGAGAATATTATTACAGGCGCAGTAGCCACAGGAACAATTACAACAAATCTTCCTTCTACGTCACAAGGTCTTACAAACAGACTTATTGTTACTTCTGGAGGAACATCTGCAGTAGCTGCTGTGATTTTGTCACAGGTTTTGATAGACACTCCGTGGCCGTAAAAAGATAAAAGGAACAAAACAAATGAGTACAACAATCCGTGAATTTGTTAACGCTCCTACTACATGGCAACTTGCTGCGACAGGTCCTGTGACCGTGATCTTGTCTAGTACAAATGGTCCGGGTTTGTTCATCCACACTACAGCAAGTACACCACCACTAACACAAGAAGGACACCCAATCAAAGAAGGCGAAAACGTTACATTCAATGTAAAGACCGGTGAGTTCTTGCATGTCAAAGCTGATCGTCCTGACACAAAGATAATCGTGACAGATTGATATGACAAAACTCGCTGTAGATATATCGCTCAGACTTCACGCTTTCATGCTTAACAGTGGTACCATCAGCGAGCTTTTCTCTGGTGGTGTTCTTCAAGGCACAGGCACTCTCACAGCAACAACAATACTTGGACAACCGTAATGGCATGGATTGTAGACGTAACTACTGGCGCGACTATGGCTACAGAGTTTAACGCTCTACAGTCCGCCTTTACCACTCTTGATGGAGACTTTGACACTTTCCTTGCAGGATTTAACGCTAGTGTTGATGCACGAATTGCTCTTGCTAATCTTGACAATCTTGTTGATGTTACGATTACCGCTCCTGCAAATAATGATGTACTAACTTATGAAACATCGAGTGGTCTCTGGAAGAATAAGCCTGCTACAGGTGGAGGAGGTTCTCCCGGAGGATCAACAGGTGAAATTCAATATAACAATGGTGGAGTTTTTGCCGGAGCAGCGGATGTAGAAATTGAAGGAGGACAACTTCGACTTCCGTCAATTGCTACACCAGCAACACCCGCAGCTGGAGGTATTAAACTTTTTACCAATGGTTATGGTAACAAGATTGAGCCCGCTTTTCTTGGACCTGATGCTCTAAAATATGGATTACAGGCTAAGTTAGGCCAAATTGCTCACTCTTGGTGGCAAGCAACAGGGAACAACGGTGCCGATAGCCAAAGTGGTATGGTTGCTGGTTCGACAGGTACATCAAGTTCTGTTTTATGGGCAGCTACTAACTTTCGCACACGGATGCAGTGGCGTGAGTGGCTTGTTACTGTTGCTGCAACAACAGCCGTTGCGGGTTGGAGAGGCGATGCTCTACGACACACTGTAGGTGGTGGTACGGGAACTGGTGGATTTGATTGTTGTCTTACTTGGTCGCCTGCAACTGGCGTTATTTCAACGCACCGTGGTTTTGCTGGGATGATGGCCAGCGTCAGTGCACCAACTGATGTAAACCCTTCCACCATCCTAAATATGGTAGGTATGGGTTACGATGCTGCTGATGCCAATATCCAGTTTATGCACAACGATGGGTCTGGTGCTGCAACGAAGATTGATCTTGGTGCTAGCTTTCCAAAACCGACTGCCGACCGCACGAAGGTTTATCGTATTTGTATGTATTCACCGCCCGGAACAACACAAGAGGTCAGCTATAAAATTGAAGACCTTGAAACGGGCGCAGTTGTAACTGGAGTAGTAAACACAAATCTACCATCTACGACAACAGCAATCGGACCTTATGCTTATGTAAGTGTTGGAGGTATTTCGTCCGTAATTGGTCTTGGTGTTCGTCGGTGGGACATCTTCACACGCTTCTAAAGGATTAAACGAACATGCCTACAATGCACCTGAAATTCGGCGACCCTACAGTGAACCAAGAAACCGGAAAGCTTTGTATTGCTGCCACATTCTTTGTAACACAAACTCCTGTGCCTGCACAAGGCATTCAGATTGATTTTGAAGGTGATCCAACTCCTTCACAAATTATCAATGCTATACGTTCAAAAGCTTTGCAGGAGGCGAATTCTTACTTGACACAACAGATACCACAAGGGTCTGTTATCATGTATTGCCAACCACAGTAAAGGATTACCTATGCTCTGGTTTAAAAAACTTTTAGGCATCGTTCCTCATAAGGAACAAGCATCAACCAAAGAAACGAAGGCAAAACTCGCAGCAATGTCTCCTGTAGAAAAATTGATCATGGAGCGGTCTGCTAGGAAAGACATCATTACATCCGATGTAACAGGTGATCCATGACACTTAAACCAGAGTTCACAATGCAAATCAACTTGGGTACGTTGGTGCCTATAGGTATTGCACTTGTTGGTCTTGCTAGTTGGACAGGTTCTCTTGGAAACCAAGTGGACAATCTTGAACAAGACGTAGAACAAGTTCAACAAACTGTTCAAGGTTATGATGCTCGTCTTCGTGCCATTGAGGCTGTTCAAAGCGGTGTCAATGTTCGACTAGATAATATAGGCAGCGCGATACAGGAATTGAAAGAAACAGCTAAAGACACAAACACAATCCTGAGAGAGTTATCAAGGAAAACACCATGAACAATTGGCCGAGACAAAACACAGCTGATTTAACTCGTTTCTATGGGACACCCGGAGCACCAAAACTTGCACGTGTTGATGTGCCATGGACTTTGCGATTAGCGTGGGACACTTCACAGAAGATGAACCATATTAGTTGTAATATAAAGGTTGCTGAAAGCTTAAGCCGTGTTCTACATACCGTACACGATCATTACGGTACGAAAGAATTGACCAAACTTCGTCTTGACTTATTCGGTGGTTGCTTCGCGCCTCGTAAAAAACGTGGAGGCACATCTTGGTCAACTCATGCTTGGGCAGTAGCGCTTGATTGGGACCCAGAAAGGAACCAATTGAAATGGGGCCGTGACCGTGCTTCGTTAGCATCTGTTGCTTATGACTTTTGGTGGAATGCGTGGGAGGAAGAAGGATGGGTTAGTCTGGGCCGTGCACGTAATTTCGATTGGATGCATGTTCAAGCAGCGAGGTTGTGATGAAGAACAAGCATAAGAAAAACCAATCTTCGAGTGGGTATCCTGCCTTCTGGCCGGAATACCTTTTTCTGTAACATTACATTCGATGTAACACAACTGAAAGGACTGAAAAGTGGGAAAATCCCAAGCTACTCAAAATGAAGAAGCTGATAAGCAACAGAACCAAGAGACGCAAGAAGTTGCTTCGACGGAAGAAGAGGAAGCTTCTGTTGGCGATCCTGCTCCAGCAGTTGTTGACCCTTTTCTCGATAGAAAAGCGCAACGACTAGCCGCTGTTCAACTTCAAGTAGACGGCCCTAAACGTGAACCCGTTACATCGGATGTAACCGAAGAAGAGAAGGAAGAATAACATGCTTACTGGTTGGGCAAAAGCTCGTCAATCTTTCTATATCATTCTATTTGTTTCAGCGCTTGTCGGGTTGTTGCAGTTGTTTGGTGTAGCAACCGTCGAAGGTAATGTTCTGGTTCTTCGTATCAATATCGAAAACTGGTTCAACCCTGCATATCTTGCTACAATTTCAGCTGTTCTCGGTCCGCTGGTTCCTGCTCTTTCCAATGCACTTGGATGGAAAGTACGACAAACCGATGGTTGAAATCGTGGTGGGTATTCTTGGTATCCTTGTTGCTTTAGCAATAGCAGTGGTAAGGATACGTAGCAAGAAGCAAACAAATATTGAACAGGAACTTCGTGATGCTGAAAACGCGAATGATATTCTTACTAAGTCTATCACTCGCAAGCCTGAGCGGGTGCAGCGACTTGACAAAGCAGGATACAGAGACTAAAAAGGCTTTCTGTATTGTCTTTGGCGACAAGCTTCCAACTCGAAGTAGCAAAGACACTGAAATCACTCGGTATGAGATACAACAACTCTATGCCGAGTATATTGATCAATGTCCTGAACAAGCGGCTGAAATTCCATGGCTGTCACAATTCGTCGATACGAAGTAAAAGACATTGACGCAATACTTGACTTGGTGGAGAGTTTTCTCCACCAAGATCGAGCAGGCGTCGTTAATCACTTTAACTACCTTGACTTTGATCGTACAAAAGTGTACGATATTCTAAATCGCAGAGTTAGTGACAAAGACTTCTTCTGTTCTGTCGTCGTAGAAGACGGTGCAATAGTTGGCGGTCTGGCTGGCTCTGTAGACGAGTTGATCTTCTCAAGACAACTCTTTGCCGTAGAATGGCTCCTCTACTTCACACCGTCATTTTCGAGTGTAAGGGTCGTGCTACGGCTCATTATATCCTTTGTAACGTGGGCAAAATCTCGAAATGCTGTAGAAGTTCAGATAGCGAACTCTTCTGGTTTCAAACAGGAAAAGTTTGCTTCGTTAATGAAACTTGCTGGCTTTGAGCAGACAACAGTCGGCTTTTCTAGGAGAACCTAAAGGATGTGTGGTCCTAAAATCCAAGACAATAGTGACAGAGTTGCTTCAATTGAAGCACAACGTGCTAGAGAAGAACGTGAGGCTGCTGAGAGAGAACGCTTGCGCAGAGAGCAAGAGTTTAGCTCTAGTCTAGACAGTAGCTATCGTAGTGCTATCGAAGAAGCGAGACGGTACTTCTCTGATCATGGTCTTGATCCTGAACAGTATGCTTCTGCTATTGAGAGTGCTGCACAAGCTAAGCGTGGTGCTGTTCCTAAGCTTGATGCTAATCCGGGAGCGTATTTCTCTGGACTTGGCGGCTCTGTCAAAGATCAGCTAACAGAAGCACGTCGTAGTAAAGCGATGCGCGACCTTAACAGTTTTGCTCGTGATGGCTTCACTCGTGATAGGATTGCTGATACTGCGGATGATAGCTTTGTCAATTCGACAGTAGAGGAACAATTCCTTGAAGCATTGACACGTCTTGAAGGACAAAAAGCTCGTGGCAGTTTAAATGACTATGGTTTTAGTAAAGCCATGGACGCTTTGACACGTCAGAAAACTCGTGCAAGTGATGAGCTTCAAGGCGTTGGTCAAGCTATCCTTGAAAAAGGTAGGACTAATCTTAGCAACATCGCTAACACCGGCAAGAGTGCAATCAGCAGCCTTGACCTTGGTGATGTGTTTGATCCGTTCAAGTATAGCACTGACATTGATAACGAGACAAGCAACTTCTTCTCTTCTCTTGGTGATCGTATCAAAAGCTCTGCTCCTTCTGACTTGTTCGACGTTGGTGCTGCTTATCAACGTGGCGGACAATCTCAAGGTGTTCGGAATAGTCCATACGATCGCGAAGCAAGCACAGGTTTCTTTAGCTTCCTCGACCAAGAAGAAGAAGATAAGAAGAAAAAGCAACCACAATCAGCGTTCTAATCGCCATTACATAGGATGTAACACATGGCTTTTCCATTCGCAGCTATGGCTGGCCTTGTTAATGGCATCATGGGCATTGGTCAGACAGGTGCTAACAATCAACTACTTGGGATGCAAATCTCCGAAGCTAAGGATGGTCGCCGTAAATCTGAGCGTCTTGCTCGTGCAAGTACGACAGATGCTAACGGTAACACTATCCGTTACAACGAAGGCATGAATGCGTGGGAGACAGAAGTTGCACCACTCATCAAAGCAATTCTTGATGCACAAAACCAAGAACAATACAAGTCTCTTACCGAAGACGCACCTAAGCAACGAGAAGCACGCAATCGCAAAGACGCTCGCAGCCGTAGTGCAGGAGTAGAATACGATGAACAATTCACTAAGCGGACCAATCGGAATGATCGCAGCGAAGGCGATTTTCAAGCTGATGCTGTTCTGTCTGCTGCTCGGAAGCGGTCTAGCATTCCTCCTTCTCTATATACTGCTGCTGTCAGAACCGGGAACCCAAAAGCACTCGAACAGCTTGTTGCAGCATCTAGAAACCAAGAAACTAGTCTGTCAGATGATCTTGTCGCCGCAAGAGAAGCTGGCACCGGAAGCTACCTTAAAGATCGAGCAATGCGCGATCAGGTTGATTTTAGCGAATTGGGGCAGCTTAGAGCAATAGCGGACGACACTGACAGTCCCGGGATTGCTCAGAACAATTCTGCTGAAATGTTGGCAGGTCGTCAACAAAACGCTATGGCTCAATTGATCCAAGCAATTCAACAAGGTAGTGGTAGTGTTTCAAATGCTCTCGGTAATGCTGCTGGAAAAGTTCAGGCTCCTAACTTTGGTGCGCTGATCGAAAGTATTGGAGGATTTTTCCCTGAAAAAGAAGACCCGAATGCTGTTGCTCTGGCGAAGGCTATTCAAGAAAGCCAGTTGGCAGAAGCACAGTACAAAACGAAAGATTATCGGACGCGTATGAGCCAGTTTTAGGAGAAACTGAAATGAACGATATGGCAAAGAGCTACTATGAAATTGCTAGTGAAGAGTTTAACAAAAGTAAAGGTGCAGCTGATGCTGCTCGTGGTACGAAGGAACGTCCACAAGACAAAGCAGATGCTGTTCCTGATAAACAAGGCACAGCTGATCCTACTAAAGAAATTGTTGCACAACTAACTGCCATTCTTGCTGAGCAAGGTATCCAGCCCGGAACACCTGAATTTGATAAATGGTTGATGGATGCTATGGGTCAAGGTGATGATCCTGAGGATGTAGCCTCCGAAGAAGAAGAAATGATGGATGCTGAACAAGCTATCCAATCAAAGATGATGAAAGAGAAATAAACTCTTACATCCGATGTAACAGGAGACGCAAATGACGCCACAAGAAGCGCGGGCAGAAGTCGATCGACTGCTCAAGGCTGGAGAAATCGACCAAGAAGTCGCACAAACAATGCTTGCCCGTTACGCTGTGACGGGCAGTATTTATATGCAAGAACCTGAACAAGAAATCATGCCTGAGATTGCTGCTGCTAGTGAAGCGGCGGCTGAGGCGATCGACAGTAAAAAAGAGCGTAAGGCAGCTCTTCAAGACGTTACATCTAATGTAACCTCAAAGAGTGAACGTGATCTTAGCCATATTGCAAATTATCCAGATCAGTATAATCCTGCTATTGTAGAAGCTGCTCAAGCGGAAATCGAAGAACGTGCCCGTATCCGTGGACAATCTTTCTTTGAAGCATTGACTGATCCCGCAGCACTTTCTCGTATGGGTAAAGCTGCACTTAAAGGTCCTGCACAAACAGCTAATGCTATTCAATCCGCTCTTCCTGGACTTGTTCTTGGAGGAGTTGGTGCTGTTACTGGTAGCGAAACTGCCGAAGACGCAGCACTAAACCTTTTTGAGCAGAATATGGAAACTAACCAAGGGATCAACGAACTTTTTGGCACTAGTGATGCTCTTACTCCAATGGAAAGTATTATGGAGACTGTGTCTTCTGCTGCTGTTCCCGGCGGTTCATTGGTCAGAGCAGCAACAGTTGCTACTGATTTCTCGGTAGATCAAACTATTCGAGAATTGACCGACAACCCAGATGATCCTTACAACACAATCTTTGATCGTAGTGGTGTACTTTCTCCTGAAATGGAAGCAATTACTATCTCTCCTTATATCGCTGCACCAATAGCGATTGTTGCGACCGGTATGATTGCTCCTAAAATGGTTAGTGTGCTTAAAGGTTCAGCAGCTGTTCCTACTCCGAAGTTGAGTGATGTAAACGACTTCGACAAGTTTGCACCGACTGATCTACAAACCCTTGAAACGAGCGGTGATGCTCTTAAAGCGTATGTTGTTAGTGAAACCACAGCGCTTAAAGATATTGTCGAACGTGCTGGCGTAGGTAACATAGACGAAATTGAGAAAACGCTCACTCTTAACAGTCACGCAAGTGGCGCTGTTCGTGCAAGAGAAGCGATGAACTCTGGTATTGCTGAGATTAATGGCAAAACTTATAAAGTACCTGTACCTGTTAGGACCATCTACGAAGCTGCACAGAGATTACCTTTTGAGGTTCGTAAGAAACTTGAAAAATATCTCAACGCAAAAGACTTGCTTGACGATGTTCGCATTGCCAAGGCTAAAGGCTTGCCCGGTAATCATATTGCTACTGAGGCAAGGCTGCTGAGAGATATTGCTATCAACGCTCAAGGTATTCCGGGACTGAAACAATTCGAAACAGCCTTCCAAGCAGCCACAGAAGCTACTCGGAAGCTGCTTGGTCATGACTTTTTGGAACCTGCACAGTTGAATTACCTCAACGCTAATAGAGTTCACTATGTTCCGCGTAACCTTAGCACTGTTGATCCCGAAGCACCGTTTATGTCGCGGATGATCCAGACACAGAAAGAAGGTATGCCGGAAATTGATGATTGGTTCTTGATGGATCGAGGCGGTGCTGGTGGCCTTGACCTCGAAGCGATGGGCAATCCATTTGAACAACTCGCTGCGTATACAGAAGCGGCTCTAACAACTGTGATGAAGAATGACGCTCGTAAAGCTGTCGTTGACGCTGTAATGAATAGCTCTTTCGGTAAGACAACGATGAGACTTCTCGATCCTGATAAGGATGTTGTAGAAGGCAATGTTGATCGTCTTGTCAGCGTGTATCGTAATGGAAAGAAAGAGACTTATATTACTAGTGCTCTACAAGCACAGTTGTTGAAGTTTGATCCGTATGTAGCGAAGCATCCAACGTTGTTCGCGATTAAACGTATCCAAGAATGGAACATGGCAGGGCTTGGCAGTGTTGTCTTTGCTCCTGTGACCGCTATTCGTGATACGATTGGTGGACTTGTTCTTCGTCAAGATGGTATCACAGCTGGTAATCCGTTGCAAGTTGCTGCTGCGGTTCCGAAACAACTTTGGGCAAGAGCACAACAAGGGATTGCTACGAATATCTACGCAGGTCTTGCAAGTGGAAAGACTTTAATTCCTGAAAGCGTTGTACCTCGTGCAGCACAAAAGGCATATGCAGATAAGATCAGTAATCAATATTTGAACAGTCTGTATCATCTAGCCAACCAAAGTGGAGGCTTTGATGGTAGCATCATGCGCAGTAACGTTGAGTTTGCTAAGAATGCAATAGGAGAGATTAAGCGCACTTTGAATGAGAGCGCTGCTCTACATCATCCAGCACTTGATAACATGGTGACCAGATTTGGTTATCGTGGCGCTTCTGCTATTTTTGATGGTTTCGCTGCTTTGTTCGATGCTGTCCAGAATGCTCCTCGCTATGCGGCTCTTGAACAAACTGTCAAAAGTGGTAAAAAAGTTCAAGATGCTGTCATGGGTGCAAGAGGCATCACTGGTGACGTGGCTCAAAGTGGTCGAGTGTTTCGTCCTGATGGACGTGTTATGCGTGGTGATTACGCTGATCAAGGCGTTACATCCTATGTAACACCGATGGCCGGTAAAGTTGTCGATTTTGCAAGGGAGACTGTGCCTTTTGTCAACCCAATGATCCAAGGTACGAGGAACCTAATTCGCAGCTTTAGAGAAGACCCTGCTGGCACAATGGGACGTGCTTGGCTTTATGTCGGTCTTCCGTCTATCGCCGCATATTCTTGGAACGAAATGCTTGGTGAAGAATACAACGATTATTCAATGTCTCGCCGTAGTTCTACGGATGTTGCAATGAATATGTACATCGGTATTCCTGGTAGACCACCAGAAGAAGGTGTAGAAATACCTCAAATCCACGAACTGTTGTTGTTTAGTAGTCCTTTCACACGAATGCTACACGGTATTACCGAAGGTGAAAATCGTAGCCAAATGAGTGCAGCAATGCAAGACCTTGGCGCGACTATTATGAGCAACAGTCTTGAGGTAGGTGTACCTACAATCGGATCGTTGTATAGTAACTTGACTGGCAACTATGCTCCTGATGGGATTTTCTCGTTGGGAGATACTGGTGCTATTCAGGAGGATCATGTTGGGTTCTTGCCACAGAATATCGAACAGATGGTGCGGACATTGTTCGCAGCCAACGGTGACACTGTGTTACAAGTTGCACAAGCTATGAGTGGAGAGAGTGATGAGCCGTTCAATGACTTTGTGACGAACGTTTACGATGGCTTTAAGAAACGTACGGTTATTGCGAAAAACTTGACTGGTAGTAAAACAGCGAACGTTTCGTTTAGTCTTCCTGCGGAGTACGATCGTCAACTTGAAGCAAGCATGGGTGAGTTTATGACTTACTTCCGTGACAGCTTCTTGAGTGTGAACAGTGACGGTCTTCAAGCAATGGGAACAACAAGTGAAAACGAAGAAGGTCGTTTTGCTCCAAATTACACCAAAGATGAAGGAACGAAAAAGTCACGCGAGAAGTATCCTGATCTTCCTCAAGACAACTTGATGAATGGTCAACCTGATCTGCCAAGACTGATGCCCGGTCCATCGCAAATGGATGAGCCTGTTAATCCGTTATTTCCTATTATTGGACAATTGCTGTATGACACTGTGCAGACTAATGGGATTGGTATCAGTGGTCTTGATGATAGAAATAATACGTATAAAGAGTATGTCCAACGATTGCGGAAATATAACGCTGGCGATCGTGCAGCAATTGCTGAGTGGCAACAACAAGTTGCTGATCTTGAGAACCCTGTTGACGACGCAAGTCAAGAGTTGAAGGATTGGATTGAGAAGTTTGATCTTGATCTGACGAAGTACACAGACCGAGTTAAGCTGATCAATATCATTGAGAATGAGCGCAGTTATGTCATTCGTCAAAAGCAAGAAGCAGTCCTTGCGGTTGAGCAAAAGGCTACAGAAATGTTGCGTGAGCAAGGAATGATCGGACCAGAGGAGACATTTGAAATCCGTAAACATATGAACCCAATGGATGACAATCCGTTTGGCCACTGAAAGTTGTTACATCCTATGTAACGAGAAAGGCCCCGGAGAAATCCGGGGCCGTTTTATTTACAGTCGTTCAGTTAAGATCAAACGTGTCGCTCGCCAAATCATAACAGGTTTCTTTGAGTGATCTTTCTTCACTTCAAAGCATTGTACGAGTTGACGAGTGTTCCAGTCTTGTAGAATGTTGCGTATCTCTTCTGCTGGAAAGGCACGAGTGCGACACTTGTCAATCAGGGTAGTATGCATCATACCTTCTTGTTCTGCATTGACGAGGAGAAGCTTGATTTTATTTTTCAACCTCGATCGGTCTCGTATTTGGTTCATCGTCTTCTGTCTCCGTTTGTTTCTCCTTATCTAAGATTGCTCCTCTTGCAGAAACGTATTCATATACTTGCTCTGGATACAAGTGGAGGATGTCGTAAAAGTCGTCTAAGTCTACAGAGAGTTGTTTTATTCCACCTTTAATTGCTTCGGTGAGTGATAGTTTCGCGTCTTCGAGACGACAAAGATCGAAGTCTTCATAGAAGCGTCCGTCTTTAGTGAGATAGCCAGATACTTTTTCAGGCATTTGTTTTCTCCTTGTTCTTTTGAAACCAATGAAACCTCGCAGCAACAAGCGCAGTATAGGCTATGTTTCTTGCTTGTTGTTCTCCAATAACAGAACCATAATCTCGGAGTATTGCAGCACCAGCGAAGTTTACTTCTTCTGTTGAAACTGTGACAGGTTGTTCTGGCCATCCGTCTTTAGTGTCCATCACAAGTCCTCCTTCTTACAAAACCAATCTACAACTTGGATCGTCGTTACATCGAATGTAAGGTTTTCAAGTTTCTTGTCGCATTGGTAAGAGAGACAAGATCGTGGAATTGATTTTGTCTCTCCGTCAAGCATGTAGACAATGACTGACTTCTCTCGGAGACTTTTGATCCCCGAGATTGTCACATCTTTGTAGTTTAAACGGTCGATGTCGTTGTTCATGAGAGGAAGTCCAACACATAAGCGTCCAGTTTCATTTTGAAGTTACTCGTGCTGTCGTTGTAAACAGTCACACGTTTCACACGAGGATCAGTGATGTAATAACGGATGTCATTATCAAATGAACAACCATCACGGAAGATTTGAACGATGAGGATATTCCTCGCACCGAAGGCTTTGATCAGTGGTTCGATCTCTTCGTCACGTCCAGCATCACTAACGATGATTGTGTTCGTGTCAAGTTTCTTGATCTTCCGTGTCATTGCTTGCCCAAGCCAGCTTTTGGTGAAGGCTTGTGCAATGCTTTCAAACAACATGATCTGAACATCACGATACGAGACACCGAAGTCAAGTGTCTGCTCTTTGATCTTCTCAAGGTCTTCACAACTTTCAGCAAGGATTTCGCTTGCCATGATCTTGAGAGGAGAAGAGAGTTTTAGGTGTACAGGATCATCGTCTTTAGTTGCATCCATTAGGTGTGCTGCTGCGAAGTCTTTACCACTTCGAGCAGGACCATTGAGAAGGATGATTTTAGGCATGTTCTTTGTCCTTGTTTTCGATAAGCCAATCAGTGCTTTCTCGTTTTAGGTATTCTGGACAGTTTGTCCAGAGACGACGTGCTTGATGAAAAGCTTTCACAACTTCAAACTCTGAAGTGTTTGGAGGAAGTTGTTTTCTTGCCCATGAAACATCAGAGTTGAGAAACGCTTTATCTCGTTCAGCAATGAAACGGTCTATTTTACGAGTAGTCCACCAATCTTTGAGTTTCTGGATCATTGCTGTTTCTCCGCAGGAATTTTTAAGAGTGCCTCGTCTCTTTCATAGGCAATATCTACGATGATCTTAATAAGCTCTGTCTTTTTATAGGTCTTAAGCTTACGACCACCATAGACACGATCTTCATCTTTGGTCATTCCTCTTCCTTTACATCCGATGTAACGGTGATTTCCGTCACAGTGAAGTCACAGTCTTTGAGAGCAAAAGTACGGAACGCTTGTTTATCAAGATCGAACGCGTAAAGCATCCACTGATCTTCTGGGTGCCAAGCACTGTGTGTCCAGATGATTTCTTTTGGCTGTACACGTCGGATAGTTACTTTACCGACATAGTTTGTGTATTTGAATTTCAGTTCGCTGTTATATGCTTCACCCATGATTAAAACTTTTTACCTCCGTCTTTCATCCGGTTCTCAAGTTTGTGATCTGCACGACTTGCGTTATATTTAAGCTTTTCAAAGATTGCGTCTCCAATAGGAAGCTTAAATCCTGCGCAGTAATCAAGAATACGAATGACACAGTCAGCAAGCTCGACGACTTCATTTTTAAACTCAGGAAGGTGATCATCTTGTCTATCTTTTCGCAATCCTTCAAGGGCTTCGGAAAGCTCACTGTGCATAAGAGCAATTGCTTCACCTTTGTTTCGGATAGGCTTACCATCCTCACCACGCTTCCACCATTTCTGATTAAGTTTATGAATGTCATCTGCAAGGTCTTGCACTTCTTCACAGTGCTGCATGATACATTCACGCAAACCATCAAAGATAGTCTCTGTTACATTGGATGTAACGTCAAGCTGCAAGTCTTGCTTTTCTGTATGATCCGGCATGTTTCAACTCCTTCGGATTGATTGTGGGAAGTTCCATAGTCCCGGTTACGACATCAACATTAAAGCCACAACGACAGTACCATACGAATATGAAGTGATCATCTTTACTTACTGTCATTTGTAGAGGTCTATCACAACATGGACATTTTGGCTTATTGATGTGACTTCGTGGAACGAGTGTCATATCTTTGCAGCCTCCAACTTGATCGAAACCATGTTCTCCATGTTGCGAATTTCTTTCTCAGGGTCGCTGATTTTGAGGTCAGCGGGGATGATCATGGGATTTGTCTTTCCCGTTACAATGGATGTAACCATGATAGGTTTTTCGGCATAGGCTTTTGCAATGGACAAAGCTTTATGTGCGAACTCTGGAGTTGCTACACCCCAGAGAGCGTCGTGAACGTTAGCAACAACTCGCCCATAACGCATGTCCCATCGTTCGTCTTCTTGGGTTTGGTACCAAACTTGAGACACCTTATCGCCGATTGTGGATTGAGGACGAAAAGCAACGACTGATTTGAGAGCTTCTTCGTCATCAAGGCGATTAAGGAATTGGAGCCTGCGTCCAAGACTGTTAAAAAGTTGCCTTTTCTTTCTCGCTTCACTTTCTAGTTTCTCCCACCAAACTTTCAGTTCTGGGTTTACTCTGTGATAGGCATAATAGTTCTTGGCAGCGTTACCAAGAGAAAGACCTGTTGTTTGGGCGAGACGTGCAATCTGCATCCGGTAATTAAGCCCGTGACGACAACGTTTTGCGATATACCGAATAGTGAACTCACCATTGATTTCGTCCTTCTTGGGAACTTCATCGTAAGGAACGTTGAACATGGTACTTGCCAAGCTTCTATGTGCGTCGAACTCACCATCCATACGCGCTTTCTCGAAGTCTTCGACCCACTTTTCGATCCACGCATCCCATCCGACATAACGAGCCTCCGCTTGTGCTAGGTCAAAGTACCAGAAGACGCAGTTGTCATCTGCGAGGTACATAGCTCTAGCCCGTCGCGGTTGATTTTGCGCATTTCCTCCAGAACCCCAGAGCGTCTGTCCAGAAGAAAGGCGTCCCGGAGCAGAAGTTGTGCCGAATTGTCTATATTCTGCACGGAAACGGCCGTCTGGGTCAATCTTTGTTTCGACATAAGTGCTAAAGAACTTATGCTCACGAGCGTAGTTGTTGAGAGCAATGATGACATTCTTGACACTTTCACTCACCCTTGGGTCTTTGAGCCAGTTTTCACGGACCGGTTCCGCCGTGGAACGAGAGGGACTTGAGCAACCGAGCTTCTCGTAGAAGAGTTGTTTGAGTTGCTTAGGGCTATTTGGATTGACAACCAACTCGTGGTCACCAGTAGCAACGCTAATCGCTCTCTGGAATTTATCGTATAGGTCTGTGACATCTTTAGAAAGTTCCTTATGTAGACGAAGTTTCTCGTTCATGTCAACCTTGATACCGTCAACAGTTGACTGTGTTAAATGAGGATGAAGTCTCATTACATGGGATGTAAAGAATTCGAGAAGGTTCTGCTGTTGCAACTCGACACGAAGTTTGTTTGCAATCGCAAGAGTGATCGCAGCATCTTTACAGTTGTATCGCCAAAAACCTTCGATGTCTCCACCTTCTTTGAACACGTCTTTTTCATCCTTGTAGTAAGGATGATCAGTGTATTGTGAAGTTAAGAAGCCAAGGTTATGAGGAAGGCTAGGATACAAAGTATGATGGGCAAGGAGAGTATCAAAACTAACTCTAAATCGCGCATGATCTTTGAACCCCATGAAGTAACTGTCAAAGTTGCCATTTTGTGCGATGACTTCAACGGATTTGTCATCCGTGACTTCAAGGAACTTGCGAAGGATTAGAAACTCTTCTTCTGGTGTATAGACATTGGTGCTTTTGTCGCGGAAAGCGATACACATCGCCTCGTCTTCTTTATACGCAACGCCGATGCAAGCTGTCTCCATACCGATGACTTCGATGTCAACGGAGATTGTTTTATGTAAACGACATTGTTCAAGATAATTGAGTGCCTCGTCACAGGTCGGGTAAAGGATCGAGTGTATAACCGGGACATGAAAGTCTCCATCAAGAACACGTTTTGCTTTGTCCATGTCCATGAGAAAGACAATCTCAAGGGATGGATCACGAAGGATCATAGCGGGATTGTTAGATACCAGTACAGGAATGTCACCGTAACTATAGACAGAACCACGAAGAGTTGATACGCCCTCAGTACCCAAGAGCGCTGCGATAGCCGTGTTGCCAAGAGCAATAATAAGCTTGCAATTATGAAGGTGACTAAGCTCATATTGCAGTGCCTCCTTCCATAGTTCAAACTCAACTTGATTGACACTTGTATTCGGTGTAACGCGACGCTTGATGACATTCGTCACGTAGCAATGAGTACGAAGAATGCCAAAGCGACGAAGGGCATTCCACAAATGTTTACCAGCAGCACCCATAAACGGTTTGTTGTAAGCAACTTCTTGCTCACCTGGATACTCGGATACGATAACGATTTCTGCATCATCATCGCCATCCATAGCGCATTGAATATCTAGTCCGTACGATGCTGTGTGTTCAGCGAAACGAATGAATTGCGATGTTGACATGTTTTGGCTCCTTAAGTTTTGTCTTGAAGAAGGCGATACGATGAACAGGTATCTTGAGTTTTGTTGATGTAGCAACTTCACCAACGAATGCAGAATAACGAAGCACTTCGTTGATGTCGTAACAACCGTAGCTGTCTACTTTCGGCGGGTCTGGAATTGCCAATTGTGGCATCTTGCATACTCCTTTCGAGTGTCATCTTTATGACGTTTGATTACATCGGATGTAGTGTGTCGAGAAAGTCCAGTAAGCTCCATTAACTGTTTCGGTGTTGCAAAATATGGAGCAGAAAGGACAATTCTACAAAACTCGTACATGATCTTTGAAGAATGATCCTTTGGAATGTCATAACGAGCGATGTCCTCTTGGAAGTAAATGGTGGCAGCAGCACGGAATAACCGTGCTGCCTCCGCATTGTTGAGGTTAAAGGAGATTGGGCTTTTTGTCAACAATTTGCTCTCCTTTGAAAGCAGCTTTTAGTTTCGCCACTTCGTCGTCGATGTATTTGCCCATCTTTTCTACTTGTTCAGGTGTGTATTCGTAAGAAGGGCCTGCGCAATTGCGAAGGACCTGCAACGATTTAAGCACATTCTCAAGACGAGAAGACGCGATGCGAGAGAATTTTTGTGCAGGACTTTCGCTCGTGGTAGCCAAGTCTTCTGCCGCTTCAAGCTCTTCTTTAGTGTGTCCATCATTAGCCATTTTGTTCTCCTCATTTGATGGGCCATATTTGGTCAGGCCACAGTTTCTCTTTACTGTCCAAGCCGGTGTCATCCAGTTGACCCGCCTCAATCGCGATTTTCTTAGCTTCAACATTATGCACCACACGTCCGTGGTTTGTGATAAATTGGATGTCTTCTTCGAGGAACTTTCTAAGTCGTGGTGTTTCCTTTAACAGTTGGTTGTAGTAATCCATTACATGCGATGTAACGGGGATTGGGATAGTGACTTTACAATGCAAGTCTTCTCGAAAAGCATAACCTTCGAGCACGAAACATGCACATGAAAGCCGTTCTTTATGAATAGGTTTCACGTTCGATGTCCACCAATGTATCCAGTGCGTAGGTCAACGATCCTGCGACGTTGAGGATGATGAGCTTTTCTTTTGCTCGGGTGACGGCGGTGTAAACGTTTTGACGGTTTGCGGCACGAGTACGAGAGCATACGAATAGAACAACATCGAATTGTGAACCTTGAGATTTGTGTGTCGAAATAGCATACCCAAGATTGAGATAATGCCGAGGATCGTAGACATATTTTTCTCCTGTGGTTGGATTAAACGCTTCCATCTGTGCAGAGATTTCGATGTCTCGGTCATCCATGTGAAGCCACATGGTGCCTTTTTCTGGATCAAAATCAAGCACACGTCCGATAGAACCATTCATCAAGTTAAGGTTGTAGTCGTTCTGTGTCCAGATTACTTTGTCGTTCTTCTTAAAAGATCGTACGGTCATAGAGCCGTCTTTTTCTTTCTTGAAGATAGTAATCTTCGCTCTTTCAGGATTGAACCGTTGTTGAATAGCCTTGTTAAGGTTCTCCGTTCCGTGAACAGTCTTGTTGGTTGGGCAAATGATCTGCGCTTTGTCAGTCGTGAAGTCAATGTCTTGTGCAATAGTCAAGACACGGTTTTGAGTGTCAACGTTACCGATACGTAGAATTGAAACTTGATCGTTAGCCATAGGCATCTTGTTACGAATGACACGATCAGCGAGTTCAATGATACCGTCGGTTGAACGAAAGTTCTTTGTTAGTGTTACAGAAGGAAAGGTCTTGAGGTCCTTAGCGAACGGAGAGAAGTTAGGGTTCTTTCTGCCAGAGCTATCGTAAGTCCCGATAGGTGGAAGCTGGTTGATGTCTCCAAAGAAACGAATGATGCTGCCTCTTTTCATTGCATCAATGAGAGCACGACGCAAGTCTTCTGCAATCATAGATGCTTCGTCGATGAGGATAGCGTCAAATGGCATTGGGTTCATCTTCGAGTATGCGGGTAGTCCAAAATCGTCGTCGTCTTTAGGAACAGTGAAGCGTAACATCCGATGTGCCGTTGACGCTCGCAGTCCTGTAGCTTCTTGGATACGCTTTGCTGCTCGACCAGTTGGAGCAGCAAGAGCGATGGAGAATTGTGGATCACCTGCAGGAGAATAACCTTTGGTGATTTCGAGTTCTTCTGTTAGTTTTTCATGTGACTTCTTAAGGATCGTTGTCTTACCTGTACCAGCTTGACCAGTCACACAAGCGATGCGAATGGATGTGTCGGCACAGAGTTCAACTGCTTCTTCCTGTTCCTTGGAGAGGATGATTTCAGTTTGCATGTTTGACCTCGTCAGGGAAGAAAATTTGTTTTAGTGTTACAATGTCAACATTGTCAAACTGTTCCTCGGTGATGAAGTATTTGCTGATGATGCGTCGTTTTCCTCCACCGTTTACACTGGTTGTAACGGGTTCACCACGACACTTTGCATAAGCAACACGTCCAAGAAATGAGTAATACGAATAGAAGTAGAAGTCTTCTTGTTTTCCAGTCATTGCTTTTTGTTCCTTTTAAAAGTGGTGGTGGTCTTTCAACCACCACCGAGTTACATCGGATGTAACGTTTCTTATTGTTACACCGTTGCGAGAGCCGACACAGTCTCGACGTTGTTCACCGGAGCGTTCTGATAAACACTGGTGGACAGGAGGAGTTGTGCTTCCTTACCGATCCAGTCTTTCGGATCGAAGGTCGAGCCTTTCACTTCCACACCGAGGGCTTTCAGCAGTGCCTTGTACGGTGCAACAGTCCGACGGTTGTTCGGGTCGGGCAGCGCAACGCGAGAGTACACCACGTTAAGGCCATCAGGCGCGTTTGCAGCATCGTAGTCAGCCGGGAAGTCCGACGGATCAATACGAAACTGCATGTACAGGTAACCTTGCGGTACTTTCTCAGAGTGGCGAATTTCAATGTCGCGCACTTCCGCACGGTAGGGTCCCGCAGGAAGCGGGGTGTATTCCACCATGTCTTCAATGTTACCTGCGAGTTGAATAACGTCCATGTTAGTCTCCTAGATTGCGAGGATTGGCTACCTCTGGTTGACGGGTGTTACATTGGATGTAACAACCCGGTAGTATAACAAGGCTCGGCTTGTTATTGCGGGGCGCTTTCATCACCGGTGAAATGCGCAATTGTTTCGTGAAGCTTTTGCATAGCGTCGGGATCGTTGAGATTGATTTCTACAATGTCAAGACCTGTAGCATCATAGTTCTCTTCATCAAATTCAAATACCTTGAACACTGTCATGACTTCGTTAGCAGCAAAGCTTTTCATGGTGTCTGAGACACCTTCAAGTCTGTGAACAGCAGTCATTGCGTCCCACATATTGAGAGGAGTGGCTTCAAGGCAAGAAACCGCAACCTGTAAATGATGGACAAAAAGTTTGATTGCGTCATCTTGCAAAATCATTAGTGGTGTGGTGGCTAACTCTTTATTCATTTCGGAACCTCCGTTAGTTTACTACGTTTCGCTTTGAAAGCGTCGAATATCTTTACAAGACTTGTAGGTTGTTCTTCGTCAGGCTTTTCGATTGAGTATGGTAACTCAAACTTAGGAACCTTTGTAGTGTCAAAGATACGGCTACCCATCGGAGTAAGGACACCATGAGGAGCGGTGTAAACTGTACGCCTATTACCACT
>LNFM01007800.1_pt1 | contig 41688 bp, 46 predicted proteins | sample 596031 | NCBI WGS metagenome assembly LNFM01 (sample SAMN04254537, study PRJNA301005) | activated carbon metagenome | isolation source: dual media filters at the Ann Arbor, Michigan drinking water treatment plant | place: USA: Ann Arbor
CCCTTGCCGATGTCCCGCATTTCAGGCGCGCCGGCATAGCGCGTCGCGAGATAGGCAACCGTCGTCGCGTAGTTCAGCGAATGGTTCCATTCGAGATAGATCTTGAAGTTCGGATAGACGAGGAAAAGCGGTCCGTCGCGGCCCATGAGCGCGAGAAGCGACGCCGGCAATTCGTCGGTGGCCATTGGCTTGCCATCGACGCGCGTCACGCCCCACTTCGCCCATTGGCTGCGCGGATGCTGGATCGTGAGGTCGGCTTCGGCCCAATTGAGGTTGCGCGGCGCGCGCACTTCTTCGAGCCACGGCTCGCCAGCGCGCCAGCCCAGGTGTTTGAGATACGCGGCCGTCGAGCCAATGACGTCGGCGGGGCTGGAGAAGAGGTTGCGGTGGCCATCGCCGTCGTAGTCGACGGCGTGCGCGAGGTAGTGCGTCGGTAGAAACTGCGTCTGGCCGAGTTCGCCCGCCCAAGAGCCGATCATGTCCTCGGGTCGGAGGTCGCCGCGGTCGATGATTTTCATGGCCGCGATGAACTCGCGGGTGAACATCTCGCCGCGCCGGCAGTCATAGGCGAGCGTCGCCAGCGAGCGAAGCACCGAGAGCTTGCCCATGCCGGCGCCGAAGTCACTTTCGAGTGCCCAGAAACCGGCGATCACCGGCCCCGGCACCCCGTACTCCTTCTCGGCGCGCGCGAACACCGAGCTATACTTGTCGAGTTGGCGCAGTCCGTTGGTGACGCGGTTGCGCGAAATCAGCTTGCCGCGAAACTCGACGAAGCTCTGTCCGAAGAACGACTGCCGCCGGTCGCGGGCGATGATCCCCGGATCGAGTGTCATGTCGTCGAGGACGGCCGAGAGCGTCGCCGGGGTCACGCCCTGCGCTGAGGCCTCGCGGCGAAAGTCGCGCAACCAATTGTCGAAGCTGCCGGTGTTCTGGCAGTTGGTTGGTTTTGGCTGGGGTTGCGGCTGAGTTTGTGCCACTGCCGGCCCCAGGGTCGCGAGACCGGTGACAAGGAACGCAAAGATAGCGGCGAGCCCGGATGTGAGGGCTCGGAAAAAGGCGGCGCGGCGCATGAAACTCCCCAGCGAATGAAGCACGACGGATTGCGGGCATTGATAGCCGGGCCAATGCGGCGAAATCATGCGGCCACGGTCATTCCGCGCGGCGCCCAGCCTTCCCCGCACGTCATTTGTGGCACATCTGCCGCGCCATACCGGCGATCATTTGCCGGGTCTGGCCAATATCGGACCTCGCCGCTATAGCAGAGTAAATGGGGCTTTCCTTCGCTCGCCCTGCTTTGAAAGGATGCGGCAATGAACTCGTTTTCTTTGGCATCGGCGCGGTGGATCGCGGCTGTGCTGGCCGTCGCGCTTATGGCCGCGCCGGCTTCGGCGGCGTGCAAGAAGCTGGCGTTCTCGGTCAACGATTACGGCAAGGACGGGCCGACCAAGGACGCGCTGTCGCTGCTCGACAAGCACATTGCCGAGGTCATGGCGAAGGACGGCATCAAGAAATACAAGACCGGCAAGAAGAGCGTCGAGTGCAAGTTGTTCCTCGATTTCATCGTCTTCGACGAACACACCTGCACGGCGTCGGCAAACGTGTGCTGGAGCGGCCCCCCGACCAAGGGCAAGAACTGACCGGAATTGCCGGGTAGCGGCGCAGTTCGGTGCGGCACCGCGCCTGTGGATGAGCTCCTCGACGGACGGCGTGGCAGTGGGCGTACGCTGGACATTGGCGGGGCAATCACTGTAAACAAATAGGGAACGCGCTTCTTCGGATCCTCTTCATAGCCTCAGGTCCCCATTGAACTTCGTTCCCAAAAAACCGATGGAGGCGGCGCTCGTCGAGGCGCTGGCTGCTGTCGCGTTACCGGCGTGGGTCGTCGACGCGCTGCGCGGACTGATTGTGCGGGGCAATGGGCGTGGCGACGCAGTGTGGGGCGTGCCGGTCATGGCACTCGCACTCGATAGCGCGCTTCCGGCGTTGCGGTCGCTGCGCGCTCGCTTGATTGCGCGACCGACCTTCGCGGGCGTCCTGGGCCATAGCTCCGCGACAGAGATCCTGAAATTCACGACGCCGGCAGGGCTGCGTGCCATCCGATGCACGATCCGCATGCTCGACGACAGCGTCGGCCGCGGCTTGATGCTAATTGTCGCGGAGGACGCACAGGATGCAGACATAATCGAATCCGCCGAAGGGGCTGCGCCCGCCCCCGCTGACCCGGGATCCAGATTGGCTGCGGCGGAGTCATCCCACTCGGTCTCGGCGGGATGGGGGGCGGTGCTGGGGCGTGCGCCGCTGCACGGCGGTGGCAGCGCCGGGATGCCGCTGAGCGATGCGGAGACCCTGCGCGAGATTGCCCGGCGCATCCGGCAGGGTTCGGCGGGCGTGTCGAATGCAAATGATGCCCCGGAGCATCGCGACGACCAGGTCGAGCAGGGTGGTGCTCCCTTGCGATCGGCTTCTGATCCGGCAGCTCGCGGGGCAACATCCGACTTCGGTTGGCCCGAACATCTCGCTCACGAGATTCGGACGCCACTCGCTGCCATCGTCTCGCTTGCGGAAGTCATCACCGAGGAGCGCCTCGGTGCGTGGCCGAACGACCGCTACCGCGGCTACGTCCGCGATATCCTCGATAGCGCGCGTCACGGCCTCGAAGTCGTCGATGGCATTTTGCGCGACGTGCCGAACCCGCAGGGCACGCTGCCGCTCGTCGTCGATCTGGATCTCAACGCGGAGGTCGAGGCGATCTGCACATCGCTGCAGCCGCTGGCGGATAAATCGAGCGCCCGTCTCGACGCGGCAGTCGTCAGCAGCCTGCCCCGCGTCATCGCCGACAAGCGCAATGTCCGCCAGATGTTGCTCAACCTGATCACCAACAGCATCAAGCACGGTGGTGGCCCCGTGCGCATCAAGGTCACGACCGGCTACGAGCTTTCTGGCGAGGTGTGGGTCGAGGTCGAAGACAACGGCCCCGGTTTTTCCACGGCCGCCACGGGTGCTGGATCGTCGGAAAAACCCGCGCGTGGCGCCGGGCAATCGCGCAAGGCCGGCCTCGGCCTACCGCTCACCAGTTCGCTCGCCACCGCTAACGGCGCCCGCCTCGACATTTCGAGCCGGCCCGGTGGCGGCGTCCGGGCCCGCATCGTCTTTGGTCGCGATCGAACGAGCCCCGCGCGGAAATAGTCTTGTTCAGCAGACGGCAATTCAATGCTTCGACGTCTCCGCTACCGCTGGACGGGGGCGGGTGATGACAGGCTGCTCGTCGTCGCTGTCGATGCCGGGATCATCGGGTGGGCGTGTTGGAACGAACGGGCGTGCGCCAGTCGTCGCGGCGCCGTTGCCACTACCCGTCGCTGTCATCGGCGCCTTCGCCGGCTTCGATGTGATCGGCGAAGCTGCTGGTGTCACGGAAGCGGGAGCGGTCGGCTGCGGCGCTGTGGCGGGCGGATCCTTGCGGGGCGTCACGGCCTCCACCACCACCGCGGGCTCATTCGCGGGGGCAGCTTTCATAGGCTTTTCTTCGATGACCTTATCGTTCTGAGCCCCGAGCGCGATCAACTCCTCGAGCTTGGCGAGCGCCAGTTCCTCGTCGTGCGGGCCCGACTGCTCGACCGGCACTTTCCATTGGAACGCGTCGAGCGCGCCGGTGACCGGTGATACCGGCGCCCAACGATCGGAGACGAAACCATCGGCGGTCCACGCCGGGTCGCGTGGTGCGTTGGCGGCGCGGGCGAGCCATTCGCGGACGCGGCCGGCATTGCCGAACTGCTCGCCCTCGATGCGCGCCATCAGCGTGCAAACGCGCTGTGACAGGCGACCTTCGAGGAGTGGCGTGAGGGCCTTGCGGGCCTCCACCCAATCATGGGCTTCGATCGCCGTTGTTGCGACGGCGATGGGTGCCTCGATCGAATGCGGTGTCGTCCGCGCGAGGTTCTTGACACGCTCCAGCCGGTCGCGCGGGCTGTCGCCGGATCGGGCGTACGCGTAGGCGATGGCGAGATCGGGATGCGGCGCGCGTCGCCAGGTCTGCTCGATGATGCGGGCGACCTTGGCCGTCTGACCGCGCGAGGCGAACAGGCGCCCGGCGATGGCGGCGGGTTCAACCAGATCCAGCGCCAGCGTATGCGCTTCCATGGCGAGAGCGATGGCGCGGTCCGGATTGCTGTCTTCGACGGCCTGCGCCTGAGCAGTGATCAGGACGGCGCGGCGGCGATCGGCGTCGGCCTTCTCGAAATGGCCGTTGCGCTTGCCGGCGGCCAGCGTTTCCAGCGCGCCTGCCCAGTCGGCGACCTTGCATTGCAGTTCGAACAGCGCGTCGACCGGCCAGCCAAGCTTTGGGTTCAGGCGGAGTGCGCGCTCGGCGAACTGGCGAGCGGCCTCGTGTTCGCCCTCGCGCTCGGCTTCGAGGAACAGGCCACGCAGGCCCAGCTGCTCGGTCTCTTGAGAGCCGAGCATCGCTTCGAAAATGCGCCGTGCGGTCGAGCGGTCACCCGATAGCTGGGCGGCCTGGGCCCGCAGCAGATGCGTCAGTGGTTCGTTCGGCAGAGCTTTGCGCGCCAGCATGGCATGGCGCATCGCCTGGTTGCGGTCGCCGGCGCCGATAGCGATCATGCCGCTCGACAGCGCTTCGAGACCACGCTCCTGGCGGCGCCTGTTCATGACGCGGCCGACAGCAGCCGGGCTCGTCCAGAGCTGGCGCACCAATGACCACAGGAACACCGCGAGGCCGATCGCGAACGCGAAAATGACGACGGCGCGGAACACGGTCGTCTCGATTTCGTAGCCCTGCCAGTTGAGCAGCATCTGGCCGGGGCGATCGGCGAGCCACGCGAGGCCGGTCGCCAGAAGTCCAACGCCGACGAGATACAGGATGAGGCGGATCATGGCTTGCCGTCCTTGGTCGCAGCGGGCGCTGGCGTCGCGCCGAGCGACGATTTGAGCTGCTGGTCGATTGCCGCCATCGCCGTCTCGACGGCTTGACGCGCCTCGACTTTTTCGAGCCACGTCCGCGTCGCCGGCGTGATGGTCTTGGGCGGCAGCGTCTTGGCGGTCGAGATCGCGTCGACAAGGCGGCCTTCACGCAACGCCATCTCGATGCGGGCAACGGTCGCCTCGACCGAAGCGTCGTCCGCATCGGGCGTCAGCTTGCGCACGCGCACGATCGTCTTGGCTCCCGATAGCAGGCGGTCCACGACGGACGCGTCCTTCTGGTCGGCGTCCGCATCAATGATCGCGCTGGTCAGCGGCCGGAACTGACGCGTCAGCTCAGCCACCGTCGGCAAGCCGTCGTTTTGGTAGCGCTGCAGCGTCGCAAGGTCGAGGCGGTTGCCGGCGACCTTGCGCACTTCGGCAAGTTCGGCAGCGTAGGATCCGCCGCGATCCATCGCGCGCTTGAGGTTGCCGAGTTCGAGCGAGAGCACGATACGCTCGGCGTTGCGCTGGCGATCGGCTTCGGCTTTGAGCACTTCGCTGACGCTGCTCTCGAGTTTGCCGAGGCGCGTCGCTGCCGGCGCTACCGCCGCCGCGACGTCGGCGGGTTTGGCGGTGTCGCGCCGTATCGCGTCGAGTGCCGTCTGAAGCTTGGCAATCTCGTCCTGGGCGCCACGTGCGATTTCTTCCAGGCGATCGGCGCCGGTCTTGAGCTGATCGACGCGCTGGGTCGTGCGTGTGACGTCGGACTTCAGGCCAGTGACTTCGCGGTCAATTCGCTGCGTTCCCGAGCGCGCCGCCTCGGCGGCTTCTGCGGTCGACGCGAGTTTGCTTTCGATCTCAGTCGTCATGTCGCGCCGTGCCGCCGTGAGGCGGTTTGTCAGCGCGCTTTCGAGATCAGCGATGCGGCCGGTGATTTGCGCGAGCTGCGGGATGGGCCCGGCGCCCTTCGGGTCGGAGAGCGCGGCGGCCGCGAGCGCGGAAAGCCGCTCCTCCATCCGCGCGACGCGTTCGGCATCGCTGCCGGCGCCCGTGCGCTGCGCGAACTGGCTCTTCAGCGCTTTGGCTTCGGCGTCGAGGCGGATCTGTCCTTCACCCAGGCTCTGGACCGCAGGCGTTATGGTCTTGAGCGTGCCGATGCCGTCCTCGATCGCGGCGAGCCGCTTGGCGAGTTCGGGAGAGATGGCGGGTTGCGCGGCCTTCTGCGTCGCTTGCTCCAGCGCGGCGAGGCGCCGGGTGACGTCGGGGGATGGAGTCGTATCGGATTGCAGTCCGGGAATGAACGGCGCCGCGAGCAATACCAGCAACGCCCCGGCAATGCCGGCTGCGGTGTGGGAAAGGAAACGGCCGAACGACGACGGTGCCTTTGGCGGTGGTGGCGGTGGCGCCGCTGCCGCGGTGGGCTTTACCGAGCCGGCGGGTGCCGGCTTGACAGGATCGGGCCTCTTCGACTCCGCCGCCACAGTTGCGCCCGCAGCGGCAGCTTTGGCTGCGGCGGCGCGCTGCTCGGTGCCCGGTGTCGGACCAGGCGTCGATCCCGCTGCAGCTCCCGCGGTCGCACCGGCGCGTGACGCGGCAGGGTCCGGCTTCACCTCGACCGCTTTGCCTTCGATAGTCGCATGCGGTCGCTTCGGACCCGGTCCATCGGTCGTGTTACTCATCGACGTTCGATCCTCCAGCTACGCGAGACGTCTGCCGGCCAAGTATCGCTCGGGCCTTCGGCGCCAAACATGCGCGCGCCCGTCGCGGATAAAAAGTCCCGTCAGTCTCGACGGTAAAGCGTTAGTTGTCCAACCTGCCACCAACCCGCTCGATCACGTCCATGAGCGCGACCATCGACGGCCCGTCCGCCACTTCGACGGGGACGTTTCCGAGGGCTGAGAGGCCTCGGGCGACAGTATCCGAAAGGCACACGTGCACCACTTCCGCGGCGGCATCCGCCAATCCATGGCGCCGTATCAGACCGGCATAAATGCGTGCCGTCCGCGGTGACATCAGCACAACGCCCTCGATGTCGCCGTCGCTAATCGCCTCTCTCGTACCCTCGCTCAAAGCCTCCGCCGCTTTCATACGATAGACGACCGGTTGCAGCACGCGAAATCCAAGCTGGTCGAGTTCGCCGGCAAGGTCGCCGGCCTTCACGTCCGCAGCGAGGTGCAGGATCAACCCATCGGCCGGGTCGAGGGTGCCGGCGATCCCGGCGGCGAAGCCGCTGACCGAGCCCGGTCCGACCGCGATCCGCTCGAAGCCGAGGCGACGGGCTTCTTCAAGGGTGCTACGCCCGACCACGAACAGCGGAATGGCGAGCGCGTCCCTCAGATATGGCGAATGCGAGAGCGCGCGCAGGCCATTGCGACTGGTCGCGATCAGCGCCGCGATGCCCTCCACGCTGTCGATGGCCTCGGGAAGGAATTCCACCTCCATCAACGGATCGACGATGGCTTCATGATCGAGCGCTTCGATCATCGCTTTGAGTTTCGAGCCGTCAGGCTCCGGACGCGTGACGAGGAACAGCATTAACCGCCAGCTCCGAGAAAACCCGGGCCAGCGCGGGCGAGCAACTCCTCAGCGGCGTCGACTGCGAGTTGCACCGCGGCGGCGGGCTGGCCTTGCCGCCTTACTGCGTGGCTTTCGCTGCCGTCGGGCCTGAGGATTTCACCGCGGAACGTGAAAACACCTGCTTCGAGTTGGCCGAGACCGGCGATCGGCGTGCGGCATGAGCCTTCGAGGCGAGCGAGGAAAGCGCGCTCCGCGGTCACGCACAATGACGTCGCTGCGTCATTGAGTGGCTCGAGCAAACCGGCCGTATTCTCATCGTCGAAGCGGCACTCGATGCCGACCGCGCCCTGCGCCACCGCCGGCAGCATGACGTCGAGCGGGATCGGCGCGGTAATGCGGTCCGCGAGGCCGAGGCGGTTCAATCCTGCCACCGCCAGCAGCGTCGCATCGACCGCCCCGTCCGCGAGTTTGCGCAGACGCGTTTCGACATTGCCGCGATACATGACGACCTGGAAATCGGGCCGCATTCGGCGAAGCTGCGCCTGCCGCCGCAGCGAGGAGGAACCGACGACGGCACCCTGAGGCAGCGCGTCGATCGACGGCCATTTCGGGCTAATGAAGGCGTCGCGCACGTCCTCGCGCGGCAGGATCGACGTGATCGCCAGGCCGTCGGGCAGCGCCGTCGGCATGTCCTTCATGGAATGCACGGCGAGATCGATCGAGCCGTCGAGCAGCGCCTCCTCGATTTCCTTGGTGAAGAGCCCCTTGCCGCCCGCTTCGCTCAGCGGCCGGTCCTGGATGCGATCGCCGGTCGTTCTGATGACGACAACCTCGATCGATGCCTCGTCACGGCCATGCGCGGCGGCAAGACGCCGCCGAACGTCATGGGCCTGCGCCAGGGCTAGTGCCGAGCCGCGTGTGCCGATGCGGAGTCGCGATTGTTGCAAGGGGACCTCGGTCGATGCTACCGGAGCGCGCTCTAGTGTGGTGATTCCGAAGCCCGCCTCCAACGCCAGCCGCAAGGCATTGGCGGGCTTCGAGATCACCACACTAGCAAATATACGCTTGCTAGTGTCCCTTTCGATCGCGAAGTTCGTTCGAGATCGCCGCAGTCGGTGACGAACGTCGCGATCGGGACACTAGGTGCGCCGCGTCGGCAGTCTATGCCCGCCCGCGCGGCGCGATGCAAATGCTTCCCGCAGTAGGCAAATCGTGCCCGACCTGACACCGCCCCTGGCGAACGTCGTTCGCCCTGCCGGCCGCCTCGTTCTCGGCATCGAGACGAGCTGCGACGAAACCGCTGCGGCTGTCGTTGCGCGTGGTGCGGACGGCCGGGGCACGGTTCTTTCAAGCGTCGTCCGCTCGCAGTGGGAACAGCACCGGCCGTATGGCGGCGTCGTCCCGGAGATCGCCGCGCGCGCGCATGTGGAATGCCTCGACGAAATAATAGCTACCGCATTGACCGACGCCGGCGTCGGCTTCCGCGACCTCTCGGCGGTCGCTGCAACCGCCGGACCGGGCCTGATCGGCGGCCTGCTGGTTGGGCTCACTGCTGCGAAAGCGATCGCACTTGTTCGCGGTCTGCCGCTGATCGCCGTCAATCACCTCGAAGCTCACGCTTTGACGACCGGCCTCACCGAAAATCTTCAGCCGCCGTATGTGCTCCTCCTGGTTTCCGGCGGGCATACGCAACTGCTGCTGATCGAGGACGTCGGCCGCTACGTTCGGCTCGGCACCACCATCGACGACGCATTGGGCGAAGCGTTCGACAAGACCGCAAAATTGCTCGGTTTGCCGCAGCCGGGTGGGCCGTCGGTCGAACAGGCGGCGCGCAATGGCAATCCCGCGCGCTTTCCCCTTCCCCGGCCGATGCTCGGCCGGCCCGAGCCGCACTTTTCATTCGCCGGGCTTAAGACCGCTGTGCGGCTTGCGGCGCAAGCCGCTGCGCCGCTCGACGATCAGGCCATCGCCGATCTCTGTGCGTCCTTCGAGCAGGCGGTCGTCGACGCCGTCGTCGATCGCACCCGCACCGCGCTCCGCCTCGCACGAGCGCGCACCAATGGCGCAGACGTCCTCGTGGTTGCCGGTGGCGTCGCGGCCAATCAACGCCTACGTGCCGGCCTCACCAATCTCGCCACGCGTGAAGGCGTCCGGCTCTCCATCCCACCCATAGCGCTCTGCACCGACAACGCCGCCATGGTCGCCTGGGCTGGCGCCGAACACCTCGTCCGCAACGAAACCAGTTCACTCGACTTCGCCGCCCGCGCCCGCTGGCCGCTGGATGCGAATGCGACGCCGATTATCGGATCGGGACGGTTGGGCACGAAGGCTTGATTTTTGCGCCGGTCGCCAACGCCTTCGGCTACTGGCGCCGGCGCGGCCATTTACCCGGTCGCGCCAAGCAAGGCGCTCTTCGAGCGCTCCAAATCGGTGGCGGTCGAAGACCGTGCCAGTGAATCGCCGACCGGCGAGGCAGCAGCCGCGGTGCCAGTAGCCGAAGGCGTTGGCATCCGCGGCAAACAAAGCCCTACACCAGCCCCCGATTGCGCATCATGGCGACGGGCGTCGGCAGGCGGCCGCGGAAGGCGGTGTAGGCTTCGACGGGATCGCGACGGTTGCCGGCGGAGTAGATGAACTCAGCGAGCTTCTTCGCGGTCGCCGGATCGAAAGCGTTGCCGGTTTCCTCGAAAGCGTCGAAGGCATCGGCGTCCATGACCTCGGACCACATGTAGCTGTAGTAGCCCGCCGCATAGCCGCCGCCGGAGAAGATATGCGCGAAGTGCGGCAGGCGGTGGCGCATCACGATTTCGCGCGGCATGCCCAGCCGCTTCAGCATGTCGGCTTCGAAGCGGGAGAGGTCGAAGCCGTCAAAGCTTTCGAGCGCGTGCAGTTCCATGTCGGCGAGCGCGGAGGACACGTACTCCACCGTCGAGAAACCCTGGTTGAAGGTGTTCGCGGCTTTGAGGCGATCGAGCAGTGTGTCGGGGATCGGCTCGCCGGTCGTGTGATGGCGGGCGAAGCGCTTGAGAACTTCGGGTTCCTCGAGCCAATGCTCGTAGAGCTGTGACGGCAGCTCGACGAAGTCGGTGGAAACCGCCGTGCCGGCGATCGACGGATACGTGACGTCGGACAGCAGTCCGTGCAGTGCGTGGCCGAATTCGTGGAACAGGGTGCGCGCGTCAGTGAAGCTCAGCAGTGTCGGCTCGCCATCGGCGCCGCGCGCGAAGTTGAGCACGTTGACGATGACGGGGTGGATGTCACCGCGCAACCGCTGCTGGCCGCGGAAAGCACTCATCCAGGCGCCGGAGCGCTTCGAAGGACGCGCGAAATAGTCGCCGACGAAGACGCCGAGGTGTCGGCCGTCGGGGTGTTTCACTTCCCAGGTACGCACGTCCTCCTGGTACTTCGGCAAATCGGTGCGCGCGACGAAGGTGATGCCGAACAGCCGCGTCGCGGTGTCGAATGCGGCCTCGATCATGCGGTCGAGCTGGAAGTAGGGCTTGATCTCGGCTTCGTCGAGATCGTATTCGGCCTTGCGAACTTTCTCCGCGTAGTGCCGCCAGTCCCAGGCTTCGATCTGGAAATTGCCGCCCTCGCTGTCGACCATGCGCTGCAGAAGCGCGCGCTCCGCGCCGGCTTTGGCCTTGGCCGCCGTCCACACTTGGTCGAGGAGCTTAGCCACCGCTTCCGGCGTCTTGGCCATGGCGTCTTCCAGGCGAAACTTGGCGAACGTCGCAAAGCCGAGCAGCTTCGCCCGCTCCGCGCGCAACGCCAGGATCTCGGTGGCGACGGCGCGGTTGTCATGATCGCCGCCGCCCTCGCCGCGTCGGATCCAGGCGGCGAATGCCGCTTCGCGTAGGTCGCGCCGCGTCGAGAACTGAAGGAAGGTCTCGATGCTGGAGCGCGACAGGGTGATGACGTGCTTGCCGGGATGGCCGAGATCGTCACCGGCGCGCTTTGCTGCCGCGCGTACGAAATCGGGCAGCCCAGCGAGATCGGCTTCGCCCTCGAGGATGAGTTTGTACGCCTGTTCGTCGGCGAGCACGTTCTGGGAGAACGTCGTGCCGAGAGTTGCGAGGCGGGAATTGATTTCGCCCATGCGTGTCTTGGCGGCGGCGTCGAGGCGAGCGCCGGCACGCACGAGGCCGGCGTGCGTGCGCTCGAGCACGCGGCGCTGTTCGGCGTCCAGTTTTTGGCGCTTGCCGCGCGCGAAGATCGTATCGACGCGCGCGAACAAGCGAGGATCCAGGGATATCTCAGTGCCGTGTTTCGACAGGATCGGCGCGATGTCGCGCTCGATGGCTTGCAGCTCAGGGTTCGTGTGCGAGCCCGTGAGATTGTAGAAAACGCGCAGCACCCGCGTCAGCAGGGCACCTGATTTTTCCATTGCGGCGATCGAGTTGGCGAAGGTCGGCGTGGCCGTATTCGAGAGGATTTTTTCGACCTCGGCTTTATGCGTTTCGATGCCCTTGTCGATGGCGGGGCGAAAGTGCGCGGGCTTTATCCGCTCGAACGGCGGTAGCTCGAACGGTGCCGTCCATTTCCCGAGCAGCGGATTGCCTCTGGTCGCGGCACCAGACTTGGCCGCCACATTGGTCGTGCTCATGCGGGTTTGCTTTCCACGGTTGATGCGGTGCCGACACCGGCCCCGATACCGGCAACGAGGTAGCGGTTCAGCCGTTCGGCGAAGCGCGCCGGATCGACGGGAAGTTCACCTTCGACGATCCGCGCCTGGTCGAGCAGCAAATGAGCGAGGTCGTCAACGACGGCGGTCTCGGCCGCGCTCTGCGCACGACCGATTGCGGCGATCAGAGGATGGCCCGGATTGATTTCGAGAACCGGCTTCGCGTTGACGCCGCGCTGCTGACGCTGGAGCATCCGCTCGAGCGTCCGGTCGGGCCCGTGCGCCGACGCGACGAGGCACGCCGGCGACGTGACGAGCCGCTGCGAGACTTTTACGTCGTCCACTTCGCCGCCGAGCGTTGCTTTGAGCGTTGCGATGAGATCCGCGACGTCCGGCGTGGCATCCGGCTTTGGTGCCGCAGTTTCCTTCAAAGGAACGGCCGTGAGATCCACATCGCCCTGCGACAGCGACTTCATCGCTTTGCCATCGAAATTGGGCGCCGACGACGTCCAGAACGCATCGACGGGATCGGCCAGCAGCAACACCTCGACGCCGCGTTGCGTCGCGGCCTCGAGCTGCGGGCTCGCACGCAGTCGATCCAGACTCTCGCCGACGAGGTAATAGATGTCTTTCTGGCCTTCGCGCATCGCGGCGACGTAGTCGGCAAGCGAACGCCAGCCGTCACCGGTCGTCGAGCGGAAGCGCGCGATCTTCAGAAGTTGCTCGCGCCGCTCGAAATCCTCGTAGATGCCTTCCTTGAGCACTTGGCCGAAGCTCTCCCAAAGCGCCGTAAATTTTTCCGGTTCCTTGGTTGCGACGGTCTCGATCTCGCCGATCATTTTCGCGGTGACCGCGCGTCGGATCTGCGCCACTGCCGGATTGTTCTGGAGCATCTCGCGGCTGATGTTGAGCGGCACATCCTCGGAGTCGATCACGCCACGCACGAACCGTAGGTATCCCGGCAGCAGCGCGGCATCCTCGGTGATGAACACACGCCGGACGTACAACTTCACGCGGCCCTTGCGTTCGACGTCGAACAGGTCGAACGGGCGCTGCGTCGGCACGAACAGGAGCGCCGCGTAGGACTGCCGCCCCTCGGCCTTGTAGTGTACCGTGAGCGCCGGCTCGTCATGCTGGCCGGATAGGCTGCGGTAGATTTCCGTATAGTCCTCGGGCTTGACCTCGCTCTTTGATCGCTGCCAGAGCGCGCTCGCCGAGTTGAGCTGCTTCGCCGTGCCATCAGCGCCGACCAGCTCGACAGGGAACAAGATGTGGTCCGAGTAGGTCTTCACAACGCGCTCGATCTCGTAATCATCGAGGAATGCGCGGCTGTCGTCCTTGAGATGCAGCACGATCCGCGTCCCACGCGGCACCTTCGCGGCCTCGGCCTCCGGCGCCGGTTCCACCGTGAAGCCACTCGCCCCATCGGAAGCCCACAGCCACGCCGCATCCTCGCCGGCCTTGCGGCTCGTCACCTCGATGCGGTCGGCGACCATGAACGCGGCATAGAAGCCGACGCCAAACTGGCCGATCAGGCCGGAGTTCTCGCCCTCCTTGCCGATGCGGTCGATGAAGGCGCGGGTTCCGGAGCGGGCGATCGTCCCGAGGTTCTCGGCGAGTTCGGCGTCATTCATGCCGATGCCGTTATCGCTGACGACGAGGCGGCCGGCCTCCTTGTCCGCTTCGATCCGGATTGCGAACCGGGCATCGTCGCCGATCAACGCCGGCTGCGCGATGGCCTCGTAGCGGAGCTTGTCACAGGCGTCCGATGCGTTCGAGATCAGCTCGCGCAGGAACACGTCCTTCTCGGTGTAGACCGAATGCACCATCAGGTGCAGCAGCCGCGACACTTCCGCCTGGAACGGATGTGACGTCGCGGGCGACGGGCGCTCGGTGCTCATCGCAGCGCTTCTCCTCGTTTCATTGCTGTTGGGCTGCATGAGATAAGGCGCGGGACGGCATCGGTTCAAGTCCCGTGGTCATCCGACGCCGGACGGCATCGCGCTCGAAGCGGTTTGCCGACCGCCCTCGCCGGGTTAGGGTAGGCGCCGTTCTCCGCATCCGTCCATCGAGACTTCCGAGGTCCGCCATGCCCTTCGACCCCGCCGCCGCCGCACGTTTCATTGCCGAGGCCCACCGCGCCCGCGCGCCGTACCAGAATTTGCCGGAGGCGATGGCGCCGAAGACCGTGGATGACGCCTATGCGGCGCAGGAAGCGCTGCGCGAGCTGTGGACGCCGATCTATGGCCCCGTTGGCGGTCTCAAAATTGCTACCACGACCAAAGTGATGCAGGCGCTCATGGGCATCGATCACCCCTGCGGTGGCGCTATTTATGCGAAGCGAATCCACGCATCGCCCGCGACGATACGCCTCGCCGACCACATGCACGTGGTCATGGAGTGCGAGCTCGCCGTGCGCGTCGGCAGAACGTTCGAGCCGCGCGCAACGCCCTACACACGCGAGGAGGTTCGTGCGGCGATCACCGAGGTCATGCCGGCCTTCGAACTGATCGAGGATCGCAACGCCGATTACAAATCCTCCAAGGCGTATTCGCTGATCTGCGATAACGCGTGGAACGCCGGGATCGTCCTCGGTGCGCCGGTGAAAGTCGATCCGGGTCTCGATCTCAACGGCCTTCAGGGGCACCTGAAAACGGGTTCGGGCGAGCATTCCGGCAAGACCGATGACCCAATGGGCGCGTTAGCGTGGGTCGCGAACCTCGCGGCGTCGCGCGGCTTGCCGCTGGCCGCCGGCCAAGTCGTCATCACCGGCAGCCTCATCCCGACGTTGCCGATCGCAGCGGGCGAGACATTCTCCTTCACGATCGATGGTATAGGGGCCGTCCGCGCGACCGGCGCGTGATCAAGAAATCAAAACAACGGGATGATCAGCGAGACATGCAACACGAGACCAGGGACCTGACACGGCGCGCGACCTTCGAAATTTTCACGCCCGTTACGATCCGCTTTTGCGACACCGACAAACTCGGCCACGTCAACAACGTCTCGATCGCCTCCTACATCGAGGCTGGACGCTGCGAATTGTATTACAAGCTGCTCCAAAATGCTGGCACCAGCGCTGAAATCGACTTCGTGCTCGCCCGCGCGGCGATCGATTTTCGCCGCGAGATCTTCTACCCGGGCACCGTCGAGGTCGGCTCGCGCTTTCTCAAGCTTGGCAACCGCTCGGTCACCAGCGGATGCGTGCGTCGCCACCGCTGAATGCGTCAACGTGTTCTTCGACATTACGGCGCGGCAGTCTGTCGTCCCATCCGGCACGCTGCGCGCTTTGCTCGAAGCGGAAGTGGCTCGTTAGCGCGGCGGTTGATCACAGTTCTCTTCGCCCGGGCCCAGTCCCCGCTCTTGGCGCCGCGCTTGGGCCATGTTTCTCTCGCATCGAGACGGAGGAGCGCGATTCGCGGAGGCGTGCGGTGACATCGCACGACCGCCCGCGCGATGGCTGACGGAGGTCACCCGGATGGCCGGTTTCTGGTCCAAATCATGGCCTTGGCGCCGCAAGAGTGAAGGTTTCGAGTGGCACAAATACGTACGTACCACGATTGCGTTACGTCGTGAGCACCGACGCGAGAAAGCGGAAGAACTGAAGCGATCGGCGGCGGACGGGGCGGCACGTGCCGCCGAAGGCGCGGCGCGGATGGCGCGGCAAGGCGCGAGCGCCGCGGGTGAAGGCGCGCGGCGCGCGTCGGTAACGACAGGGCGCGGATTGCGAAGCCTGTTGCTGGCGACGTGGCGCGGTCTGATCGCACTTCTGTCCGCGACGGGAAGCGGTCTCAAAGTGGCTTTGTCTGCGTCGGGACGTGGCTTGCGCCGCGGGCTGTCGGCAAGCGGCCATGGACTGCGCGTCGGCGGAAGCGCCACTCGCGTGGGCGCCAGCGCCGCAGGGCGGGGGATTTTCGCCGGGACCGTTGCAGGCCTGTCGTGGATTGGCGCCGGCCTTGGATCAGGGTTCAGCGTTGCCGGCAAGGTCGCAGGTGGCGGCATCGCCGAGGCGGGCCGTCCCGTGGTCGATCTTCTCGGGCGACCCGGTGTGAGCGGACCGCTCATGCTTGCGGGAGGCGTCGCGCTTTTGTCCGGTATCGGACGGCCGTTCTTGAGCGGCGGTATCGACCGTGAGGCTGTGCTCGCCGCATCGGTTGGTGTGATCCTGCTGCTGGCGGGGCTGGCGCCACGGCTTCAGTTCGGAGGTGGAGCCGCTGCGTTTGAAGCGATTGCGGCGCCGTTTCGCCTGATATCGCCGCAGTCTCGCCAGATCCTCGACGGTCTGGATGCTGCCGGGCAAGGTTGGCCTGCCGAGCCTGCCGGAAATGTCGCTCTCGAGCTTCGTGCCGTTCGTCGCGTCCGATCCGCCGATTACTGGGCGCGCTACGCCGCTCGGGGCCGATACGCTGCGGATCAATCAAGTCACGATACGGCTGGACGGGATCGAAGCTCCCGATCGCGATCAGACGTGCGCGCGATCCGAGAACCGGGGCTGGCGCTGTGGCGAGTCAGCTCAAACCGCACTTTCTCGGATGATTTCCGGCCGCAATTTGCGCTGCGAACCGAGCGGCAAGGATGCGGCAGGCACGGTGCGCGCGGCGTGTTTCTCCGGCACCAACGACGTCGCGGGGGCGCTCGTCAGAGGCGGGCACGTTTTCGCCGAGAATGGCATGATGGCGCGTTATCGCAGCGAACAGAGCGCGGCACGCGAGGCCAAGGCCGGATTATGGAGCGGCCACGGGGAACCGGAGCGACCGGCGAACTGGCGCACGCGTGTCTGGGACGAGGCAAAAGCGCGGGCACCGAAAGGTTGCCCGATCAAGGGCAAGGTGGCGGGGCGCGGCGAAGGTGCGAAGACCTATCATCTGCCGTGGTCGCCAACCTACGACCGGATCCGGGTGATCTCGTCGCGCGGTGAGCGCTGGTTCTGCTCCGAGGATGAGGCGCGCGGGGCGGGTTTTGCGCCGTCGGCCGTCGACGGATAAGCGGCTGAGGTCGCGTTAACGACTGACGAGGCCCGAGCCTGCCCCCCCCTGCAGCCGCCTGTTTCGTATGTGGAGTGCATGGCTCAATCAGTTCAGGCGGTTCCTAACAAGCACCCCAAGCGATGGGTGAGGAGCATCGTTCGGCGCGTGCTGACAGCTTTTTTAGTCCTGTTTCTGCTGCCACTGGCCACGCACGCCGCATGGTGGGGTGCGCACAACACCGCCTGGAACTGGAGTAGCGCCAACTGGTCGTCGTCCGGCATCCTGCCGCCGCCAACGGCCGAGCGCCAAGCGGTCGTCCACGTTCTTGCCGGCCGCACCGGTGGCTGGAAAGGCGCTTTCGCCCACCATACCTGGGTGGTCGTGAAGCTGGCAGGAGCGAGCCGTTATACCCGCTACGACGTGGTCGGCTGGGGCCGTCCTGTGCGCGTCGATAACTGGGCGCCGGACGGGAATTGGTACAGCAACACGCCTCGGATCCTGGTCACTCTGCAGGGCGCGCGCGCCGCCGAAGCGATTGGTCATATTGCCCAGGCCGTCGCCGATTATCCCTTCTCGGCATCCGGCAGCTACCGGGCATGGCCGGGCCCCAACTCGAATACGTTCATCGCTCACATCGCCCGCGAGGTGCCTGAACTCGCCCCGGGCCTGCTCCCGACCGCGATTGGCAAGGATTTCACGCTCGGCTTGCTGTATGCCGGCCCCTCCCCGAGCGCGACCGGCATCCAGGTCTCGCTCAAGGGCCTGTTTGGCGTCACGATCGCCTGGGTGGAGGGCGTGGAAGTGTCGTTCCTCGGTGCCGTGGTCGGGGTCGACATCCGCCGGCCGGCGCTGAAGCTGCCTGGATGGGGTCGCATCGGCCTGCCGTGACGTGCAAGATGAGCCGATAATCAGCCTATTTCTGCGCTTTTTGCGTGCCGCGACAAAATCGTCAACCAAGGGTGTTGACCTTGTGGGTCGAGCTGTATAGTTTGCGCCCACTCTCACGGTAGGTCGTAGGACGCTATCGGGCACGGCCTGGAAGTCGAACGCGCCGTTATCGGCGCTCTACGTGTTCGACCTCGAATTCGGGCTTGTGTCCAATACTCGGCGTCGCTAAACACTGTCGTTATCAAGCAGAGGCAAATTCGGACCAAGATCGGCGGACCGCTGAGGCGGACTGTTCGATCCTCTGGTGTTGCGAGCTGAGTGTCCCGGAAGCGGGCAACTCGGCTCGTCAGTTTTGGCGCATCTCCACGGGCAATTGGCCGCGTACGGGGTGCTAGGTAACGGACGAGGCGCGATGCCGACTATTCAGCAGCTGATCCGCAAGCCGCGGGTGAAGCCACGGGAGCGCAACAAGGTTCCCGCGATGGAGGCCTGCCCGCAGAAGCGTGGCGTCTGCACGCGCGTCTATACGACGACGCCGAAGAAGCCGAACTCGGCGCTGCGTAAGGTTGCCAAGATCCGCCTCACCAACGGCTTCGAAGTCATCGGCTACATCCCGGGCGAAGGTCATAACCTCCAGGAGCACTCGGTGGTCATGATCCGCGGCGGTCGCGTGAAAGACCTTCCGGGCGTGCGCTACCACATCATTCGCGGCGTGCTCGATACGCAGGGCGTCGCCAACCGCAAACAGCGTCGTTCGAAATACGGCGCCAAGCGGCCGAAGTAAGAATTCGCGCGCCGCGCCTTTGGGGGCGGCGCTTCACGTTTTAGGACTGGCCCCACGCGGGCGGCAGACGAGACGAGAAGGGACGAGCGCATGTCGCGCAGGCATCGTGCCGAGAAGCGGGAAATCAATCCGGATCCGAAGTTCGGGGATCTGGTCGTGTCCAAATTCATGAATTCGATCATGAAAGAGGGCAAGAAATCGAACGCCGAGACCATCGTTTATGGTGCTCTGGATCGGATGCAGCAACGCGCTAAAGCGGATGCGCTGCCGATGTTCCATCAGGCGCTGGAAAACGTGATGCCGGCCGTCGAGGTGCGCTCACGTCGCGTTGGTGGCGCCACCTACCAGGTACCGGTCGAAGTGCGCACCGAGCGGCGTCAGGCGCTGGCCATCCGGTGGCTGATTTCGGCGGCTCGTGCGCGCAACGAAAATACGATGGAAGAGCGGTTGTCGGCTGAGCTGCTGGATGCCGCCAACAACCGCGGCACGGCGGTGAAGAAGCGCGAAGACACGCACAAGATGGCGGAAGCCAACCGCGCGTTCTCGCATTACCGCTGGTAACTGGACGACGAGGCAGAGATCATGGCCCGCGAATACGCGATCGAGGACTACCGCAACTTCGGCATCATGGCGCATATCGACGCCGGGAAGACGACGACGACCGAGCGGATCCTTTTCTACACGGGCAAGAGCCACAAGATCGGCGAAGTCCACGACGGCGCTGCGACCATGGATTTCATGGTCCAGGAGCAGGAAAAGGGCATCACCATTACGTCGGCGGCAACGACGACGTTCTGGGCCGGCAAGCGGCTGAACATCATCGACACGCCAGGTCACGTCGATTTCACGATCGAAGTCGAGCGTTCGCTGCGCGTGCTCGACGGCGCCGTATGCGTGCTCGATGGCAATCAGGGCGTCGAGCCTCAGACCGAGACCGTCTGGCGCCAGGGCGACAAGTACGGCGTGCCGCGGATCATCTTTGCCAACAAGATGGATAAGACCGGCGCCGACTTCTACATGTGTCTCGCCGACATCGCCGACAAACTGGGTGCGCGCGCGGTGCCGCTGCAGCTCCCGATTGGCGAGGAAAGCAACTTCAAAGGCGTCGTCGATCTTCTCACGATGACGGCAATCATCTGGGAAGGCGACGACAAGGGCGCCAAGTTCGAAACCGTCGATATCCCGGCCGATCTCGTCGACAAGGCCAAGGAATTTCGCGCCGCGCTCATCGAAGCCGCGGTCGAGATGGACGATGAGGTTCTCGCCGCCTACTTCGACGGCAAGGAGCCCGACGTCGCGACGCTGAAGCGCTGCATCCGCAAGGCGACGGTCACGCGTGCCTTCTATCCGATGATGTGCGGCTCGGCGTTCAAGAACAAGGGCGTGCAGCCGCTGCTCGACGCTGTCGTCGACTTTCTGCCCTCGCCCGCCGATCGCGAAGCCTTCACCGGCATCGATCCCAAGAACGGCGAACCGGTTCTGCGTCGTCCGATCGACGAGGATCCGCTGTCGCTGCTCGCCTTCAAGATCATGGACGATCCCTACGGCGTGCTCACCTTCGCTCGCATCTACTCGGGCAAGCTCGAGAGCGGAATGCACGTTATCAACACGACCCGCGATCGTCGCGAGCGCGTTGGCCGCATTCTGCTGATGCACGCCAACAACCGCGAAGAGATCAAGGAAGCCTATGCCGGCGACATCGTCGCATTGCTCGGCCTCAAGGATACGCGGACCGGGGAGACGCTTTCGGATCCGTCGCACCGTGTCATTCTCGAGAAAATGGAATTCCCCGAGCCGGTCATCAACATGATGGTCGAGCCGAAGTCGAAGGCTGACCAGGAAAAGATGGGCGTCGCGCTCGCCAAGTTGGCGACTGAGGATCCCTCGTTCCGCGTCAATACCGACCCGGAGAGTGGCGAAACGATTATTCGCGGCATGGGCGAACTTCATCTCGAGATCAAGGTCGACATCCTGCGCCGTACGCACGGCGTCGAGGTCGCGACGGGCGCGCCGCAGGTTGCCTACCGCGAGACGCTCGCGAAGATGGCCGAGATCGACTACACGCACAAAAAGCAGACCGGCGGTTCGGGCCAGTTCGCCCGCGTCAAGCTGCGGCTCGAGCCGCAGGAACCCGGCTCCGGCAACGAGTTCGATGCCGACATCGTCGGCGGCGTCGTGCCGAAGGAATACATTCCTGGTGTCGAAAAGGGCGTCAAAAGCGTCTGGGACACCGGCGTGCTCATCGGCTTCCCGCTGGTGGATACGAAGGTGACGTTGTTCGATGGTGCGTTCCACGAAGTGGACAGCTCCGCGATCGCGTTCGAGGTCGCATCCCGTCAGGCGATGCGCGAAGGTTGCCAGAAGGCGGGCGTGAAGCTCCTGGAGCCGATCATGGATGTCGAGGTGGTGACACCCGGCGACTTCGTTGGCGGTGTCATCGGTGACATCAACAGCCGACGCGGCCAGATCCGCAATCAGGAGATGCGCGGTAATGCGACCGTCGTTCGGGCAAACGTGCCGCTGGCCAACATGTTCGGTTATGTCAGCCAGCTGCGATCGATGAGCCAGGGACGTGCATCCTACACGATGCAGTTCGCCCATTACGCCGAAGTGCCGCGCAACGTTGCCGAGGAGGTGAAGGCGAAGTTCGCCTGATCCGACACGTCGAGATTCACATCTGAGTTCCAATGGGACGCACAGTCGTCCAGACGCATGAGGAGAGCCTGAGATGGGCAAGGAGAAATTCGATCGCACGAAGCCGCATTGCAATGTCGGCACGATCGGGCATGTCGATCACGGCAAGACGACGCTGACGGCGGCGCTGACGAAGGTTTCGCACGACAAGGGTTGGACCAAGACAGCCATCGCTTATGACGAAGTCGCCAAGGCTTCGGAAAGCCAGGGCCGCCGCGATCCGACCAAGATTCTGACGATCGCGACCAGCCACGTCGAGTATTCGACGGAGAATCGGCATTACGCGCACGTCGATTGCCCGGGCCACGCCGACTACGTGAAGAACATGATCACCGGTGCCGCCCAGATGGACGGTGCGATCCTGGTCGTGTCCGCAGTCGACGGTCCGATGCCCCAGACCCGTGAGCACATCCTGCTCGCGCGCCAGGTCGGCGTCCCCTACATCGTCGTGTTCCTCAACAAGTGCGACGTCGTCGATGACGAAGAACTCCTCGACCTCGTTGAACTCGAGGTGCGCGAACTGCTGAAGCAGTACCAGTTCCCCGGTGACGACGTGCCGGTGATCCGCGGTGCGGCGATCAAGGCGCTCAACGGCGAAAAGGGTCCGCTCGCGGACGAGGCGATCCTCAAGCTGTACGACGCGCTCGACACCTACATCCCGCTCCCCGAGCGCCCGAAGGACAAGCCGTTCCTTCTGCCGATCGAAGACGTGTTCTCGATCTCGGGCCGCGGCACGGTCGTCACCGGCCGCATCGAGCGCGGCACCATCAAGGTCGGCGAGGAAGCCGAGATCATCGGCCTCAAGGACACCCAGAAGACGATCGTCACCGGCGTCGAGATGTTCCGCAAGCTGCTCGACTCGGGCGAGGCTGGCGACAATGTCGGCTGCCTCCTGCGCGGCATCGATAAGGAAGCCGTGGAGCGTGGCCAGGTGCTCGCGAAGCCGGGTTCCGTGAAGCCGCACAAGAAGTTCATGGCCGAAGCCTACATCCTCACGAAGGAAGAGGGCGGCCGGCATACGCCGTTCTTCGACAACTACCGTCCGCAGTTCTACTTCCGCACGACCGATGTCACCGGCATCGTCAAGCTGAAGGAAGGGACGGAAATGGTGATGCCCGGCGACAACGCCGAATTCCTCGTCGACCTGATCCAGCCGATCGCCATGGAAGAGCGCGTGCGCTTCGCCATCCGTGAGGGTGGTCGTACGGTCGGCGCCGGCGTCGTCACCAAGATCATCGAATAGAGGCGGACAGTAACGAGCGCCCGGTGTTCCTGAAACAGCGGGCGCTCTTCATTTTGCAAGCGGGACGAGTAGGACGATGAACGGCCAAAACATCCGGATCCGGCTCAAGGCGTTCGACCATCGAATTCTCGATGCGTCGACCCGGGAGATCGTGAATACGGCGAAACGAACCGGCGCCGAGGTGCGAGGCCCGATTCCGCTGCCGACACGTATCGAGAAGTTTACGGTCAACCGCTCGCCGCACATCGACAAGACGAGCCGTGAGCAGTTCGAAATGCGGACACATAAGCGGCTCCTCGACATCGTCGATCCGACGCCGCAGACGGTGGACGCACTGATGAAGTTGGACCTCGCCGCCGGCGTGGATGTGGAGATCAAGCTCTGATGGCTGCTTGATGGGTCTATCGCGAGCTTACGCTCGCGGGTGGCATGTCGAGTAGGAACCAGTGGCTCAAGCCCAAGGGAAAGGAATGCAACGCATGCGTTCCGGAGTGATCGCTCAGAAGGTCGGGATGACGCGGGTCTTCACAGAGTCCGGGGAGCATATCCCCGTGACCGTGCTGAAGCTCGATAACGTGCAGGTCGTCGCCCACCTGACGCAAGAGAAGAACGGCTACACCGCGCTGCAGCTCGGCGCCGGCAAGCGCAAACCGAACCGGGTAACCCGGGCGGAGCGCGGCGGCTTCGCGCGTGCCGAGGTTGAACCGAAGCGCAAGATGGTCGAGTTCCGGGTCAGCCCCGAGAACATGATCGATGTGGGCGCCGAGATCACGGCCGACCACTTCGCCACCGGCCAGCTTGTCGATGTTACCGGCACCAGCCAGGGTAAAGGTTTCCAGGGCGGCATGAAGCGCTGGAACTTCGGCGGTCTGCGCGCGACGCACGGTGTTTCCGTGACGCACCGTGCGCTCGGTTCGACCGGGCAGCGCCAGGATCCCGGCAAAGTCTTCAAAGGCAAGAAGATGGCCGGCCACATGGGCGACGAGCGCATCACCACGCTCAATCTCGAGGTGGTGAAGACGGACGTCGAGCGTGGCCTCATCCTGATCCGCGGCGCGGTGCCCGGATCGAAGGGCGGCTGGGTGCTGATCCGCGATGCCGTCAAGAAGTCGCTGCACAAGGATGCGCCGAAGCCCGGCTCGTTCCGTAAGCGCGACGCTGCCGCGGCTGCGCAATCGACGACGGAGCAGGCGTGATGCAAACCCCAGTTACCACGCTTGATGCGGCATCGGCCGGTACGGTCGAGCTCGCCGATGCGATCTTCAATCTCGAGCCGCGTCCCGACCTCATCCAGAGGACGGTGCGCTGGCAGCTCTTGAAGCGGATGGCCGGCACGCATCACGCCCAGGATCGGTCGGAAGTGACCGTCACGGGCAAGAAAATGTACAAGCAGAAGGGCACCGGTGGCGCCCGTCACGGCGACAAGTCGGCGCCGCAGTTCCGCGGTGGCGGTAAGGTCTTCGGGCCGAAGCCGAGGAGCCACGCGATCGCTCTGCCGAAGAAGGTGCGCGCGCTGGCGCTTCGCCATGCGCTCTCGGCGAAAGCCAAGGCCGGCGAGATCGTCGTGCTCGAGAAGGCCGCGTCGACCGATGGCAAGACCAAGGGTCTGCGGGCGCAGCTCGCGACGCTCGGCCTGACCAACGCCCTGTTCATTGACGGCGCCGAACTCGACACGGGTTTCGTGCAGGCGATGCGCAACATCCCGAACGTCGATCTGCTGCCGATCCAGGGCATCAACGTCTACGACATTCTGCGCCGCAAGAAGCTGGTGCTGACAAAGGCGGCGGTTGCCGCTCTCGAGGAGCGCTTTAAATGAGCAAGCTCAGCGCTTACGACGTCATCCGATCGCCGGTCATCACCGAGAAGGCGACGCTCGCATCGGAATCGAACCAAGTCATCTTCAAGGTGGCCAAGAGCGCGACCAAGCCGGAGATCAAGGCAGCGGTCGAGAAGCTCTTCAACGTCAAGGTGAAGGCCGTGAACACGCTTGTCCGCAAGGGCAAGATGAAGACGTTCAAGGGAATCGTGGCCCGTCAGGGCGAGGTCAAGAAGGCCATCGTGACGCTCGAGGAAGGCCACTCGATCGACATCACGACGGGTCTTTGAGGAGTAGGACGCCATGGCACTCAAGACATTCCGTCCAACCTCGCCCGGCCGGCGCCAGCTCGTGCTCGTCGACAAGTCGCACCTTTGGAAGGGTGCGCCGGTCAAGATGCTGGTCGAGGGTAAGTCCAAGTCGGGTGGTCGCAACCATCACGGGCGCATCACCATGCGCCATGTCGGTGGTGGTCATAAGCAGACCTATCGGCGCGTGGATTTCCGCCGCCGCAAGTTCGACATCGAGGGCGTGGTCGAGCGGCTCGAGTACGATCCGAACCGGACCGCATTCATCGCGCTGATCAAGTACACCGATGGCGAGCTCGCCTATATCCTGGCGCCGCAGCGGTTGAACATCGGCGACAAGGTAATCGCGGGTGCGGCTGTCGACGTGAAGCCCGGCAATGCGATGCCGCTCTCCTCGATCCCGATCGGCACGATCGTGCACAACGTCGAGCTCAAGGCGGGACGCGGCGGACAGATCGCGCGCTCCGCTGGTGCGTTCGTGCAGCTCGTCGGCCGCGATGCCGGCTGGGCGGTGCTGAAGCTGAAATCAGGCGAGACGCGGCGCGTGCGCCAGGAATGCATGGCGACGGTTGGTGCGGTCTCCAATCCGGACCACGGCAACGTCTCCACCGGCAAGGCCGGTCGTACACGCTGGCTGGGCATCCGCCCGACAGTGCGTTCGGTGATGATGAACCCCGTCGATCACCCCAACGGCGGCCGCACCAAGGGCGGCAAGCATTGGGCGACGCCGTGGGGCAAACCAACCAAGGGCTTTAAGACGCGCAAGAACAAGTCGACCGATAAGTTCATCGTTCGCTCGCGCAGTCGCAAGAGCAAGTAATTTAGGACCAGGGAGCACAGGACAGTGGCACGCTCGGTTTGGAAAGGTCCGTTTGTTGACGGCTATCTCTTGAAGAAAGCCGAGAAGGTGCGCGCGTCGGGCCGCAGCGAGATCATCAAGATCTGGTCGCGGCGCTCGACCATTCTCCCGCAGTTCGTGGGACTGACGTTCGGCGTGCACAACGGACAGAAGCATATTCCCGTGTCGGTCAACGAGGACATGGTCGGTCACAAGTTCGGTGAGTTCTCGCCGACGCGGACCTTCCACGGCCACAGCGGCGACAAGAAAGCGACGAGGGGCAGGTAATATGGGTAAGCCCAAAGGCGAACGGCGTCTGCCCGAGAACGAGGCGAAGGCGGTGACGCGCAATCTGCGCATCTCCCCCCAGAAGCTCAATCTCGTGGCCGCCATGATCCGCGGCAAGAAGGTGCAGACGGCGCTGACCGAACTCGAGTTTTCGCGCAAGCGGATCGCGGGTGACGTGCGCAAGTGCCTGATGAGCGCGGTGGCCAATGCCGAGAACAATCACGGCCTCGACGTCGACGATCTGATCGTGTCGGAAGCATGGGTTGGCAAGAACCTGGTGATGAAGCGCTTCCATGCCCGCGGTCGTGGTCGCTCGAGCAGCATCACGAAGCCCTTCGCCGAAATCACCGTCGTCGTTCGCGAGGCGGCTGCGGCAGCACCGGCGGCCGAGAAGAGCGCAGAGGAGGCCAACTGATGGGCCACAAAGTCAATCCGGTCGGCCTTCGCGTCGGCATCAACCGGACCTGGGACAGCCGCTGGTTCGCGGCGCGCGGCGAGTATGGTCGGCTGCTGCACGAAGACATGGCGATGCGCGCTCATGTCATGAAAATGCAGCGCCAGGCCGGCATCTCGAAGATCGTGATCGAGCGCCCGCACAAGAAGTGCCGGGTGACCGTTCACTCGGCGCGACCGGGCATTCTGATCGGCAAGAAGGGCGCCGACATCGAGAAGCTGCGCGGCGAGCTCGCGGGCCTCACGTCGTCGGACGTTCATTTGAACATCGTCGAAGTTCGCAAGCCTGAGATCGACGCGGTGCTTGTCGCCGAGACGATCGCCCAGCAGCTCGAGCGCCGCGTTGCCTTCAGGCGCGCCATGAAGCGCTCGGTTCAATCCGCGCTTCGGCTCGGCGCGCAGGGCATCCGGATCAACGTCTCGGGTCGCCTTGGCGGTGCCGAAATCGCCCGCGTCGAGTGGTACCGCGAAGGTCGCGTGCCGCTGCACACGCTGCGCGCCGACATCGATTTCGGCTACGGCATCGCACGCACGGCGTATGGCATCATCGGCGTGAAGGTGTGGATCTACAAGGGCGAGATCATCGAGCACGATCCGATGGCATCGGAGCGTCGCGCGATGGAATCGCAAGAAGGCGGTGGTGGCGGTGATCGCCGCCGGCGCGAGGATCGCGGCGATCGGGGTGATCGCGGCGACCGCCGGCCCCGCGACTAATTCGTTCGAGGAACGACGACCATGATGCAACCGAAACGGACTAAGTTCCGCAAGGCCCACAAGGGCCGCATTCACGGCGCCGCCAAAGGGGGCACCGATCTCAATTTCGGCTCCCATGGCCTCAAGGCTGTGGAGCCGGAGCGGCTGAGCGCGCGCCAGATCGAAGCGGCGCGCCGCGCAATCACGCGCCACATGAAGCGCGCCGGTCGCGTGTGGATCCGCATCTTCCCGGATGTGCCGGTGACCAAGAAGCCTGCCGAAGTCCGCATGGGTTCGGGCAAAGGCAGCCCGGAGTTGTGGGTGTGCCGGGTCAAGCCTGGTCGCATCATGTTCGAGATTGACGGTGTGACGGACGTGGTCGCGCGCGAGGCGCTTACGCTCGGCGCCGCCAAGCTGCCGATCGCGACGCGGATCGTGACGCGCCTGTTGTGAGAATTTCTGCGCTCTGCCAGGGGCGGGGCGCGGGTTTGATTGAGAGTTAAGAGGCCGGAGATGGCGACAGAGAAATTCAAGGGCATGACGTCCGATCAGCTCGAGGAAGAGCTGCTCAAGCTGAAGAAAGAGCAGTTCAACCTGCGCTTTCAGGCGGCGTCCGGCCAGCTCGAGAATACGGCGCGCATTCGCATCGTTCGACGCGAGATCGCCCGGGTGAAGACGTATGCGCGCACGCTCCGGGGCAACGCCCCCGTCGCCGGTCGCTGAGAGGAGTACGAACATGCCAAAGCGCGTTTTGAGCGGCGTCGTCGTCTCCGACAAGAACGACAAGACGATCGTGGTCGAAGTGGAGCGTCGGTTTACGCATCCGCTGCTGAAGAAGACCGTGCGCCGGTCGAAGAAGTATCAGGCGCACGACGAGGAGAATACCTTCAAGACGGGCGATAAGGTGCGCATCCAGGAAAGCGCGCCGATCTCGCGGCACAAGCGGTGGGTTGCGCTGAAGCAGACGGCTGGCTGACACGATTGGATGATGCGGGTCGCGTGCGGCCACTGAACTAGGGTCGGATGCGCTGAGCATTCGAGGCAAGAAGGACTAGGGATCTCCCATGATCCAGATGGAATCAAATCTCGACGTGGCCGACAATTCCGGCGCCCGTCGTGTGCAGTGCATCAAGGTGCTCGGCGGGTCGAAGCGGCGCTACGCGACGATCGGCGACACTATTGTCGTGTCCGTCAAAGAGGCGATCCCCCGGGGTCGCGTCAAGAAGGGCCAGGTCATGAAGGCCGTGATCGTGCGGACCGCCAAGGGCGTGCGCCGCTCGGACGGCTCGCTGATCCGGTTCGACCGTAATGCGGCCGTGCTGATCAACGCCAACGGCGATCCGATCGGCACCCGCATCTTCGGACCGGTTACTCGCGAACTGCGTGCCCGCAAGCACGTCAAGATCATGTCGCTTGCCCCGGAGGTCCTGTAATGCCTTCGCTGAAGATCAAAAAGGGTGACCACGTCATCGTGCTGGCCGGCCGCGACAAGGGCAAGCATGGCGAAGTGATCAAGGTGATCCCCAAGGAGAACCGCGCGCTCGTTCGCGGCGTCAATATGGTGCGTAAGCATCAGCGCCAGAGCGCGACGGCCGAGGGTGGAATCATCTCCAAGGAAGCGACGATCCAACTGTCTAATCTCGCGCTCGAGGATCCGAAGGATGGCAAGCCGACGCGTGTTGGCTTCAAGTTCCTCGCCGACGGCAAGAAGGTGCGCTTCTCGAAGCGCTCAGGTGAAGTTATTCCGGAGAACAAGTAGTCATGGCCGATAACGCGAAACAGAAGGGCGGTGGCGCCCCCGCTGGCGCTAAAGGCGGCAAGCCAGCCGGCAAGGGCGGCCCTCCCGCGAAGGAAGCGAAGAGCAAGCCTGCTGCTTCGACCGGTGCTGCGGTTCCGAAGAAGCCGCGCCCGGCGGACTACAAGCCGCGCATGAAGGCGCTCTACGAAGCCGAAATCCGCGCCAAGATGGCCGAGCATTTCGGATATACGAATCCGATGCGCATCCCGCGGCTCGAGAAGATCGTGCTGAACATGGGTGTCGGCGAGGCCGTCAACGACCGCAAGAAGGTCGAGAACGCATCGAAGGATCTCGCGATGATCGCCGGCCAGCGGCCCGTGATCACCCGCGCGCGCAAGTCGATCGCGGTCTACAAAGTCCGCGAGAACATGGCGCTCGGCGCCAAGGTGACGCTGCGCGGCGACCGCATGTACGAGTTCCTCGACCGCCTGGTCACGATCGCGCTGCCGCGCGTGAAGGACTTCCGCGGGCTGAACCCGAAGAGCTTCGATGGCCGCGGCAACTTCGCGCTCGGCCTCAAGGAGCACATCGTGTTCCCGGAGATCGACTACGACCAGGTCGACGAGATCTGGGGCATGGACGTCATCGTGTGCACGACCGCCGCCTCTGACGACGAGGCGCGGGAGCTGCTGCGGGGCTTCAACTTTCCTTTCCGCACCTAAGCCCGGACAACCGGACGGCAGCGGCAGTTTCGATACAAGGTTCTTGGAGGACCTGATGGCCAAGACGAGCTCAGTAGAAAAGAACAACCGGCGCCGCCGGATGGTCGACCAGTATGCCGAGCGCCGCAAGGCGCTCAAGGAGAAGGCGGCCGACCTCACGAAGCCGGCGGAGGAGCGCTTTGCTGCGCGCCTGAAACTCGCCAAGCTGCCGCGGAATTCGTCAAAGACGCGCATTCGCAACCGTTGCGAAATCACCGGTCGCTCGCGCGGCTACTATCGCAAGCTCAAGCTGTGTCGCAACCAGCTCCGCGAGCTGGCAAGCCAGGGGATGATCCCCGGCATGGTCAAGTCGAGCTGGTAGAGAGGACGAGATCCCATGGCGATGAACGATCCGCTCGGGGACATGCTGACCCGCATCCGCAATGCGCAGATGCGTCGGCGCCCGAAGGTCACGAGCCCGGCCTCCAACTTGAGAACCCGCGTTCTCGACGTGTTGGCCGAAGAAGGCTATATCCGCGGCTACACGCGCGTCGATCACAAGGACGGCCAGTCCGAACTCGAGATCGAGCTCAAGTACCTGAACGGCGAGCCGGCGATCCGCGAGATCGCCCGTGTCTCGAAGCCGGGACGGCGCGTGTACTCCGCTCTGCGTGAGCTGCCGACGATCGCGAACGGTCTCGGTGTGGCGATCCTGTCGACGCCCAAGGGCGTGATGTCGGATACCCGCGCCCGCGAGGAGCAGGTTGGCGGCGAGGTACTTTGCAGCGTGTTCTAAGGCGCGGCGCTCAGTCGAACTGGCGCCCGCACCTGGACGAATTGATTTGAGGAAGTGAGACGATGTCGCGCATCGGCAAGAATCCGGTCCCGATCCCGGCCAACGTGCAGGCCGAGGTGAGCGGGCAGACCGTCAAAGTCAAAGGGCCGAAAGGCGAATTGTCGGTGACGCTGCCCGAGGACGTGAAGGTCGAGAAGGATGGCAACGCGGTGAAGGTTTCGCCGCGCGAGGACACGCAGCGCGCGCGCGCGATGTGGGGCCTGTCGCGGACGTTGATCGCGAACCAGATCAAGGGTGTCGTCGACGGCTATGCCGAGACGCTCGAGATCCACGGCGTCGGCTTCCGCGCCGCGCTGAAGGGCAAGGAGCTGACGCTGCAACTCGGCTTCAGCCACGAGATCAACTACCAGATTCCGGCTGGGATCGACATCAAGCTTGCCGGCGCCCGGCAGGACCAGGTGCAGATCAGCGGGATTGACAAGCAGAAGGTGGGACAGGTTGCGGCCGAGATCCGTGGCTATCGTCCCCCGGAGCCGTATCAGGGCAAAGGTGTTCGCTATCAGGGCGAATTCATCCTGCGCAAAGAAGGCAAGAAGAAGTAGCGAGAGAACCGATGAGCGCTCACGACAAACAGTTCCAGCGCCGCACGCATCGTGTCAGGCGGACCTTGAAGAAGGTCGCGAACGGACGCCCGCGTCTTTGCGTGTTCCGCTCGTCCAAGCACATCTATGCGCAGGTGATCGACGATGCCAAGGGCGTGACGCTCGCGGCTGCCTCGAGCATCGAGAAAGATATGAAGTCGAAGCTGAAGACCGGCGCCGACAAGGCGGCCGCTGTCGAGGTCGGCAAGCTTCTCGCGGAACGCGCGGTCAAGGCCGGCGTCGCGGAAGTGGTGTTCGACCGCGGCGGATACATCTATCACGGCCGCGTCAAGTCGCTGGCCGATGCCGCCCGCGAGGGCGGCCTGAGCTTCTGAGCGAGAAAGGTTTATCCACGTGGCACGCAATCCTTCCCGTGACCGGGATCGCGACGATGACCGCAAGAGCGAGTTCATCGAGAAGCTCGTTCATATCAATCGCGTCGCCAAGGTGGTGAAAGGCGGTAAGCGGTTCGGCTTTGCCGCGCTCGTCGTCGTCGGCGATCAGCAGGGCCAGGTCGGCTTCGGCCACGGCAAGGCGCGCGAAGTGCCGGAAGCGATCCGCAAGGCGGGTGAAGCTGCACGGCGCGCGATGCTGCGAGTGCCGATGCGCGACAAGCGCACCCTGCATCATGACTGCCAGGGCCGTCATGGCGCCGGCCGAGTCGTGCTGCGCTCGGCGCCTCCGGGCACCGGCATCATCGCCGGCGGTCCGATGCGCGCCGTGTTTGATGCGCTCGGCGTACGTGACGTCGTCGCGAAGTCGCTCGGCTCTTCGAACCCATACAACATGGTCCGCGCCACGTTCGATGCCCTGAAGATTCAAGAGAACCCGCGCGGTGTCGCCGCGCGTCGCGGCAAGAAAGTGAGCGAGATCGTGGCACGCCGGCGTGACTCGGCGGGCGAGGCTACGGACGCGACCCAGGAACAGGCGTGAGGCGGCGGCCGCAACCCGGCAAATGGTTGCGGCCCCGACGATCGGCGCCATAAGGTACGAGGAACACCATGGCAGACGGCAAGAGTGGCGCCGGCAAGACGATCACGGTCGAGCAGATCGCGAGCGCGTCGCGTCGCCCGGAAATCCAGCGCCAGACCCTTATCGGTCTTGGCCTCAACAAGATGCGCCGCCGCCGGACGCTTCAGGATTCGCCTGAAGTGCGCGGCATGATCCACAAGATCAGGCACCTCGTCAAAATCGTCGAAGAGACGAAATAGCGGCTTCGAGCAAGGATGGAGCGCGAAATGCGTCTCAACGAGATCAAGGACAACGCCGGTTCGCGCAAGACGCGGATCCGGATCGGACGCGGCATCGGTTCCGGCATGGGCAAGACCGGCGGTCGCGGCGGTAAGGGCCAGACGGCGCGCTCGGGCGTTGCCATCGGTGGCTTCGAGGGCGGTCAGATGCCGCTTCATCGGCGCCTGCCGAAGCGTGGCTTCCGGTCGCGGAGCCGGGACGATTTCAACGAGGTGACTCTCGGCCGGCTGCAGGCGGCGGTGGATGCTGGCCAACTCGATGCGGGTAAGCCGGTCGATGTGGCGGCGCTCAAGTCTGCCGGTTTGGTGCGGCGTGATCTCAGCGGCGTTCGCGTTCTCGGCGGCGGCGAATTGAAAGCGGCCCTCAAGCTGACGATCAACCACGCGACCGCCTCGGCGCGCGCGGCGATCGAGCAGGCGGGTGGATCGATTTCCCTGATCGAGAAGAAAGTTCTCCAGGCCGACGAAGACAAGCGCGCCAAGCGCGCCGCCAAGCGAGTCAAAGCTGGCGGTCCGGCCAAGAAAAAAGCCGAGGACGAGTGAGCCTCGGCGTGCGTTCGGCTCAGTAGCCGAACGGATGATCGGGCACAGGGCGGCGTTGCCCGCCAGTTGCACCGGACGCGTTGAAGCCCCATGTTGAGCGAAATGCGCGTGGCTCCGCTCCGGCATCCGGCGCGGGGCTTCTGCCCGTCCCGGGAGCCTGAGACGCCATGGTATCGGCCGCCGAACAACTCGCCGCAAACCTGAATTTCGGAGCCTTTTCCAAAGCGGAAGAGCTCAAGAAACGGATCTGGTTCACGCTGGGGGCGCTGATCGTTTATCGCATCGGCACCTTCATCCCGATGCCAGGTATCGATCCGGTCGCCTTTGCCGAGACCTTCCGCCAGAATTCGTCCGGCATTCTCGGCATGGTCAATCTGTTCGCCGGCGGCGCCATCGAGCGCATGGCGATCTTCGCGCTCAATATCATGCCCTACATCTCTGCATCGATCATCATGCAGCTGATGTCGTCCGTGTCGCCCAAGCTTGAAGCCCTCAAGAAGGAGGGCGAGCAGGGCCGCAAGATGATCAACCAGTACACCCGCTATCTCACGGTCGTGCTTGCGGCCTTCCAGGCCTACGGCATCGCGATCGGGCTCGAGGGTTCACGTGGAATCTCGGGGGCGGTCGTCGTCGATCCCGGGTGGTTCTTCCGCATGTCGACCGTGATCACGCTGGTCGGCGGCACGATGTTCCTGATGTGGCTCGGCGAGCAAATTACTGCGCGCGGCGTTGGCAACGGTATATCGCTGATCATCTTCGCCGGGATCGTCGCGGGCCTCCCGAGCGCAATCATTGGCCTGTTCGAACTCGCGCGCACCGGCGCGCTTGCGGTGCCGCTGCTGCTCGCGTTGCTGGTGCTCATGCTGGCCGTCGTCGCGGCAATCGTCTTCATGGAGCGCGCCCAACGTCGTCTGCTCATCCAGTACCCAAAACGACAAGTGGGTAATCGGATGTTCCAGGGCGAGGCGTCGCACCTGCCGTTGAAGCTCAATACGGCCGGCGTCATTCCGCCGATCTTCGCGTCGTCGCTGCTGCTCCTGCCGATCACGGCGGCGCAGTTCAGTCAGGGCGGTGGGACGGGTTCGGATTGGCTCAACGCAGTCGTCGCGGCGCTTGGCCGCGGTCAGCCGCTGCATATCCTGATCTATGTGGCGATGATCATCTTCTTCGCGTTCTTCTACACGGCGGTCGTGTTCAATGCGAAGGACACCGCGGACAACCTGCGCAAGTACGGTGGTTATCTCCCGGGTATCCGTCCGGGTGAAAAGACTGCCGAGCACATCGACTACGTGCTGACCCGCATCACCCTCGTGGGCGCCCTGTACCTGGCCGTCGTCTGCGTCCTGCCCGAACTGCTGATCGCCTACGCAGCGGTGCCGTTCTACTTCGGTGGCACCTCGTTGCTCATCGCGGTGAGCGTGACCATGGATACCGTCGCGCAGATCCAGAGCCATCTCCTCGCGCATCAATACGAGGGGCTCATCAAGAAGGCGAAACTTAGAGGTGCTTCGTCCAGAGGTGGGCGCCGATGAATCTGATCCTGTTGGGACCGCCGGGGGCGGGCAAGGGGACGCAGGCCCAGGAAATCGCCAAGAAGCGCGGGTTGGTGCAACTTTCGACCGGGGAAATGCTCCGATCGGCGGCGAAAGCCGGAACCAAGGATGGCCTCGAGGCAGAGGCGCTGATGGCGAAGGGGGAACTCGTCCCCGACGACGTCGTCGTCAAGATCATCTCCGAGCGTATCGAGCAGCCGGATTGCGCAGGTGGGTTCATTCTCGATGGCTTCCCGCGCACGCTGATGCAGGCCGCTGCGCTCGACCGGATGCTGGCCGAGAAGGGCAACAAGCTCGACGCAGTGATCGAGCTGAAGGCCGACTTCAACCGGCTGGTGGAGCGGATCGTCGGGCGCTATGCGTGCGCCAAATGCGGTCAGGGCTACCATGACCGCTTCAAGCGGCCCAAGGTGCGCGGCGTCTGCGACGTCTGTGGCAGCACCGAGTTCTCACGCCGAAGCGACGACAACGCCGAGACGGTCACGACCCGGATGATGGCGTACTACCGCGATACGTCACCGCTGATCGGCTATTATTTTTGCAAACAGACGCTGCGCTCCGTCGATGGCATGGCATCGATCGGCGAGGTGGCAACTTCAATCGATAACGTGATCGCCGGGCTGTCGCGATAGCAACAGCGCGGCCACGGTCGCTCGCAGTGAGCGTCCATGCGCTCCCTGCGCATTCGACGCCGATTTACCCCTGTACGAACCTTTGTAAACCTCGGAGCGTTAGGCGCATTGCCCTGGCCGGGAGGTCCGGCCTCGCGTTAAACTGCGCGCCGTGATCCGATGCGCGCTGGACGGCGCGGATGGGGAGCCGGACTTCCGCCTGGAGTGGATATGAGCGGGACGCACGATCGACGCGGCGAACCGAGCCGCTGCATCGCAGCGATCGCGATGGTGGCGATGACCAGCTTCGGAGGGCTGTCGCCGGCCGCTGCGCAGCGCCGGGAACCACCGCCATCGCGTCCGGCAATGCAGTTGTCGTTCGCGCCGATCGTGAAGCTGGCGGCGCCCGCCGTCGTCAACGTCTATACGCGTGGCCGTGTCAGCCAACTCAACGACCCGTTTTTGCGCCTCTTCGGCGATCGCAGCGGGATGCCGCGCGAGCGAGTGCAGAGCGCGCTCGGATCGGGCGTCATCGTGTCGTCGGATGGCGTCATTGTCACCAACACGCACGTCGTCAAGGTTGGAGCCACGTCCGAGATCCGCATCGTTCTCGCCGACCGTCGCGAATTCGATGCCAAAGTCGTCCTGCAGGATGAGAAAACCGATATCTCGATCCTCCGCATCGAGGGCGGCGACGGCAATTTCCCGTCCCTCAAGATCGACGATTCGGACGCGGTCGAGGTCGGCGATCTGGTGCTCGCCATCGGCAACCCGTTCGGCGTCGGGCAGACCGTGACGAGCGGCATAATATCCGCGCTTGGCCGCTCAGAGGTCGGTCGGGCCGATATCCAGGCCTACATTCAAACCGACGCTCCGATAAATCCCGGCAACTCGGGTGGTGCCCTGGTCGATATGAAGGGCCAGCTCATCGGCATCAATACGGCCATCTACTCCGGTTCTGGTGGCTCGCACGGCATCGGTTTCGCGATCCCGTCCAATCTCGTGCGGCTCTATGTCGACAGCGCGCTGACGGGCAAGAAGATCCAGCGACCCTGGCTCGGCGCCCGCCTCGATTCGATCACGCGTGATATCGCCGAAGGTCTGCGGCTCGGGCGTCCGTCGGGCGCGCTCGTCACCCGCGTCCATAAGGGAAGCCCGGCCGCGGAGGCCGGTCTCGAGCCCGGCGATGTCATCACCAGTATCGATGGCCACGACGTCCTCGATGCGCGCGCGGTGAATTATCGCCTGGCGACGCGCGGCCTCGGGATGCGCGTGCGCGTCGAAGTCATACGCAAAGGGCGGCCGGCGTTCGTCATGCTGATGCTTCAGCCGGCGCCGGAGATCGGGCGCGACGACGTCCGCAATCTGACCGGCGATCATCCTCTCGACGGCGCCCGCGTCTCGAACCTGCTGCCCCACATCGCCGATGAGCTTGATATCGACGACATTCAGGGCACCGTCATCCTCAGCGTGCGCAGCGGGTCGGTTGCCGAGCGCGTGGGCTTCAGAGCCGGTGACGTCATCGTATCGGTCGGCGACAGTCAGCTCACGACAGTGCTCGAACTAGAGCGGATGCTGAACAGCCGTCCCCCACTATGGCGGATGTTCATCAAGCGGGGTAGACAATCACTGCAGTTACAAGTTCCTGGCTGATCGGCGCGGCCCGCACTTCGCGGATGGGTCCGCGGTCGTCGACAGATTATGTTCGGAGAGCGCCATGACCCACCAGGACGAAACGATCGTAACGGCGGCGCTTCTCGTTATAGGCGACGAGATCCTCTCCGGCCGCACCAAGGACAAGAATATCGGCACCATCGCCGATCATTGCACGATGATCGGTGTGCGCCTTCGGGAGGTGCGCGTCGTCGCTGACGTGGAAGACGAGATTGTCGCGGCCGTGAACGACCTGCGGCGCCGTTACACGTATCTGTTCACGACCGGCGGCATCGGGCCGACGCATGACGACATCACCGCGGACAGCATCGCCAAGGCGTTCGGCGTACCGATCGATCATCATCCCGAGGTCAAGGAGATCATGCTCGCGCACTTCGCGCGTCGCGGCGTCGAAGCGACACCGGCGCGGATGCGGATGGCTCGCATTCCGCACGGTGCGACGATCGTGCCGAACAAAGTCTCGATCGCGCCGGGTTTCAAGCTCGACAATGTGATCGTCATGGCCGGGATTCCCACAGTCATGCAGGTGATGCTCGATGCGGTCACGCCTGAGCTCAAAACCGGTCGCAAGATGCTCGCGGTAACGATCGAGCTGTTGAAGCCGGAAGGGGAAATCGCGAACCCGCTGGAGCAATCGCAGAAGGCCTTTGCGGATGTGTCGATGGGCAGCTACCCCTTTGTCCGCGACGGGCGCCTGTACGGGACCGAGCTGGTCCTGCGCTCGACGGATCCGCAACGGCTTGAAGCCGCGGAAGCCGATCTCAGGGCACGCCTGGCGGGCGCCGGTCTGCTTGGTTGATGGTGCCGCGTAAGAAGCGGGCCACTTCGAAAGTGGTCGCAACGGAACCGAGTGTCATGCAGGGATCGGACGACGGGCAACGTTCGAGCAAGTCCGCGAAAAGCGCAAATCGCGAGGCGCGGCTCGCGGTCAAGCTGCGCCAGAACCTCGTGCGACGCAAAGAAAAGGCGCGCGCGGCGGGACGAGCTGGCGATCTTTCAGCGGCGCAACTTCCGGCGGCGATGTCCAGCGCCCCCGGCGACGATCAGGGAGATTGAGTAGTGCCGACGATCTTTGAACGTGCGCTGACGTCGTCTTTTCGCCATGGCGCTTGAGACGATCGGCGTCGTCGGCGGCGGCGCGTGGGGCACGGCGCTCGCGGCGACAACGCGCCTCGCGGGCCGCCGCGTGTTGATGTGGGCGCGCGCTGCCGATGTCGTCGATGAGATCAATCAGCGGCACACGAATGCGGCCTATCTGCCGGGCGTCACGCTCGATTCCGATCTTGCCGCCACATCCGATCTCAGTCGTATGGCTGAGGTCGATGCGGTGCTTCTGGTAACGCCCGCCCAGTCGCAGCGATCGACGGCACGCGCGCTTGCGCCTTTTCTCGCGCCGAAAACGCCGGTCGTGATCTGCTCGAAAGGGCTCGAGCAGATCACCGGGAAGCTTATGACCGATGTCCTTGCCGAAGAGATCCCGTCTTGCCGCGTGGCGGTGCTGTCAGGCCCCGGCTTCGCCGACGACGTGGTGCGGGGGCTGCCGACCGCGCTGACGCTTGCGTGCGCCGACGAAGCGCTCGGCAAAGCCCTTGTCGAGGCGATCGGCTATCGTCAATTCAGGCTCTATTGGAGCGGCGATACGACCGGCGTGGCGCTCGGCGGTGCCTTGAAAAATGTCCTCGCGATCGCTGCCGGTATCGTCGACGGCCGAAAACTCGGTGCGAGTGCGCATGCGGCACTGGTGACGCGCGGGTTCGCCGAATTGCGCCGCTTGGGTCAGGCCCTCGGCGCGCATCCCGAGACTTTGCTGGGGCTCTCGGGCCTCGGTGACCTGCTGCTGTCCTGTGGTAGCCCGCAGTCGCGGAACATGCGTCTCGGACGACTGCTGGGTCAGGGGCGCGGCCTCAGCGAGGCAATGTCGGATCTGAAGTCGACGGCGGAAGGCGTCTATACGGCCGCGTCCGCCGTTCGCCAGGCGGCGGACCATGGCGTCGATATGCCGATCTCCGCAGCCGTTCATGCCATCATCGAGGGTGAGCTGACGGTCGACGCGGCGATCGCGTCCCTGCTGTCGCGGCCGTTCCGATCGGAAGTGTGACGGGGAGCGGCTGCCTAGCTTTCTCAGCGTTACGAGCGCGCTCTACCGGCCGGCGATCTGCTCGACGCGGATCGGTCGGCGGCGGAGCAGATCCTCGATGCGCGCGCGCTCTTTCTGGAATTCGGCGAGCTGACGTCCGGTCAACCGCTTCTCGCGCGGCACTTGGATCGACAGCGGGTCGACGAACTGGTTGTTCACCAGCACCTCGTAGTGGAGATGCGGGCCGGTCGAGAAGCCCGTGTTGCCAGAGTAGCCGATGATCTGGCTCTGCCGCACGCGCACGCCGGGTGCTACGCCGGCTGCGAACCTGCTCATATGCGCGTAGGCCGTCTGATACCCGTTCGGGTGTCGGATCCGGATGTAATTTCCGTATTGTCCTTTGAACGCCGACTCTTCGATGACACCGTTGCCGGCCGCAAGAATGGGAGTTCCGATCGGAGCCGCCCAGTCGACGCCGGTATGGGCCTTGCGCGCATTCAGCAGGGGATGGTAGCGCACGCCAAAGCCCGAAGTCAGCCGCGCTTCCTCGCCGCGAATGGGTCGTCGAATGAGGAACTTGCGCGAATTGTTTCCCTCTTCGTCGTAGTAGTCGATCGTTCCATCGCCGGCGCGGAAGCGGAAGAAGCGCTGGGACTCACCCGCGGCGGTGATCGCCGAGTAGAGCAACTCGCCGAGCTGCTCCTCGCCGCGTCCCTCCTCGCGCAGATCGAAGAACAGCTCGAGTTCGTCGGCGACGCGTGCTCGGCGGCGGAAATCTGTTTCGTGGGCATGAAGGCGAAGGATTTGGAGGATCACCTCGGGGTCAACGCCCTGCGAGAGCGCCGCATGATAGACCCCGGCATAGAGACTAGCCGCTACGCTACGCGCGCTTTCGCGCGACTGTGTCACGCGCCGACCGTCGGAAAGCGGAGTCGCCGAAGCCTGGAATTCACCCGCAGCGCTTCGCTCGACGCTCACACGATGGCCGCCCTGGTCATCGTAGACCGCAAAGCGGATCGGCTCCAATTGATCAGGATTGGCGAGGCTGGGCTCGAGCGTCAGATCGACGATGAAGCCCGTTGTCAGATCGCGCTCGACGAACAAGCCTCGCGCGGCCTCGACCATGCCGCGTGCCAATTGCGGATCGGCGCCAGACTGCTGGAGGATGCGCGTCAGCGTATCGCCGCGTCCAACTTTGTGAGATCGCGTCTGACGTCCTTCGAGTTCGGCGGCGTCTTCCTGTTCGCCGCCGGTTTTCTCAAGCACTGTAGTGTTGGTTGGCAATGGTTCTGCGGCTTTCTTCGGCTTCGCGGCCTCCGGCTCCTTGACTCCCTCTGGCAGGAAACCGGGACGCATCGTCAGTGCTTCGCGCGCCGAGGCACGGGCACGTTCGACGAGGTCGCTTACTTCGCCCGCATCGAGCTCCTGGCCATCCTCGGTCGGCAAAATGCTGCCGAGGAGCTCCACCACGCGTTGGGCGATGCCGTTGGCATGGGCGCCACTTGCTGCCGGCAACTCATCGGACTCGCCGATCGGAGTCGCATTGCCATAAAGGCGGATGGGATTGAAGGCGGGAACGGCGCCGACGGCATCCGCTCGCACGGCGACGAGACGCGCCAGTACCCGCGCATAGGGCTTGTTCTGGATGTATTCGCGAGTGCCGCGGCGCTGTCGAATGCTGTCCTGCACGATATAGCGCGTGACCATGGCGCCGGTCGTTGCTTCGAGGCGGTCGGATTTTGGCGTCGCCCACGCCAAGCCATCATGAGCGATCGGCGCGGGCGGTGGCGGTTCGATCTGGACGCTGCTGCTGATGGTCCGCAGCCGCGCGATGCCGCCACCGCTGCGGCCGTCGTTGGGATCGGAGGCGCCGAACAGCGCCGCGACAATTGCCACAGATCCTACGGCCGCGGCCAGACATGTACTGAAAAACCAGCGAAATCTGCCGCCGCCGCGCGCCTCTGCAGTATCGGCGGAATAGAGGTCTCGAAGGCCGCCGCGTCGGCGAACAACACGCGATTGCGTTACCGCGTGCGCGTGCTCGATGCCGCCTTGTCGACGCCGTACGCGTCCAACGGTAGCGTGACGATGCCGCTCGATCACGTAGTGTCCCCCTGACCGCTCCACCCAGCGGAAATCAGCCGAATAAGGCCGAAACCAATATTGCGCTCCCCATTATGGCAAGCACAAGACCTGCCCGCAGGCGTCCACGGTGAGGTGAAGAATCGCGATTTCCACAGACCGCCGCGCGCCGGCCATGTGAACCAGATCAACAAATATTCTCGACAATAGCGCCACTTAGGCCGGAGCTTCCCGATTCGTGACAGAAAAATTCAGAATGGTGTTGACTTGGCTAAGCTGAGGGCATAGAAACCCCCTTGTCGGCGCCGCTGCTGAGATGCAACGGCTGGCTGGCCTTCGATAGACGGCAATCTCTCGAATTGGCAAGAAACTCTCAGGTGAATAGCCTGATCGGGTTTCTATTGCCACCCAAGGGCGCTTTAACGAGCGCCCGAGGTAGAGGTGTCTTCTGATCGCGCTGCTGCTCTTTGACAAGTGACAAGAAGGAAGGGAAACGCAGGCGGCGGAGTCCTGGCGGGTTCCAGATGTGTCTTCGGGCATGTCCGGGACTAAGACAGACTCTGGCTAATCTGCGTTTCATACCATCACCAAGATGGTTGGATTGCGTGTGGCTTCGGCTGCGCGACGTTCAATCGTCAAGTGTGAAGGTGCCCGTTACGTAGATGATTCCTTGGATAACCTCCAAGCCAAAACCAGAATCAAATCTTTCAATCTGAGAGTTTGATCCTGGCTCAGAACGAACGCTGGCGGCAGGCCTAACACATGCAAGTCGAACGCCCTAGCAATAGGGAGTGGCAGACGGGTGAGTAACGCGTGGGAACCTTCCCTATAGTACGGAATATACCAGGGAAACTTGGAGCAATACCGTATACGCCCGAAAGGGGAAAGATTTATCGCTATAGGATGGGCCCGCGTAGGATTAGCTAGTTGGTGAGGTAATGGCTCACCAAGGCGACGATCCTTAGCTGGTCTGAGAGGATGATCAGCCACACTGG